>Ga0265298_10002167_pt1 | contig 27834 bp, 21 predicted proteins | sample AusTroGonzalo_MG_3_FD_193486 | JGI IMG/M metagenome (GOLD analysis project Ga0265298, IMG submission 193486) | Bovine rumen microbial communities from tropical cattle in Woodstock, Queensland, Australia - Gonzalo_01 | ecosystem: Host-associated > Mammals > Digestive system > Stomach > Rumen ...
AAAAATGCAAGAAGTAACAAAAAAAAGATTAATTTTGCATCGCACTATGGACTTCGCCGACTACTAACACTTGTGGAACGATGGAGTCTGTTGTGGTAGTACGTAAATATGTTTATGGTCAAATATTAGGATTAGAAATGAAGAAGTTTGTTTTTTTCTGTATGGCGTTACTTTGCTTCTCAGCATGTAAGACGGATCTTTCAGAGATTGAGGAGCGAATTGATGAGATAGAAAGACAAGGCAAGAATCTTGAGCAGCAGGGTAAGAACCTTGAGCAACAGGGAAAGGATCTTGAGAACAAAAGTAAGGATCTTGAGCAACAGGGTCAGGACTTGGCCGATGAGACCGAGAGACTGCAGAATGATCTGGATAACACCCAGAATCGGATAGACGAGATAGAGAAAGAGATGAATAAAGTAGAGCCGAAGTTGCTCTCTATGGAATTCCTGGCTTCTGAGAATCCGCTCCTACTCGTGGAGAATACACGGTGCGATATCAGTGCCGATGGTATTGTGGAGTGCTGGGTCGTCAATATTATGAGTTCCAAAAAACTTATTCCTCATTTCACTTATCAGGGAGAGAACGTCACGATTGGTGGCAAGGCTGTTGAGAGTGGCGTCACGGAGGTTGACTTCAGTCAGCCTGTCGTCATGACCATCACTTCATCTGACAAGACGAAGGATTATACTATTAATGTCCACTCGTACACAGGTCTGCCTATCCTTTGGATTGAGACCATGAACAGAAGTCAGGTCTCTGTTGTCGAGAGATTCTATAATGCCCAGTTCAAGCTGGCAGAGAACGTGACAACCCGTTCTTCCGGAAGTGTAATTGAGGCAAGTGGAAAGATTAAAGGTATTGGCTCAACACAGTGGTGGAAACCTAACCTGACGGGCAAGACATACACGGAACTATGGAAGAATACTTACGAACTCCAGTTCAATGGTGTCATCTCGGTACTGGACGAGGCGAAGAATAAGGCTTGGGCACTTATTCCTAATGCCGATGATATCACGATGCTTCGTAATCAGACCGCCTATGCTATGGGAAAGATCAGTAAGTTGGCGTTTACACCGCGCTTCCATTATGTCGATGTCATGATGAATGGGGTTTACTTTGGTACCTATATGATTGGTGATAAGATTGAGGTGGGGGCCGACAGAGTCAATATTAGTAAAGACGGCTTTATCCTGAAGATTGACGCAAAGACCTCTGGTACGAACTTCAGTGCACAGACCATCGAGAAACCGCTGAGCATCATTGCTCCGAGCGTGAGCTCTGGGGATGCGAACTATAAATATATCAAGAATTTCATTACGACAGCGGAAGATGCTCTCTTCTCGGAGGATTTTACCAACACCTCTACCGGATGGCAGAAATATCTTGATATGGACTCTTTCGTTGACTGGTATCTGATCAATGAGATTGCCAAGAACTCAAACGGCGCCTTTGCTGCCGACTGCTATATGACTCTTGAGCGGGATGGTAAATTAAAGATGGGTCCGATATGGAATTTTGAGAATGCTTTCGGAAATGTGAAGAATACCAGTTCGAATGGCTTTGTCGTAAAGAACTCAAACTGGTATGCTCGTCTGTTCAAGGATCCAGCATTCGTGACTAAGGTGAAGGAACGCTTCAACTATTTCTATAAGCAGCGTAACACGATTCTGTCGGAGATTAATTCCAACGCCCAGTATCTGCGCTATTCTGTACGAGAGAACTCCAACAAATGGGAGGTGTTCGACTCTTATAAGTCGTATAGCTCTGATGTCTCAGTGATGTATCAGAATGCCGTGGGCTCTATGAAGTCATGGCTGGATAAACGGATGACATGGCTGAAAGGTGAGTTTGATAAGATGTAAGGCTTTGGCCGACGGATATTGGTGATGTTTATCTAATTCAAGAAGATGAGAAAGATCGTATTCTTTGCTATCATAGTCCTATGTCTCACTAGCTGTAAGGAAGACCTGTCGGATTACTTCGAGAGGATGGATCTTCGCGAGGAGGCCAACAAGAGACAGAAGGAACGTAATGAGCAACAGGCGAAGCGGAACGAAGAGCAGGCCAAGTGGAACGAGGAACAGGCTCAACGGAATGCCGACCAGGCAGCGCTGAACAGAGGCCTGCGCCTTCAATGGGAGGAGTTGGCCAAGAAGCTTGACAGTCTTGAGGCTGTCCGGGCTGTTGTGCCACCGGTTGAGCCGAAGTTATTATCCGTCACTTTTGCTAAGGCGGAGAACCCGAAGTTGAGTGCGGACATCAAATGCGAGATTGTCGATGATAATACGATAGAGTGCTGGTTGCCGGGCATCGTTACCGAGAAACAACTCATCCCGCAGTTCACTTTCGACGGTACCATGGTCACCATCGATGGTATTGAGGCTGTCAGTGGAGAGACGAAGTTCAACTTCAAGAAACCGTTAAAGGTGACGGTCATGACCTCGGACAAGATGGTTCACTACCTGATGTATGTCCATTCCTATACGGGCTTACCGATTCTCTACATCAATACGGCAGGTCAGCAGGAAGTTACATCCAAGGAGTATTATATTGATGCTTCGGTCAAGTTGGTGGAGGATGTACGGACGAGAAGTGCCGGTGATGTGACCGAGGCTGTCGGTCATATCAAGGGCCGAGGTAACTCGACATGGGGCCTTCCCAAGAAACCATACAGACTGAAGTTCGACGAGAAAGTGTCTTTCCTCGGAGAACATAAAGACAAGTCATGGGTGCTGATTCCTAACTGGACGGACAAGAGTATGCTTCGCAATGCGTTGTCTTTCTATCTGGGTAAGATGAGTAATATGGACTGGACCCCTTGTTATCATTTCGTGGAGGTGATCTTCAACGGTCGTTATGACGGTACTTATCTGCTGACTGAGAAAGTGAAAGTCTCCAATCACCGGGTGGCCGTCGGTGACGACGGGTTCTTGCTCGAATGCAACAATTGGGCCGACCGTGAGGACGACGCGACATATTTCCATACGACCTATGTCGATCCGGCTATCGTAATCAAAGAGCCTGAGGATGTGCAGTATGATGATGCTAATTACACGTATATCGTGAATTATATGTCAACGCTTGAGCGTACCCTGTTCTCCTCCAGCTTTACGAATCCTTCCACTGGATGGCAGAAGTATATGGATATGGATTCTTTCGTTGACTGGTATCTCATCCATGAGATTGCCAAGAATGTTGACTGTATGTTCAACTTCAGTACATTCATGCATCTGGAGAGAGGAGGAAAACTGAAGATGGGACCACTCTGGGACTTTGATATCGCATACGGTAACCTTAAGGAAAGCGGCTCTAGTTATCTGAAATGGATCTCTCCACAGGGGAATCTCCTCACGCAGACGAAGTGGTACAGTCGTTTGATGAAGGATCCTGCCTTTGTTGCGAGACTGAAAGAACGGTTCGACTTCTTCTATAAGCATAGAAACGACGTGTTTATGTTCTTGAATGATTATGCCGATTATCTCCGTTATTCTGTCATAGAGAATGAGGATCGTTGGGGCACCTTATATCATTATACTTATAAGAATGCCGATATTTGGGGATCCTATAAGAATGAGGTGCAGGATCTGAAGGAGTGGCTGAACACGCGTTTCGAATGGATGAAGTCCGAGTACGATAAGCTATAACAGCAAAGCGGTGATCTCCTCGTCGGTCGACAGGTTGAAATCACCGGGTATCGTGTTCTTCAGGGCTGCTGCCGCCAGCGAATAGTTGAGTTGTTTCTGTTTGTCATCGGGGTATACCCTCATGGCATGTAACCATGCGCCCATGAAGGCGTCGCCCACCCCTACGGGATCCACTACGTCGGGGATATCTACGATGGGAGCCTGAAGAAGCTCTCCGTCGGTCCATAGCAGACCTGTCAGAGTGTGGTGGTTGGACGACACGATATTACGCATGCCCATCATCCAGTTCCGCAATCGTGGGAAACGTTCATGCAGTTCGTCGAACCATTCCTTATACTCATCCATCTGCATCTTGAAGTTTGAGTCTGTTGCCGTGAATGGCGGCTGTGGATGCTGACTCAGCCATTCAAATTCGATGGCATCGCCAAACATCGTGTCGCACCGTGACAGCATCCTACTAAGAGTCTCCCGTGGGTCGGCCCCATAGCGCCATAGGTTCTTGCGGTAGTTGATGTCGAAGCAGACGGTTATACCCAACTCGTCGGCAATATCGAGTGCCTCAAAGGTGGCATCGGCAGCCTGTTGTGAGATAGCCGCAGTGATACCAGATACATGGAAGAATAAAGTGTCTTTCAAGATCTCGCGCCAAGGAATCATACCAGGCTTCAGGTCGTAGTAGGCGGAGTTGTTACGGTCATAGATCACCTTGGCGGGACGCATGCCTGCTGCCGGCTCAAAGTAATAGGTGCCAATGCGCTGTCCTCCATAGAGCACATGACTGGTGTCGACACCCAACTGAGCCAGACACATGGCTCCTGCATGTCCGACAGGGGTGTCTGGCAGACGGGTGATATATGTCACATCCTCACCGAGAGTGGCCAGCGATACGGCCACGTTAGCTTCGCTTCCTCCATATTTGCTGGTGAACATATCACCCTGTGTCAGTCGTTGGTGGTCTGGCTTTGAGAACCGGAGTAATAGCTCTCCGAAAGTTACAATCTTCTGCCTCTTCATAATTTGTCTAGTTTATCTGTTGGCTTTGCTATGGCATACTTTCTCCCTCAACGTATTGCGACATTAAGAGGTGGTCACCATCATAGACAACATAGGTGAAATGGGTGATCCAGTCGCCGAGGATGATCATACGTACCTTCTTCGTCAGTTGAAGGTCTAGTTCGATATGGCGGTGGCCATAGATGAAATAGTCCACGTTTGGGTGGTACTGGATATATCCTTTGGTGAAAAGCACCAGATGTTCGCGGCTTTCTCCCATATAGGGCGGTTCCTCACCGCTCGGACGTTTCAGTCGACTGTGCTTGGCCCAGTGAAGACCGAACCACATGCCCCAACGGGGATGCAGGGCGGAGAAGGCCCACTGACAGAAGGATGAGTGGAAGATGGTACGGATCAGCTTGAACTTCTTGTCGGGATCGCCTAGTCCATCGCCGTGAGCCAAGAAGAACATCTTACCGTAGATCTCCGTCGTCATGGGCTGCTTGTGCAAGATAACACCACATTCCTTCTCCAGATAGTCGTATGCCCAGATGTCATGGTTGCCGGTGAAATAATGTACCTCCACACCCATGTCGGTCAGTTCCGACAGTTTGCCGAGGAAACGGGAATATCCTTTTGGTACGACATATTTGTATTCGTACCAGAAATCGAACATGTCGCCCAACAGGTATATGGCAGCAGCTTTCTCCTTGATACTGTCAAGGAAGCGCACCAGTCGTCGTTCTTGCATCCGTCCGTGCGGAATGGCAAGCGATCCCAGATGGGCATCGGAAAGGAAATAGACATTCTTCATCTGAATTGTTGATTAGTCGAACCCCAGTTCGACGCGTGCCTCTTCACTCATCATCGACTGATCCCAGGCTGGCTCAAATACCAGATTGACATTACAGCCTTTCACCCCTTCGACACTCTCCACCTTCGTACGTACATCCTCCAATATGAAGTCGGCTGCGGGACAGTTGGGCGCGGTGAACGTCATGTCAAGTTCAACAAATGGTTCTGAGTCGTTGTCCTGTACGTCAATCTTATAGATCATTCCCAGATCGTAGATGTTGACGGGAATTTCTGGGTCGTAGACGGTCTTCAGCACATCAACGATCCGCTCTTCTATCGTTGTTTTCTCTTCTTGTGTCATATTCGCTGCAAAGATACGTATTTTTATCAAATTTTGCTATACGTAACAACTTATTTTATTATTTTTGCTTAGGAAAATGGAGGGCTTAATTGTATTAAGAAGAAAAGACTGCAAAAACAGATGATCGACAAGCGAGAATTCGAAATGGTTTTCAGACGTCATTATGACGGGATGTTCCGACTGGCACTAAGGATGTTAGGCGATGAGGCTGAAAGCAAGGATATTGTGAGCGACGTGTTCGCCCAACTGCTCCATCGCGGCACAGATCTCAAGTCGGACACTCTTCGAGCCTATCTGTTGACAAGCGTACGTAACCGCTGTATCAATCTGTTGGTGCACAAACAGAAAGAACAGCAGATGCAGAAGGCCGTCGTAGTAGAGATGATCACCCCAGAAAAGACCGTTGAACAGGAACAACTGCAGATGCTATACCACTACATCGACACGCAGTTTTCCAAACTCTCGCAGCAGATACTTCGTCTGCGCTACCAGCAAGGCTTGAAGTACCGCGAGATTGCCAAGGTGCTGCAGGTCAGCGAGGTCACCGTCCATAAACATCTGTCGCAGTCGCTGAAACAATTAAAGGATTATTTTAAATCATCGGATTATGGAATCAAATGACAAACTGGAAAAGCTCCTCAGACAGATGTATACCCTAGAGCCCCTCCACGATAACGATATAGATACATCGGACATCGTCGACGAGGCGTGGACGAAGTTTGAGGCAGAACACTTTGGAGATGGAAAGCGAAGCGTGAAAACTGAAAGGTTTTCGTTTCTCAAGATAGCTGCAATATTTGTTGGAGTACTACTGCTCTCTGGTATCACCTATGCTGCTGTGCAGATGATAAATAGCAGTTCACAGAAGTTACAGAAAGAACAGGTCGTGGCGACAGTAGATACAGAACACTCAGCTGGCAATGCCCAACTGACAGAGCAGGATAGTACTCTGCACAAACCCATCGTCTACGAAGATGCAGAATTGGCAACCATCTTGAAAGATATGGCATCTTACTATCAGGTTGAACTCATCTATAAGAATGAGGCCAGCAAGCATATCCGTCTCTATTTCACATGGGACCAAAAACAGACGATAGACGATCTTGTCGATACGTTTAACAAGTTTGAGCGCATCCGGATTGTTTATGAGAACAAGAAATTGATTGTAGAATAACTTGAATCAACACAAAATGAAACATTATATATTCACAGTGCTGCTCTGTGGCTTGACGTTGTGTGCTCAGGCACAGAGGATAAGCCGCCATTACCAAAACGAGTCACTGTCAAAGGTCCTTGAAGACTTGAACACAGTCACCAGCGATAAGACCATCTATTTCATCTACGATGAACTGGAAGACTTCACCGTCACCAGTCATTTCAGCGATCTTCCCATCAAAGAGGCCATCCGCGAGGTCGTTGGTTTCTATCCGATGAAGGTGACATATGAAGGTGATAAGATCTTCATAGAATGTACCCAAAAGGAAGATACCAAGGTGATAGGCCATATCGTGGACGAAAACGGACAACCCGTAGAATTCGCCAATATCTCATTGCACAACGCCATAGAAATTCAAAACAATGATCAAAATTCCACATATATTAACGGAGGCGTGAGCAATGAGAATGGCGATTTCGTAATACCCTGTAAGGCCCAGCGCATCACACTGAGAGTGTCGTATGTCGGCTATAAGACCGTTACCCGAAACGTCAGCGTGGGCAACATCGGCACCATCACCCTCCAGCCTGAGACCTATATGGTGAAAGGTGTTGAGATTAAAGGCGAGAGACCTCAATACAAACAAACAACGGGTGGCGTAACCGTCGATGTACAACACTCGCTGCTCCACGACATCGGCAATGCCGCCGATCTGTTGTCGATAATACCGATGGTGCAGGGCAAGGATGGTAAGTTTGAGGTGCTGGCCAAGGGTGAGCCCGAGATCTACATCAATAATAAGAAGGTGCACGATATGGGTGACTTGAAACAGCTGAAATCAACAGACGTCAAGAGCGTCGATGTGATAACTTCCCCTGGTGCGAAATACAATGCCGAAGTGAATGCCGTGATCCTTATCAAGACCTTGAAGCCTCTGGGCGATGGATTCAGTCTGATGGCCACCAGTCAGACTTGGAAAAACAACAAGTGGAACACCTACGACGACTTGACGCTGAAATATCGCACTGGCGGTCTGGAGGCTTTTGCCAACGTTGCGCTCGATAACGGTCACTATAGCAATGATCAGGATATCGATCAAGAACTGCATATCAGCAAGGACCTGTTCAATGCCATTGCGGAATTATCAGTCAGGAGTTCGTGGACGGAGATTCAGTATCAGGCAGGTCTGAGTTACGACTTCAACACAGACCATTCTATAGGTCTGAGTTTCTCATCGCAAAAGAACCTCTATAATCGTTTCCGGTCGGATATGAAGCAGTACTACTTGAAGAACGGGACCTTTGATGGAAATGTCAATCTGACAACAGATATCCGCGAAAAAGATAAGCCTGTATGGGAACTGAATACTTACTATGTTGGTAAGATAGGACAACTGGGAATTGATCTGAACGCTACCGTGTTACGACGTGAATCAGAGGAAAATAACAATCAGTATGAGGCAAGTCAGGAATACGGCAACCGCACCATCACCACCCTGACCAATGAGGACCGTAAGATGGTAGCCGGTAAACTGGTGCTGACCTATCCCGTCTGGAAGGGTGAGTTAAGCGCAGGATCAGAAGCGACAAGCACAAAGAGCCGTGGTGGTAACCTCAACCTGGAGAATATCATCCCAGAGTCGGACACCGAGATGGAAGAAAAGAATATCGCCGGCTTTGCTGAGTATGAGTTACAACTAGGCCTGTGGCACCTAAATGCTGGTCTGCGCTATGAGCACGTCGCTGCGGACTACACCTCGTTTGGCGTCTGGCAGGAGGAGCCCAGCCGTACTTATAACGACTGGTTCCCCAATGTCTCAGCAGCCTGGCAAAAGGGCAAGTGGGGTGCTCAACTGAGTTACAACAAGCGCATCACCCGTCCGCCATACAGCATGTTGACCTCTATGGTCATATACGACAGTCGAATCCTTTACGAAGGCGGTAACCCTTTGTTGCGTCCCTCGGTAAGACAGAGCATCGACTTCAACCTCACATATTCATGGCTGAACTTTGTCACTGGCTTTACTCGCGAGAATGACTTCTTTACCCACGTTGGCCAGGTGTACGATGAAGTGCAGGAGATTGCCATCCTCCGTCCAGATAACTTCGACCATCAGGATCGTGTCTATGTCACACTCGTCGCATCGCCTAAATTCGGGTTCTGGCAGCCGCAGGCTACGCTGCACTATTATCAGCAGATGTTCGATGCAGAGAAATATGGTGCGCCAAAGAAACTAAATAAGCCTGAGTTCAGCTTTAATCTGAATAGCTGGTTTGAGATCAATCCGACGGCTAAGGCTCTGGTACAGGTGAACTATTCTGGCGCTAACCACTGGGGATTCATGTATCGTGGTGACAAATTCCAGGTGAATGCCCGATTGCAGAAGTCATTCCTGAAAGGGCGCCTGGCAGCTACCCTGTATGCCAACGATATTTTCCATACGGCTAAGAACAAGACGACAACTTACTATGCCATCGGAAAGACAGCACAGGATTACTACAGTTACACGCAAAGCGTGGGACTCACCCTGAGCTATAACTTCAATGTCGCAGGCTCGAAGTATCGTGGTACAGGCGCTGGTAACGACGAGAGGAACCGCCTCTGACCATTAACATCTCCCTAGTTCATGGTAGGAGTAATATTGTCCGTCAGTGACGATGACATGATCGAGGAAATGAATACGCATCAGTTCACAGGCGCGTTTGATGCTTCTGGTCAACTCATCGTCCTGACGACTAGGGGAGATGTTACCTGACGGGTGATTATGACAGACGGCCAGGATGGTGGAGTTAGCCAGCACCGCTTCGCGGATGATGATGCGGATATCGACGGCGGTCTCTGTGATACCACCGTGCGAGATGCGTATTTTCTTGATAAGGCGGTAATGCTGGTTGAGTAGTAGAACCCAGAACTCCTCCACGTCAAGATCCTGCATCACGGGTCGCATGTGGTTGTAGATGCGTGTGGCAGTACCCAGATCGGGTCGTTCCTCTGGTGTCTCCATCTGTCGGCGTTTGCCCAGTTCGCAGGCGGCGAGGATGCTGATGGCTTTCGCCTCACCGATACCGTTGTAGACGCAGAGCTCACTGATGTTTCTCTTTCCGAGGGTGTTCAGGTTGTTGTTGCAATCTGCGAGAATCCGTTTCATCAGTTCGACCGCGCTCTCTTCCGTGGAGCCCGATCCGATGAGGATTGCCAGCAACTCTGCATTACTCAGTGTTTCTGCACCGAGACTTGCCATCTTTTCCCGTGGCCGGTCTTCCTCCGCCCATTCTGATATTTTTAGTTTGTTCATAGTGAAAAGCTTGTGGATTAAAAGTTAACAATGAAGGGTTTATCTTTGGTGGTTAATTATAAAATGTTTTCTCGAATGCCTGGAACTCGTCTTGCCTGAGGATACATCGTTTCCACCACGATTCGATGAACCCCAGTCCGTAGCCCATCAGTTGGACGAAGGCCGCAGGGACGGAGAGAAGCCCCACCTTGAGGCTCTTGTTCCTGATGGTCGAGTCGGTCAGGATAAGGATGCTGTATAAGATGATCGGTAACCATGGCAGCAGACAGAGCCAGCGCCATTGGTCGTTGCCGCAGTAGTACATCAGGAGTCGTCCGACGGCTGAGATGAGAATCAGTCCGACGACACCGACGGTGAAGACGGTGGGCAGCAGATGCACGAGTTTCATTGTACCGGGATGGCGCTTCTCGAGATTGATACGGGCGATGCCGCTGTTGTAGACCTGTCGGAAGAATTTCCGGAAGTCGGTACGACGCTTGTGCCATACCCAGGCCTCTGGGAATAGTCGAGGTTGGTAGCCCGCCTCCACAATCCTATAGGAGAAGTCGATATCCTCACCAAAGCGCATCTTTGAGAATCCGCGCAGCTGAAGATAAACATCACGACGGATACCCATATTAAACGAACGGGGATAGAACTTGTCGAGTTTCGTCTTTCCACCGCGGATACCACCTGTGGTGAAGAACGAGGTCATCGAATAGCTGATGGCCTTCTGCACTGGGGTAAACGAGGGATGGGCCGCATCGGGACCGCCAAAGGCTTCTGCAGGAGTCTCTTTCAGGGAGTCTTCGACCGCCTGGATATAACCTTCATGCAGTACGACATCGGAATCGAGAATGAGCAGGTAGTCGCCGCTGGCACGCTCAGCTCCGTAATTACGGCTCTGGCCAGGGCCACTATTCTCCTTGGCGTAATAATGCAAAACAAGGATGTCTGCGTACTTGTCGCAAACATCCTTGCATGTCTTTGTCGATCCGTCCTCCACAATAATGACCTCGAAGTCCTTCTGTGTCTGATTAGATAGGCTTTCGAGGAGTTCGTCCACTTCATCGGGACGATTAAAGACGGGAACGATGATTGAATATTTCAAGGTTCAATATTCAATGCTCAATTATTCCTTTACGCGCTGCAGATAGCTGCCGTCGCGGGTGTCAACCTGAATCAGGTCGCCCTCGTTGATGAACAGGGGAACGCGAACCTCAACACCAGTCTCCAGTGTGGCGGGCTTCAGTGTGTTTGTGGCGGTGTCGCCCTTGATGCCCGGCTCGGAATGAGTAACGCGGAGCACGGTCTTTACCGGCATCTCGGCATAGAGGATCGTGCCGTCAGTGGTGTCGGATACCACCTCTACGATATCGCTCTCCTTCATGTATTCATGGCCGATAACGAGCTCGTTGTCGATGGGGATCTGCTCGAATGTCTCCTGGTTCATGAAGATACGACCCGACTGGTCCTCATAGAGGTACTGGTAGGGGCGGCGCTCGATGATGACGTCTTCGAGTTTCTCACCGATGTTGAAACGACGCTCCAGAACACGTCCGTCAGAGACGTTCTTAACCTTGATGATCATGATCGTGTTACCCTTACCTGGCTTTCTGTGCTGGAAATCGATGCAAACCCAGATGCCGCCATCCATTCTGATAGCAGTTCCTTTTTTAATGTCTTGTGAATTAATCATATAACTAAAATGTTGATTTTGTTTCGTTTTCGGGTGCAAAATTAGTGCAAATCGAGTGAAAAACCAAATTTTATTGGATTTTTCCGCATAAAACTTGCGTAATTCAAAAGAAATGAGTACTTTTGCAGCCCAAAAGTGACGATAATAACAAAATAAAATAAGTATAAAGCAATGAAGAGAACATTTCAGCCGCACAATCGCCGTCGCGTCAACAAGCACGGCTTCCGTGAGAGAATGGCCACAAAGAACGGCCGCCGCGTACTGGCTGCACGTCGTGCCAAGGGTCGCAAGAAGTTAACAGTTTCTGACGAGAACCACGGAAAGTAATCCGTTTTCTCTAACAGAATATTCGGTTAAAATAGGAAGAAGCAGAGTGTGATCTTTGCTTCTTCCTGTTTTTTTGTGGTATACTCCTAAGGATGTTCTTCGTTTCAACAAACCTGAAGATTCCTTTGTTCCGTTCTTCTCCTTTCGTATTTCTATCGCTTGTGACGGTGAAGGTGCTGACACTCGGAAAAAAAAGAAACAAGTTTCTTTGTTTTTCTCTCGCTTATTCGTACCTTTGCACAAAAGAAAAGAATAAACAACATGAAAGCAAAGGATTTCTTTGGGAAATTCGTCAGTGCCTATCTGTGGGGTAACCTGCTGGCGATGCTCCTTGTGATTGTCGCTTTGGCAATCGGCGTAAAATACGGTCTGGCATGGTACACGCATCATGGTGAGGGTATCGAGGTGCCCAAGATCGAGGGGATGTCCTATGCCGACGCCCGTCTGATGATTGATGAGATGGGCCTGAACATCATCGTCAGCGACTCTGGCTACAACAAGCGTCTGGCGGCCGACTGTGTTCTGGCGCAGAACCCGGGACCGGGTATGAAAGTAAAGACCGGTCATACGATCTATGTCACGGTGAACTCTCCTTCCTCTCCTTCCTTTGCGATCCCCGATGTGGTGGATAACAGCAGTTACCGCGAGGCAGAGGCCAAGCTGACGGCTTTGGGCTTCAAGCTCCTGCCTCCGCAGTATGTGTCGGGTGAGAAAGACTGGGTCTATGGTATCTTGTGCAAGGGTCGCCGTGTGTCAACGGGCGATCATGTGTCGATAGAGGCCCCGTTGACCCTGATGATCGGCAGCGGTGAGTACGACTCCGATGAGGATGTCGACTATATAGAGCCTGAGTACAGGATGATGCGTGGCGACGACGTGGACGAGTTCGAAGAGGTGAGATAATGCGACAGGACGAGATAGACGAGTTAGAGTGGTTGTCCGAAGAGGAATCCGACAGTGAGTCGGAAGGCGACGGTCAGCTCTATGAGCACTTCCGGATGGAGGTGGACAAAGGACAGGAGCCTGTCCGTATCGACAAGTACCTCTCTGAGCATCAGCAGCATTCCAGCAGGAACCGCATCCAGAAGGCTGCCGATGCGGGCTTTATCCATGTGAACGACAAACCCGTAAAGAGTAATTATAAGGTCAGACCAGGCGATGTCATCACGCTCATGCTCGACCGTCCCCATTATGACACGACGATCGAACCGGAGGATATCCCGTTGGATGTGGTGTACGAGGATGACGATCTGATGGTCATCAACAAGCCTGCGGGCATGGTGGTGCATCCCGGCTGCGGCAATTTCAACGGTACGCTCGTCAATGCCATTGCCTGGCATCTGAAAGACTTGGCATCGTACGATCCGAATGATCCGGAGGTCGGACTGGTGCACCGTATCGACAAGGACACCAGCGGTCTGTTGGTCGTTGCCAAGACGCCGGATGCCAAGACCTCGTTGGGCAAGCAGTTTTTCAATAAGACCACCCATCGCAGTTACAACGCACTGGTATGGGGTAACTTCGTCGAGGACGAAGGACGCATCGAAGGGAATATCGGTCGCGACCCGAAGGACCGCCTCAGGATGGAGGTCTTTCCCCCCGACTCCGAGATCGGTAAACCAGCCGTCACCCATTACCGGGTGCTGGAGCGCTATGGCTATGTGACGCTGGTGGAGTGTATCCTCGAGACAGGGCGCACCCACCAGATACGTGCCCACATGAGACATATCGGTCATCCGCTGTTCTGTGATGAGCGTTATGGTGGCACGGAGATTCTCCGGGGCGAGCGCACGGCGAGTTATAAGGCTTATATCCAGAACTGTTTTAAGCTCTGTCCCCGTCAGGTCCTGCATGCCCGCACGCTCGGTTTCGTCCACCCGTCGACCGGTCTGCAGATGGACTTCTCCTCTGAGTGGCCCGACGATATGGCAGCACTGATCGAGAAGTGGAGGAAATACGTAAAGGTAAAAGAATAAAAAAGGTAAATAGATAATAAGGTAAAAAAGTAAAGATACAATGAATGATATGAAAAGAACGATAGCTATCGTCTGCGGAGGCGACTCATCGGAGCATGATGTATCACTCCGCTCCGCTCAGGGACTCTACTCCTTCTTCGACAAGGAGCGTTACCATGTGTATATTGTCGACATCAAGGCACAGGACTGGCGCGTGGAGCTCTCAGATGGCACTACAGCTAAGATCGACCGCAATGATTTCTCGTTTATCGAGAATGGAGAGAAGAAGGTGTTCGACTATGCCTATATCACCATTCATGGCACTCCGGGAGAGAATGGTCTGTTGCAGGGCTATTTCGACCTGATAGGACTGCCCTATAGTACCAGTAGCGTGTTGGTCGAGGCACTGACCTTCGATAAGTTCGTGCTCAACCAGTACCTGCGCGGCTATGGTGTCAGCGTGGCTGAGTCGCTGCTGATCCGTGAGGGCTACGAGGAGCTGGTGAGCGATGACGAGATCGAGGCGCGCATCGGCATGCCCTGTTTCGTGAAGCCCGCCGCCGACGGGTCGTCGTTCGGTGTCTCTAAGGTCAAGAACAAGGATCAGTTGGCCCCGGCCATCCGTAAGGCGATGATGGAGAGCCCGGAGATCATGGTCGAGAGCTTCCTCGAGGGAACGGAGATCTCCATCGGTGTCTACAAGACCAAGGAGAAGTCGGTCGTGCTGCCTGCTACGGAGGTGGTGACGACGAACGAGTTCTTCGACTACGATGCCAAGTACAACGGACAGGTGCAGGAGATCACCCCGGCCCGTCTGTCCGACGAGGTGACCGAGCGCGTGCGCCAGATCACCAGTCATATCTATGATATCCTGCACTGCAATGGTATCATCCGTATCGACTATATCATCTCGAAGGAGGGTAAGATCAGCATGCTGGAGGTGAACACCACACCGGGCATGACGGCTACCAGCTTCATTCCCCAGCAGGTCCGTGCCGCCGGTCTGTCCATGACCGATGTGCTCACCGAGATCGTAGAGAATCAGTTCGATGAGGACTGAGAAAGGCGTCATTGATTTCTATTCATTAATCATTAGTTCGTATGGCAGAGTTCGACGAGATACGGCCTTATGAGGCGGAAGAGATGAAGCAGGCGTTCGACGACTTGCTTCACGACCGACAGTTCAATGTCGTGATGAAAGGTTTCGCGCCCTGGCTGCCTAAGTCAGTGCGTAACGGTCTGCTCAGATGTCTCTTCGTGGGGGTGAGAACCCCGCTCGACTTCCAGAAGCGGTTCATGAAACCCATCGTGAAGCATATCATCCGCAAGCACACCGACGGCTGCACGTTTGATGATTCGTGCCTGCCGACGGATAAGAGTCAGCGCTTTACGTTCGTCAGCAACCACCGTGACATCGTGCTCGACTCCGCTTTCCTCGATATCATGCTCGTGGATAAGGGCTATCCCACCACCGTCGAGATAGGTATCGGCGACAACCTGCTCATCTATCCGTGGATCAAACGACTGGTACGCATGAACAAAGCCTTTATCGTGCGTCGCGGTCTTTCTCTCCGCGAGACGCTTGCCGCCTCGCAGCTCATGAGCCGTTATATCCACTACGCCGTCAACCAGAAGAAAGAGAATATCTGGATCGCCCAGCGTGAGGGTAGGGCGAAGGACTCGAGCGACCATACTCAGGATGCTGTACTGAAGATGCTCGCCATGGGTGGCGACCTGAAGGAACTGAACATCGTGCCGCTGACCATCAGCTATGAGTATGATCCCTGCGACTACCTGAAGGCGCAGGAGTTCCAGCAGAAGCGTGACAATCCTGCCTTCAAGAAATCCCGCCAGGACGATCTCGATAATATGAAGACCGGCATCTTCGGCTATAAGGGTCGGGTGCGCTATTGCTGTGCGGCACCCGTCAACACCTGGATCGACGAGCTGGCCGACCTGCCCAAGACGGAGTGGTACAAAGCACTGGCGGAGCGGATGGACCGTGAGATCCATCGTGGTTATACGCTCTATCCCTGCAACTATATCGCTCTAGACGAACTCAATGGCGACAACACCCATGCCGCCCATTATACCGCTGCCGATAAGGAGCGCTTCGAGAGCTATCTGACGGGTCAGATGGCTAAGATCAAGCTCCCTGATAAGGATGAGGCTTTCCTCCGTGAACGCATGCTTACGATGTATGCCAACCCCGTACGAAACAAACTTGCCGCCGATGCGAAATAGTCTTGCAGTTATATTATGCGTCATCTGCATCGTCTGTGTCGTCGGTGGCTGCACGCAGGATGCCTATGAAAAGGGCGAGGGCGAGTACTCTCTGATGAGGGGCGACTTCGCCGAGGCTTTTGTCGGCAGCGACAAGAAAGTGGCATCTGTCACCACCGATGACGGTGACCGACTGCCGCTGGCTATTCCTTTCTCAGCCTCCTGGATCACGAAGGCCGACACGACCTACCGTTGTATGCTATATTATAATAAGGTGAAAGGTACCGACGGAGCCTATCAGGCCGAGGTGGTGTCTATGAGCTCGGTGCCCTGTCCTGTCTTGAAATCCAGTTCCGAGACGAATCCCGTCAAGACCGATCCGGTGAAGTTTGAGAGTCTCTGGCTCAGTAAGACAGGAAAGTACGTCAACCTGCGACTGCTGCTCAAGACTGGCATGACCGACGACTCCACAGCCGTCCAGCGACTGGCTCTCGTCTCCGATACCGTGCTGGCATATGCCGACGGCACGCGCTCCCGTCACCTCCGTCTTCACCACGACCAGAACCGAGTGCCCGAATATTATTCCACTCAGGTATATATCAGCATCCCCACCGATAGTATCGCCACCGATACCGTCAGCTTTACCATCAACACCTACGACGGCCTCGTCGTCAAGACGCTCACCCTCCGATAACCTCATCGCCTGTCGAAGCCTTGACGCTCTCCCTGCGGTCCCTGAGCCTGTCCTATCGTGCTCCCTGAGCCAACCATCCCTGAGCGGTCCCTGAGCCTGTCGAAGGGACTTGTCGAAGGGCCAACCAACATTCTACCTCACAGATTTGGCAGTCTCAGACAAATTGCCTATATTTGCCGTTGATTATCAACTATGAATCGCGTGGGATTACAAAAGAATGGTTGGAAGGATGACTTTAAAGTCTTTAGTTTCCAACGCAAACATAAAACATGGGATAAAACGACTGATGATTATAAACAATATATGTATGATATCTATAACAAAAAAAAGAGGTAAGTTCGTAGTACCTGTATTACTTTTATTATTCTTGTCTAACTGTACGGTCAGAAATACTGGCGAGGTTAAAAATGCCGACACAGATAAAGGCGTGGAATGTCGCTTGTATTATATAGAAGACAGTTACCCAAAGACAACAGAAGAGGCTAAGCAGTATGATTGGAGAGGCATCACTCTTAATTATCTTATTATCAATAATACGAGAAGGGATTTCTTTCTTCCAATTAAAAACGCCACTCATAGAGAAGACTCCATGTATGCCTCGGAAATGCGTGCCTATATAAATAGAAAACCTATACATACATGGTTTTCTACGAATACAAACTGGAAAGGCGTTTTAAAGCCAGGAGATAGTATTGACGCTAATTTGAAGATTGAACAGTGGGTGTTAGAAGAGAATAGTATCGATAAAAGAATAAAATTACTTGATTTGTTGAGTATGTTTGAGATGGCATATAACTGGTGTCCTTCTGATACGATATACTCTAAACTCCCCATGCCTCCGTTGCATTTTACGAGGAATGATTCTGTTGTTATATATTATAAAGAGATTGATCCAAAATCGACAGAAGTCATTTATTAACACAATAACGTATAAATGTAAGACATGCCATCGACGACATTCACCTCTCTGTTTGTCCTAAAAAAGTGCTTAAAAAAGTGGTCGTCTGATGTTGTGAACTAGAAAAAACGAGGGGGACTTTTATCTTCTTTTTCCCCTATTCGGCGTAGAGATGGGGGCGACTTTGGGTAGGGGGGGGCTTCTAATGGTTAAAGAGATAGGCTCCATGACGGTAAGGAATGGCACCTACGAGTGAAGGAGATAATCTCCATACCCTATAAGGGATTATCTCTTTCTCTCGTGAACCCTATCTCCACGACTCATAGAGCCTATCTCTTTAAAGGAAAGATGCCACCCCTATTTACAAAACTCATAATTGTCTTATTATCAGGAGGATATAAAATCTTCTCAAAACTCACGTCTACGACCCTCATTGCTCTGTTCCTGACTTCAGCGCGAGTTATGAGGGGACGTTTGTCAAGATATATCGTATTTGTCCCTTCGACTGTCCCTTCGACAAGCTCAGGGACCGTTCTGGGGGCTTGGGTTCAAGGACCGTAGATAGTGGGCGCTCTTTCGGTGGAAGGGCGCCCTGAGGTTGTTTAATGTGGAGCGTTATTGTAGATGGTCTCGAGTGTATAGGCGGGGTCGTCAAGGGTCGCCGCCCTGATCATCGTCTGCACCAGAGACTCCAGACCGTTCAGGTAAGTGCCGTCGGTGTGGTTGAAGTAACCATGGTGCTCGTTGCCGCCTCCTATGGAGTTGTTGTCCCAGATGCATAGGGGCATATGATAGGTGTGGGCGGCCCGGCACACATACTCCAGGTAGTAGTTGCGGAAGAGGTTGGAACGGTTGGTCTTCTGCATGACACAGCCGTACTCGCCGATATATACGGGGATGTTATGGGCGATATATCTCTCTTGCAACCTCTGGAAGGTCTCTACGACGTGTTCCTCATTGGTGCCTGTGATGTACTTGCCCGCAGCAGCGGTATGTCCCCACTCGGATGCCTCATTGGTCTCTGGGGTGAGCGTGAACTTGTCGGGATCATAGAAGTGTACGCTGACCATCACACGGTTGGCTGGGTCGTTGGGTAGCACGAAGCTGTCGTCAAGCGCGAACTTCGGACTTGAGGCGTAGCCGGGTATGCCGATCCAGCGTGTGGCGTTGTTGCCGCCAGTGTCGCGGATGGTGTTTACCACCAGCTGGTTCCACTCGTTCAGTGTCTTATACTGCTTGCCACCGTCTCTGAGGTTGTCGCCCCAGCCCCAACCGCCGTCTTGCACCTCGTTGAACGACTCAAAGAACAGGAAGTCGCCTTTTGTCTTAAAGGTCTCTGCGATCTGTCGCCATGTCTTCTCGATGCGGGCCTTGATGCGGTCGTTGACGGTGCTGTTGGAGGCAGCCTCCTTGATCTTGAGCCAGTACTCGTCGTGATGAAGGTTCAGGATCACATTCAATCCGGCGGCCTCGGCCCAGTCGACGTTCTGCTTGACTTCTGCCATGTAGTCTGACTTGATAGTCCAGGTGTCGGTATCCTGATAGTTGCCCCAGGTGACACAGATACGTACAGTGCTGGCCCCGGCCTTCTTCAAGTTGTCATACAGGACCTGCGTAGGCTTGGCCTGATCCCAGTAGCCCCATTGGTTGGGCTTGTTGTCCTCGCCGGAGCTGGTGTCGAAATGGTTGCCCAGGTTCCATCCCCATCCAAGTCTCTGGGCGAGCGCGGTGGCCTCGTTGCCGAGGGGTTGTGCTTCGGGCTCGGTCGTCGGCTGTTCCTCTGGCACGGGTGCGGGAATGGGCTCTTCCTTTTCCTCTCCTCCGCAAGCGGTCATGGTGAAAGAGAAGGAAAGCAGTAATAATGGTATGATAGAACGTAATAGGCTCTGTCTCATGGTGATCGTATGATTGTATATGATGATTGAAAAGCAGGGCGCCCTTTTGGTGGAAGGGCGCCCTGGTGATGTCTGTCGGGTATTACTGTAGAACCACTTTCTTACAGATGATACCTGCACCGCAGATGACCAGTCCGCCATTGTTGACCAGCTCATTCAGGTCGGCCTCGGTGAGCACCGTCTTGATGGAGGTCTCTGACGGGTCGGGCGATGCGTTGCCGTCGGATCCCCAGCCAAGTGTCGAGGGGAGGGCCGACCAACTGCCGTTACCGAAACGGATGTTGATATAGCCTACCGACGGGTCTACCTCGTAATAGAGCTTCAGCGTTGTGCCTGCTGCCACCTGACTCCAGTCGTAACCGCCCCAAGAGAGGTCGCCCATGCCTGCAGCCCAGCTGCCCAGGGCGAAGTTGCCGCTCCAGATGTTGGTCTCGAGGATGGAGAGGGTGATCTTCGTGATGGTGTAGAAAGCACCGCAGAGAACAAGACCACCGTTGGCTACCAGCTCATCGACCATGTCCTGTGTCAGGGTGACGGAGAACTTTGTGTCTTCTGCCATGAGGGAATTCACGTCGGAGGTGCCTGGTAGTGCGGCCCATGAGCCGTTGCCGACACGGATCTGTGACCAGCCCTCAACCATGTTCGGCGTCAAGTAGACGGTCAGCACCTGACCGGCCTTGACGGTCGACCAGTCGTAGCCGCCCCATGAGAGGTCGCCCATGCCTGCGTTCCAGTTGCCGATCTCGAACTTACCAGCCCAGATGACGGTCTCGGGTGCCTCACTGTACATCGCAATCTTATCAGACTCGATGCTGTAGTTGCTGTGCTGGACGAGGATCACCTTACCGTCGCCCATGCCCTCGGGCACAACGAACGTGATGGTGTTGGCACTCTGGGTGAACTCACCTTTCTTCAGTGGTGTGTCGATGGCCGGCAGAACCAGCTCTGTGATACGGTCGAGCTTATCGCCCTTGATGGTGATGGTCTGTCCTGCCTTCACGTCCTTCGTCGGATCGGTGCTGCTGACGGTGGCCAGCGGTACGGTGATATCGACGGAGGTGGTCAGACCGGAGGCGGAGTTCAGCGTCACTGTTCCGCTGATGGTGTTGGCTGGTACGGCAACCCTGATCGACTTGCCGTCGGCGGCTGTCTCGAACGCTACGTTCTCTACAGCGGGGAAGTCGATGCTGGTCACGAGGTCGAGGTTCTCACCGGTGATGGTGACGGTCTCGTTGAACTCGGGCTTGGCGTTCGAGATGCCTGTGGCCTTGGCAGCATCAATGCTGACCTTCTCGATGACGATGTTATCGGCGCCGTCGGCACCGTTATTGTAGGCCACATCACCGCTCTTGGCCTCCATCGGCACACGCAACTGGATCTCGTTGCGTGTGTTCAGCAGGAAGTTCTCGGCGTCGACTGTCACGTGGTCGAAGAAGACCACCTGACCGATGTTCCATACATACTCACCTTTGATGGTGATGATATCGCCGGGGTGTACGGGGTTCGGTGAGAGAGACGTCACCTTGATCTCTTCGTTGAAGCTGATGTTTGAGGCCGACACGATGGTGTCGCCACTGTTCGTCAGCAGGCGGAGCTTACCGGGAACGCACTGGTCGGGAATCGTCACGGCCATCTCTTGCGCGTTCTGAAGAGAGAACTCGCCTGTGATGAATGTTGTGGCGGGAGACACTTTCTGATTGCCTTCCGGGAAGAGCACCTCTTTTACGTTGTTCAACTGTGTGCCTGTCACTCGCATGCTTGCACCGCGGGTGATGGGCATGGGACCGAAGCCCAGGATGTTCACGCCGCTCTTGTTGTACTGGTTGGTGTCGAGGTTCTCCTCGCTACAGTTGGTGAACAGTAAGGAGCAGAGCAGCAGGACAGCCACCTTATTGATGATATGATCTATTCTGGTAATCATAATTCTTAATCCTTAATTGCTAATTACTAATTTCAATACGCTACCGCACGGATATTGTCGATACGGATAATCGGATGACACGTCGTGCCACTTGTCACTCCACTCCAGATAAAGAGCGTCAGACCCGAGAAGTTCTTCGCCTCCAGAGGGGCGCTAGCGGGGGTACCGTCGTTCTTGTACTTGAAGTTGGCGAGAGGAATGGTCACGGTAACCCACTTGCCACCGGTGTCGTATGAGCCTGTGGCTCTCCAAGGAGTCCAGAGGGCACGTGCATAGTCGGTGCCGTTGAAGAACGTGTTGTTGGCCGTTGGCAGGGTCACCTGCTCGTCGCCAGAGAAGATGCACTGCATGGAGAGGTTGGTCCAAGGATTGCTCGACGGGATGTTCACCTCGAACTTCAGAGCCATGTTGTTGAAGTCGGCGAAGCTGACGAGGTCTGACAGACGGGCGTTCGTTCCGGTGAAGGTGCCGTCCCAGTCGCCGGGCCAGTACTCGAACGATACGGAACCATCCTGCCAGGCACCGTCGTCAAGGTCGCAGTCGCCCAGCAACAGGTAGCTGCCGTCGAGCGAGTTCTCGTCGTTGACAATCTTCTGGTTGTGCCAGCCGTGGTTCGTCAGTCCTGTCGACACGGCACCGGCATCGCCAGTACCGAAGTCGTTGAACAGCATGCCACGGGTGTCGTGGTAGTTGAACTTGGCCTTGGCCTTGCCATAGATAGAAGCGATCTCCACAGGACCCTCCGTCAGTCCGTCGGGGATGGTGAAGGTGATATGACTGATATCGAACTCGTCGATGGCGATCTTTGTGCCATTGATGGTCACAGAGAGCGGGGTGTTAGGATCGTCTACGAAGTAGTTGCCGTAGATGGTGGCCTGTTCACCGGCCTTGGCCCATTCGTTGCTCATGTTGTTGATAGAAGGAGCGGGTACCAGCACCTTGAAGTCGTAGGTGGTGGTGTCGCTGGCGTTGTTCACCATGAAGATCTTGTTGAACACCTCACCGGGAATCTGACTGGGTACGGTGACGATCATGGTGTTGTCTGTAATCAGACTAGGAACCAGCTTGGCTTCCTGGTCGTTGAAGAACATCTTGGTGATACTGCGCAGGTTCTCACCGACGATGCAGATGTTGTTGTCCATGAAGGCGCCTGACAGGATAGAGTCGGCGCTCTCAATGTTTACAGGACGTATGTAGCGGATGGTGGGTGTTCCATCACTGATCTCATATTTGTCGGGCTCATCCTCGCAGGAAGTGAAGAGAGCCACTTGACATGTGATAAGGGCTGCGCATAACACCCAGCGGCTTATTCTATATATCTTAGTAATCATAATTCTATATTATTAATGCTAAATTAATACTGGAATGTCTCGCGCACATCCACATGAATGGCGTCTTCCTTCAAGTGCGGGTTGAAGGTGAGATCCTCCATCGGGAATGGGATGGTAAAGCTGTTCACGGTCACGTTGGGAGCCTCTGTATCCTCGTCGTACGTCGTGTTCAGCTCGTTGCCGTCGTCGTCTTTGTTGACGAGCAGCCACTGACCGGTCTGGAAGTAGTTCTTGAACGTCAGGTTCAGGTTCCAGTACTGGTTACGGCGCTGAGCCTTGAGCTCGGCGATGGCACGGTCGGGGTTGTAGTAGGCCAGACGGACGAAGTCGTACCAGCGGTCACCCTCGCAGGCCAGTTCCAGGCGGCGCTCCTTCCAGACGTCGTTGAAGGTCAGGGTGGTTACGGCAGCCGCGTTCGGGATGGCGCGTTGGTGCACGGCATTGAAGGCCTTCAGCGCATCCGGGTCTTTGTCCTGTCCCAATAGCACTTTCGCCTCGGCGAGTACCAGATAGACATCGGCCAGACGGAGGATCGGTGTGCAGAGTGAGCTGGCCATACGGGCAGCAGAGGTGCCGAGTACGGTTGTGTGGTCGGCATTGTTGCCATAGAGGTGCTTCACGACATTACAGCCTGTGGGAGAACGGTGCTCGCCCCATGCGGCAGAGTTATAGGTCTTGTCGTATTCGAAGCGCATGTAGTCGAAGCCACCCTTGTCGCGCCAGAGGTAGGGGATAACGTCGCCTACGGTCATCATCGTGGCCTTACGACGGGTATCTACGTCGGGACGTGTAGCGGGGTCGTCGAGCACGTTGAAGCCGAAGGCATCCTGCAGGTCGACCGACGGACCGCCCCATTCGCCCCATACATCTCCATACTCATCGATACCGGTCATGCCGAGGTCGGACTGGAAGGTGTTCTGTGAGGTCCATTGTGTGCTCACCACCCAGCGCCAGGCAATCATATTCTCAGGCGACTTGTTGCCCTCCAGCTTGAAGATGTCGGCATAGTTCTTCTCGAGCGAACGACCAGAGTGGTCGATCACATCCTTAGCCAGACTGGCGGCCATCTGGAGATCGTTGTTGTCCAGCGTGCCAGTGACGCCGGCTTTGGTCAGGTAGACCTTGGCCAACAGACCTTTGGCGCAGTACTTGTCGAGACGACCTTCCGTGCACTGCTCTGGCAGCAACTCGATGGCCTTCTCCAGTGTCATGACGATGTATTCATAGACATCGGCCTTCTGTACTTTCAGTTGCTCGTTGTATGTGCCGCTTTCAATCATCTCCGTGTTGTCGTGTACGATGGGCACATCGCCGAAGGTGCGAACCAGATAGAAGTAGGCCATGGCCTTCCACAGCAGGCACTCGCCGCGTGTCTGGTTCTTGACGGCCTCCGAGGCACTTCCCACCTCGATATAGTGGCGCACCACGTTGGAGTGACCGTTGACGGCCCAGAGCGAGTACGACATGTTACGCAGGTCCTCGTCGTTGGAGTTGAGTGAGAAGTTCAGGTAAGGGCTCGAACCCCAGTAGTAGTTGCCCGAGAGTACCTCACCCACCTTGAAGAATCCGCGCTGGAAGTCGTACCAGGGTGAGTTGTACAGATAGTCAACGGCTGCGATGCACTCGGCATCGGTCTTATAGTAGCCGCCGGCAACATAGTTGTCTTCTGTGGGACGATCCAGGAAGTCGTCGCAGGACGTCAGTCCCAGTCCCATCACAGAGGCAGCCAGAAATATTTTGATCTTATTTATTTTCATAATGATTTCCTCCTTTTGTTTAGAATGACAGGTTAATACCGAATGTGCAAGTGAAAGGTGAGGGATAGCGTCCGTTATCGAGACCGAACACATAACCGTTGGCATCGGTGGTCGAGGCTCCGATCTCAGGATCGTAGCCATCGTAGCCGGTGATGGTCAGCACGTTCTGTAGGTTGCAGTACAGACGCAGGTTCTCCAGATAGAGCTTCTTGGTGAGGTTTCTCGGGAAGGTATAGCCGAGTGAGATGTTCTTCAAGCGGACATAGCTTCCATCCTCGATGTAACGACTGGAGATGTTCTGGTTGTATGTGTTGCCGATGGCTACACGTGGTGTCTTCGTGCCGGGGTTGGTGACACGGACATTCGTGATGTCGTTGTACCACATGCTGCCGTCGTCATAGGTCTTGGCTGGGTCGATGGCGGCCAACTGAGCTCGGTCGGCGATCTTCTCCTGGATCTGGTTGTTCCATGTGCTCGTCATCGAGGTCAGGGGGATAGAGGTGTAGTTCATGACCTTGTTGCCTACCGAACCGTTGATGAAGATCGACAGGTCGAAGTTCTTGTAGTTGAAGGTATTGGTCCATCCGAAGGTGAACTTCGGCAGTGGTGAGCCGATATTCGTCTTATCGTTCTCATCGATGATGCCGTCTTTGTTCACATCCTTGAACTTCAGGTCGCCAGGCCATACGGTATTGTTCTTGCTGTACTTGTCGGGATCTGTCACATGGTGCCATGTGCCGTCGGCATCCTGGGTGCATGACTGACCATAGAGGGTGTTGACGGGTGAGTTGAGGATGTCGTCGAAGTCTTTATAGACACCTTCTACTTCATAGCCGAAGAAGTCGTACATCGGACGACCGACAGATGATACGGCCACAACGTCACTCCACTGACCGTAGCCGATGATGGCGGCAGAGGTCGTGCCCTGAAGGGCCACCAGCTTGTTCTTGTTGAACGAGAACTGCAGGTCGGTGTCCCAACTGAAGTCCTTGGTGATGACTGGTGTGGCCTTGAGCTCGATCTCAAGACCGGTATTGCGCATGGTGCCATAGTTGCCGTAAGGGGCGGAGAGGGCCGACGAACTGTTACCCTGTGTTCCCAGATAGGAGGGCAACTGCATCATCATCAGCATGTCTTTCGACTCTTTCTTATACCAGTCGATGATCAGGTTGACACGGTTGTTGAAGAAACCGAGATCGATACCGAGGTCAATCTGTTCTTGTGTCTCCCACTGTATAGACTCGTTAGGCAGACCTGTCGGACGGTATGACTGTCCGAGGGCAGAAGGCATCACGCCCAAGGCGACACCCCATTTGTAACCTCCGATATTGGCGTTACCGGTCTGTCCCCAGCCCGCACGAATCTTACCGTTGCTGAGCCATTTCACTCCTTTCATGAACTGCTCGTTGGTGAAACGCCAGCTGGCTGCGAACGAGTGGAAGCCTGCCCAACGGTTGTTCGGACCGAAGTTCGACGAACCGTCGTAACGGAAGGTGTATGTGGCATAGTAGCGATCGTCATAGTTATAGGTTTCACGCGTGAAGAACGAAGCCATCGCCGCACTTCCGAAGCCCGACGAGAAGTCACGGTCGGCCTTCTCGACGAGAGACGGGTTACGTACGTCGTTTCTAGGCAGGTTCTGACCCGTGATACCTTGGTACTTCCACGTTGACTCCCAGCACTCCTGACCGAGCATGGCTGTGAAGTGGTGCTTGCTGATGTTACCTGTGTAGGTGAGGTAGTTCTTTAACTGCCAGAACTTATTGTTGTTGCTCTGCCAGTGATCGGTATTGGCTGGTTTCTGCCAGCCGCCGAGGTCGACAGAGGGCTCCCAGGTCTCTGCGTTCGAGTCGGAGATATCGTAACCTAATTCAGCGTGCCATACCAGGTTCTTCAGGAAGCTGACCTCTGCGAAGATGTTTCCTGTCAGCTTACGGCGCTCCAGGGTGTACTGGTTCATGTTGGCTAATGCCACGGGGTTAGGATTGGTATAGCCTTCACGTACTTCAGCATAGTAGTTGCCGAAGACATCGTAGATGGGAATATCGGGCAGTGTGGTCAGCGAGTAGGTGATGATACCTTCGGTACCGTCTGCCTTCTTCAGGTCGTCCTTAGTGTTCGAGAAGGTGGTCGACATACCGAGCTTCAGCCAGGGCTTCAGTTGCGCGTCGAGGTTCGAACGAACAGAATAGCGCTTGAAGTTGGAGCCGATGATGGTACCCTCCTGATTCATGAAGTTACCTGAGATATAATACTGAACTTTGTCGGTACCACCCTGGGCCGACAGCTGATGCTGATGCTGGATGGCTGTCTGGAAAATGGCGTCCTGCCAGTTTGTACCTTTGCCGAGGATAGAGGGATCGGAATAGTTCTGATTGGCCTGACTCTTCACGATCCAACCGTCGTTCACGAAGTCATGATAGTATTCTGCATATTCGCGCAGGTTCATCATATCAAGACGTTTCATCTGACGATTTACGGCTAGCATGCCGTCGTAGTTGAACCTGGCCTCACCGGCCTTACCACGCTTGGTGGTGATAAGTACTACACCGTTGGCACCCTGGGCACCGTAGATGGCGGTAGCTGAGGCGTCCTTCAGGATCTCCATCGATACGATATCCGATGGGTTCAAGGTTGATAACGGAGAAACGGTGGAGACCTTTCCGTTACCCAGACGGTCGCCTAGACCGAAGTCGAAGCCCGACTGTCCTCCGCCCTGTACGATTACACCGTCAATCACGTAGAGAGGCTCCTGGTTGGCATTGATAGAGCCGATACCACGTACGCGGATAGCTGATGATGAGCCCGGAGCACCAGAGGTTGTGACGGCTGTGACACCAGTAGCATGGCCTTGCAGGCTCTGGTCGAGCGAGGTAATGACCGTTCCCTTCAGGGCTTGTTCGTTGATAGA
>Ga0265298_10002169_pt1 | contig 27807 bp, 26 predicted proteins | sample AusTroGonzalo_MG_3_FD_193486 | JGI IMG/M metagenome (GOLD analysis project Ga0265298, IMG submission 193486) | Bovine rumen microbial communities from tropical cattle in Woodstock, Queensland, Australia - Gonzalo_01 | ecosystem: Host-associated > Mammals > Digestive system > Stomach > Rumen ...
TTCCTCGAAATCTCCACGGTACTTGGCGCCCGCCATCAAGGCGGACAAATCCAGCGCGAACAGCTTCTTGCCCTTCAAAGCGTCAGGCACATCGCCGCGGTAGATTCGCTCGGCGAGCCCTTCGACAATAGCGGTCTTGCCCACGCCCGGTTCACCCACCAGGCACGGGTTGTTTTTCGTCTTTCGGCTAAGGATCAAGATGACGCGGCGGATTTCCTCTTCACGGCCGATCACCGGCGAAAGCTTTCCGTCGGCGGCCATTTCCACCAGCTCGCGGCCGTAGAGTTTCAAGGGAGATTGTTCTTCGGCGTTGGCAGCTCCTGCAAACGGGTCCGAAAGCCAGGTTTCCACCACTTCCACGGAACCCAGCGCATCCTCGAACACCTTTGCAAGGCCTCGGTCGCCCGAGAACTTCATGAGGGCCACGAGCATGTCGCCCGGGGTCACCATGCGGTTCACCTGACGCGCCGCCTGCACGGAAGCACGCAAGATACGGTTCAAGTCGTTATCCGGTTCCACGTCAGGGTTCACACCTTCCATACGCGGAATCTTCTGCACGAAGGGTTCCAGCTTGCCGCGGAGCTCGTTTGTCTTCGCGCCCTTGGACTTATAGAGTTTCTTCAGGGTGGCATCCGGGCCTTCTACAAGGCCCACGGCCAAATGTGCCGCTCCCAGGTACGAATGGGAACAGCGGTCGCGCAAACTCTGCGCCTTCGCCAAGACTTTTTCTGCATCGTTGTTAAAATCAGACATGGTAGCCTCTTTTCTTTATTTTTACCGTCATGTATATGCAAAAGATGTGCCAAACCCCAAAATTGCCTGAAATTGGCCATTTTTAAGCCTCAAAAACGCCCCTGTTTAATAAAAAAATGGCGTTTTTTCATAAAAAAACGCCATCTAGAATCATTTTGAGACACTAATTTACTTTGACAGGCATTTTGCCGATTTCAGCATGATGTCCATTTCCAAATTTTTCTGGTCCTCAAAAGCCGCTTTCATCAGGGACCGCACCGTGTAATCCTTCTTTATCGATTTCAGCACGCAATCACAGGTGGCCTTATCCGCTCCCTCCCCCATACATTCCTTCAAAAAAGCATTATCCGTTTCGGCGGGATAGTTCTGGGGAAGGCAGGGCTCTATAAAATCGAACCCCCATTTTTCAAAATTGATATTGTCCATTTTTTCGATAAACTTGTCATCCTTGGTCAAACGGTCAAAAGCACAATTGCAGGACTTGTCCGCCTGATTCGCCCCCAACCATTCCATGGACTGCACCGTACAGGATTGGATAAAACTGTCTTTGAAAAGCGAGCTTTGCACTATCGCCTTGAAGATTAACATGTCCTCGGACGAAAGGCCCATACCATTAGGCACACTTTCCTGTCCCTGATTTGCAGAGGATGCATCCCAAACCTCTCCACACTCTGTCGTCGACAACACGATAAAGTTCACGTACGAGGCATCTTCTTTACCCTTGGCCAGGTCATTTTCGAACTTGCTAAAAGTCGCTTCGTCATACTTGCCCTCAAGTTTTTTCAGCACGCACTCGCAAATGGGTGCTTCCACTCCTTCTTTGCAACTTTTAAGGAATTTATCCCGTGTTGGGGCAGAATACCCCTTATTCTGGGCTTTTGCAACAAGGGCAGCGGTAGACTTCGTTACAGGTGCGGCAAACGCCACAGCAACTACAGAAAGGGCAAGTAGAATCAGTTTAACGATATTCATATCCTGAATACAAAAAAAGGGGCTTGGGGCTACCGTCCACCTACTAAAATCTGATCCACCTTGATGGTAGGCTGCCCCACCGTCACGGGCACATGCCCCGAAGAGGCCCCGCACACACCCGTAGCTATTTTCCAGTCACTTCCCACCATGCTGATACGGGGCATAATCTCATGACCCTTTCCGATAAGGGTGGCACCGCGGACCGGCTCACAAACTTTTCCGTTGCGGATGACGTACCCCTCATCTACGGCAAAGTTGAATTCCCCTGTAGCCGGATTCACGGAACCACCTGCCATGCGGGCGGCATAAAGTCCGTTGTCCACGCTGGCAATCATGGAATCCAGGGAATCTTTCCCCGGAGCAATAAAGGTGTTGCGCATGCGACTTACAGGAGCATACTTGTAACTTTCGCGGCGGGCAGAACCCGTAAGGGAAACTCCCACCTCGGCAGCACCCACACGGTCGCTCATGTAGTTCTTCAAGATTCCGTTTTCAATCAGCACTGTGCGCTGCGTGGGCGTACCTTCGTCATCGCACTTAAGGCTCCCCCACACGCCATCCAAGGTGCCGTCGTCTATGGCAGTAAGGCAGGGTTGCCCAATGGCCTCCCCCAACTTTCCGCAGAAGGGACTTGCATTGCGGCGCACCGATTCCGTTTCCAGTGGGTGTCCACAAGCCTCATGGAAAATCACGCCACCAAAACCATTACCCATGACCACAGGCATCTGGCCGCCCTGAATGTAGCCGGCAGAAAGCATACGGAGCACCCGCTCCGCGCATTCCGTAGCAAGGGCTTCCGGTGAATAATTCGGAAGCAGTTCGTAGCCGCCCAACGCCCCCGGCGACTCATGAGTCGTCAGTCGTTCGGTGCCATCGCTGGCAGTTACCGTCACGTTCACCCGGAGCCGCGCACGGTCCATGGAAAGGTTCAGCCCTTCGCTGTTCAGCAGGTTTATGGAAGTGCAACAGTCCGTCACCGAGGCACTAACCTGCACCACTTTTTCTGAAACCTGACGGGCAGTCTTGTCCGCAACAAAAAGGAAATCCTGCTTGACCGCCTGGCCCAACAACCGCGGGTCCTTGAAAGCGGCAACATTGTAATCCGCCACCCGCTTTTGCGGGGCGAATTCTACCGGTGCCGCAGCAGTCTTCGAGTCACTCCCAGCAGACATTCCCGCAATACGACCGAAAGCAAGGCTCTGCACCAACTTGATCAGAGCCGTTTCACTTTCGTCGCTAGTAAAGCCGTAAAGCACCTCGGTACCGTACATGAGGCGAATGCCTATGCCATATTCGGTACCCGCAGTAGCGGTCTCTATCTTAGAGTCCTTGAGGCCCAGCGAAGAAGAGCGGGTTTCCTCTTCGAAAATTTCTACGAAGTCCGCTCCGGCGCTCTTGCCCGCCTCAAAAATTTTTACGGCGACAGACGGATTCACGCTACACCTCGCCGTTCATCTTCTTGCGCACGGGAATACCGGCAGCAAGCATTTCGCCTTTGATTTGCGGAATGGTATAGTCGCCAAAGTGTACCATGGAAGCTACCAGGGCCGCATCGGCGGAAGTCTTTGCAAACAAATCTACAATGTGAGCAGGAGTTCCCGCGCCACCACTGGCAATGACCGGCACCTGCACCGCTTTAGCTACCTGGTCGGTAATGTTCAACTCATAACCGTTGCGCACGCCATCGGTATCAATGGCGTTCAGGCAAATTTCACCTATGCCCAAGTCTTCTGCCTTCTGGGCCCACTGCACCGCATCCAACCCCATAGGCGTGCGGCCACCACGGATGTACACTTCGTAACCGCTGGGAAACTTTTCGGAAACGCCCACAAACTTGGCATCCATACCCAGCACCACGCACTGGCTTCCAAAAGCCTTGGCACCATCGGCAATAATTTCGGGGTGGAGCACGGCCAAGCTATTCACGCTGACCTTCTCGGCCCCTGCCAAAAGTGCCTGGTGCATGTCGTCCAAGTTGCGGATTCCGCCACCCACGGCAAAAGGAATGAACACCCGCTTTGCAATCTGGCGGATCATCTCCATATCACAGGGACGATTTTCCGCACTAGCGGTAATGTCGTAGAATACCAGTTCATCGACGCCGTCGGCACTGTACTGCGCCCCCATTTCCACGGGGTCGCCAATGTCAATATTTCCCTTGAACTTGACGCCCTTGGTCACCTTGCGGTCACGGACATCAAGACAGACTATAAGACGTTTGGTAAGCATCGAAACTACAGGTTCTTGTCGATGACGCCCTTGACAGTAGCCTTGGGAACCGCACCCACCACGTTGCCCACTTCCACGCCGTTCTTGAACAGCTTCATGTTGGGGATGTTGGTAATGCCGTAGCGGGCACAGATATCCTTGACACCTGGGTCATCTACGTTCATCTTGGCAATGATGGCCTTGCCCTCGTAATCGGCGGAGAGTTCCTCCACGATGGGGCCCATCATCATGCAGGGGCGGCACCAAGTGGCCCAAAAGTCCACAAAAACCAACTGGCCGGACCGGATGACTTCGTCAAACTTTTCTGCAGAGAGATTCAAAACTGCCATAAAAATCCTCCTGACTTAATTCGCTAATAAAATAACAAATTACAGTTCCGACAGGGAACCCCAGACCGCAAACCCTAGTATATCAGACGCATTTCGTCCACAATCAGGGTCGCCCCTTTCTTTCCCTTGTAGTGGTTGCCATCCGCACTAGAGGCAAAGACCACACGGATATGGGTAACAGGCTCCTCTCCCGTGCCCTGGACAAGGCCGTTTTTCACGGCACTTTTATTACTTGACTTCAGGTTTGTTTCAAACGTAGCAGAATTTTCAATGGGAGAACCCGAGAGAGGTGTTCCGTATTTAAGTTTCAAACGGATTGTCCTCATCCCGTTGGCATCCGGTTCCGAAACGCTGACCACGTCCGGGTTGGAGCGCCCGGTATTATTTCCCGTAGTAGAACGGTACCAGGCACTGGCCACCAACTTGTTCACATCGGAGGACGTCCTATTCACATTTTTATCTCCCGTGCGGTTCTCCAAGAGGATATAGGCATCGCAACTATCTCCAGAACCCGAGTAAGATATCTTTATTTCCATATATTCCGGTCTTGCCGCAAAAGGCTTTCCGAAATCAAGCAGTTCGTTACCATCGGGCCATGTACTCGAACTGGCCATAGAAGTAGTTCCAACACCATTAGGGTTGAAAACTGCCGTATAGAGGCTTCCACTAGCAACCTTGCCCAAAAGCTCACTAGTCTTTATTTCAGCGCCTATCATGGACCCACTTGAATATTTTTTTGTAGTCACAAGAATGGTATTGGCGTTATTCCAAACGGAATCCGGCTTGGGGTCATTGCTATTCCAACTGTTAAAATCCCCGCCAGGGAGTTGGTACCCAGCCTTCACCCTGTAAGTAACGGATTCTCCTGCCGAGTTAGTCACAACCAGACTCTGACCCATTCCAAAATCATAGGAAGACCCCGCAGTCAGCCCGGCTGTCGCACCTTCCGATAGTTTGAGTTCCGTCAACTTCAAGGAGGTCAAATTAGTCCGGAACGGCATGGAATCCACATGTATGGATTTTTCATTTTCATCAATAATAGCGGTCTTTCCATCAATTTTTAAGGATATCACGCTTGGCGGGATTGCAGGAACCGAGGCCGACAACGTCCAGGTTTCAGTGCTAGCATCTTCAGCAGTAATGTCAAACGTTATTGGGCTACGCAGGTCTACGGTTCCCGGCAAATTGTGGGAAGCCGTTTCGGACACATTTAAAGTCACCTGGACTGCAGACAAGTCCGCGCCGGAAGCCAAGTGCAATTCCACCGTTTTTTTAGACTTGTCGATAGATGCCGCAGATTCTTCCCCAGCCGCAGCAATGGATACCAGTTCCTTGTCACTGGAAACCTTCTCGTCAGCCGCAGCGATTGCCAGCGAAAGGACCCAAGTCTTAGCGGTACCGTCTTCGGCAGTCACCTTGAAGTTCTGCAAATCGGCCCATGCCTTTACCCCATCGGGTTTGGGGTCCACGGAAGCCCCTTCAGAAACGCTCCAGGAATCCAGAGCGGCCCCGGCTATGGTAGAGCCGTTCTTCAATTTGATGTAAATCGTATCTTGGGAGCGGTTCACCTTGAACTGGTCCTTGAAAAGCAACTGCAAATCCGTTGCATTACTCTTGATGCAGGCGATTACCACCACCCAACTCTTTTCGGTGCCGTCTTCGGCGGTCACCTTGATTTTTTGAGGACTGGACCAGTCCGTTATGCTCTTGGGATCTGGCGACGCCTTTGCCCCGCTAGGGAGGCTCGCGTCAGAAAGGGATGCCGTCCTGGCATCAAAACCCTGAGGGAAGGTCACGTATATCGTATCGCCACTTGTCTTGGTCTCTACGGCATCATTGAACTGTAACGTAAGGGCAGTGCCCGAAGACTTTGAAGATTCCTCTCCTTTTTCTTCAGGCTTTTCTTCTCCGCCTTCCTCAGGATTCTCTGCGGAAGATTCCTCTCCCGGCACCTCGAATTTTAGCTGCCAAAGGGCTAGGTCCCCATTCTCGGCAATGATCACCACATAAAGGGTACGGCTTGCAGGCAGGTACAACCGGCTACCTTTTTTCAATCTTTTCTCTACATACGCCACCTTACCCGCAAGGGAATCCAACGCTGCCGAATCCGACGGGAATTCCAGAACCTTGCTTTCTACCAAGTGCAGGGTCGCCATATTGCTTATATCAATGCTCTGCACCGTAACGGAATCCCACTTCGTGGAATCGGAAGGCTCCTCCAATTTGACAACCATCCTGTGTTCATCGGGATAAACCATGGCTTCGCCATCCTGTCCCTCGAAAACAATCCCGTTAAACTGGTGATAAGGGGATTCGCCAAATTCGTCGTAATCCATGGAGCATGCAAGCAGCCCCAAAATCAACATCGTCCAAGCAATTAGGAGTATCCTCATATCGTTCCTCCTAGTAAATCAACTTGAAATCGTCCAAGGTGAGACTGGAATTTTCGCCACCGCGGTATTTTCCACCAGCACCAACCCCGCCACACACAACATGCGCATACGCCGAAGAAGCAAACATCACATGAATAGATGCCACATCTTCGTCACCCGTTCCAAGAGTCAACCCCTCTGCAATGGCATAGCCGCCCGAAAGTAGGCCAAAAGGATCGGCACCATAGGAAAGCTGAACTTCACGCATGGACATATCAACGCTAGCACCGTCAGAGAAAGCCCCCGTAGCCACAACTTTACCGCCATCACCTACCAACATCACATAAACCAGGCTCTTTTGCGGATAATCCGAAGAACTGTTGTCTACGTGAGTATAAGAATATTTGATTTCAAAGGCCGTCGGGCGGGCTGTAAAGGGTTTACCGAAGGTCATGTCACGCGCAATGTAGGAATCGTCCGTAGAAGGGGTCCCACTCGCATACCCTTGCTCGTATATGTCAAGTGCAGTGGTACCCGAATACAAACCCGCAAAGTAGAAGCCACCAGCCATTTTATTGCTTGCCCCAATACCTATGAAGGAGCCACCCACCCCACGGGTTGTAATAGTCGCCATTTCACCAGCAAAATCAAGGTTCGTTTCTGAAGATATCTTTATCAATGCAGCGGTTCTTTCCGTCGCCATGGCATCGCTGGTGGTGGCCCAGAAATTGTCACGGGTACTAAAGTCGGATCCAGGCAGCTGCACACCAGCCACCACGGAATAGGTACCCAGGTTATCTTCGGCATCCAGGAACTGCATTTCCACCGGACGACGCAAATCCCTAATCCCTTCCAAAGGCAACAATGTTATTGCAGAAAGGTCCGTACCGTAGGGCACTTCCACATACACCTTGGTTCCCGTCACGGTCACGGTACCGCTGGAAACAGAAAGATCCGCAAGCTTTATCCCGCTAACGCTTTCGGAACTTGTGGGACCAGAATTCGCAGAATTGCCGGATTCCGCAGAACTATCCACAGAATCTGTTGAACTGTCCGCAGAGCCCGTTCCCGAAGCAGAAGAATTACCGCTATCCGCAGAATCTCCTCCACTTGCAGACGTTCCCTCGCTACCCGCAGAAGAACCACCTTCGGTTGCAGACGAGCCACCTTCACTAACGGAAGAGCCATTTTCCGAAGATTCGGCAGTCCCCGATGAGGAGGAGCCCGTAGATGCCGAAGATTTATCCATAGCCGAAGAAGAAGACTCCTTTTTCGGCAAATCCCAAGTTACCAGCCACACCCCTACAACGCGGTTGTAGGAATCCAGAGCCACAACGGAAAAGGCGTTGGTGTCAGCCGTAGAGATTACCGTCCCCGGCACAAGTTTTTCACCCAACTCCGGATCCACCATGTCGCTATCGGCGGCAAGGTAAAGCGCGGCACAACCAGGCAGTTGAATCGAATCGATTACCAGAGAGTCCTGCCAAGCTTTTCCCGGATTCACCTTTATAACCCGTGCAGATTCGTCTATAGATTCCACGTTCCAGCCAGAAAGTTTCACTTCCATAGATTCCGCAATTTCTTCTTGGGGGAATAAGGGTTTGTCCGAGGACTCCGAGCACCCCGTCCACAGGCAGGCACTGCAAGCGACTGCCGCCACGCCGACCCGTAAACTTTTCCACATTTTTTCAAACTTCACGCCGTCCTCCTAGAAGAAGTAGACCAAGGAGAAATCCAAGGCCAAGAGGTTGATAGTGAAATTCACAATGTTATAGACTAGCCTGCTGTGGCTTTCGCCATTTTCTTCTACATCCACGACGCTGGTGCTAAGTCCCAAAAGCCCCACAGAGGTTTCAAAGGCCATACGGCTCAACACCATAATACAAATACCAGGATTCAGGCCCGCCTTGATCGTCCAGGTCTTGTTGCGGGTCTTATCTATCTCTTCGCCATCGTCACTCTGGGACATTCCGTAGGAATACTGGACCAATATGGAGGTTTCGTTAAAAAAGTAGAGGCTCTTGGAATCCATCACCTTCAGGTAGTTTTTCAGGAAAGGCTGAACAAAAAAGCCATTGCTCACATATTTACGATGTTGCTTTACATCGGCAAGGTCTTCCAATAGGGAAAAGTCGATATCGAGCCAGGTACGGGAATAACCCAAATGGGTTCCCACAGCCAAAGCATCCTTGATAAAGTAGCCTCCAAAGACCTGAACAGTAAACATATAACCCTCGGCTTCGTACACATCCCCGATAATAACATTCAAGGCATCGTCTTCCGTATTTGCCTGGATCAAGGACAAGGTGGCGCCGCCAAAAATGTGTCCTGCAGAAATGGCCTCGTCAGGGTAAACCGGGTAAAGTTCGTCTAGCAAGCCGCCAGACTTTTTTTCTTCAACACTGACGGAATCAGGTGTAGGCTTGGATTCCGCAACGGTAGGCTTCTCTGGCGCCGGTGTAGCGACATCTTCAGCAACAGTCTCCGGCGCCAAAACAGGCTCAGCAACAGTTGTTTCAGCGGCAACCGGTTCAACCGTAGCTGCGGAGTCTTGCGCAACAGCCGCTTCCGTAGTTTCAACAGAATCGGCAACATCCGCAACCTGGCCAAACGCAAAGGTTACCATTGCAAAAAGTACTATGCCAAAAACACCTAGACGCATCAATCTTCCCTGCTAATCGTGGACACAGCGCACCGCATAGCCCATGTTCTTGTCAAATTTCTGGCTTGTAAAATCAGACCCGTTAATATACCAAGTCCATGCTCCATTGGCATCAGGTTCTGTAGCCGTCCAAAAATGGGCAGCACCATAACTTGAAAAACTGTGGTTATATCCATCACGGAAATCGAACTCACCCGTGAACAGAGCGCCAAACCCGTACTTGTCCTTCGCATTACCAGACCCATCTACGGCCAGCATGTCATATCCCTTGTAGGACCCACCAACAAAATCCTGCAACTGAATCCATTCATCCTGAGTGGGCACATGCCAGCCATTGGGGCAAATTCCCTGATGGGGGAATTCCGTTATCCCACAAAGTTTCCCATGCCCACATTCCTCTATAGACTTGTCCATAACCGCCGTCCACAGGTACAGGGCTCCCAAGGTTTCGCAGTTCTTGGGAACATTATCCAAACACCAAGTGGCACCCATCAAGTTCTGGGTTCCCGTCGCAGAACTGTCCGCATACCTCAGGTTCTGCCCCATCCATAACTGGTCGCCCATCTGGACCTGGGTATAGACCTGCCCATCGCGGGTGTCGGTAAAGGTTTCCAATTCCCCATTAAAGGAATAGGCGATTGCACTACTGGAACTGAGGACGGTTTCGGAACTGCTGGAAAAACCCGAATTCGCATTATAATACTGTTCTTGAGTTTCACAAGTTTGCTGGAACATGTCAACAAGCTGGTCCACACCGGTAAGGGAAAGGTCGATTTCTGTCTTATAAAAAACCTTGTCATCGGTACAAAGCACTTCCTTGATCGAATTGTCACCTTGCTGCATACTGCAAATACCAGCAATAAGCATTTTGTTAGGTGATGAAGCAGTACTGTTGCACAGGTATTTTCCTTTGTCGACGGTGGCTACGTGCTTGTATGTAACACCATTGGATACCAACACCATAGTCACGAAATCTCCAGACCTTGTGACCTCGCACGCAAACTCCGGCATGCTGGAATCGGAAGAATAAAACCCTTCAAAAAAAGATTGCTCACCGCCATCGGAACTACTAGACAAAGAATGCTCCAACGAATCCAGCGTTTCTTCCAACGAATTCAGCTCTTCCTGACTGGTAACCTTTTTGCCGTTGGACATTTCACAGCCCTTAATGAACATGTTCTTGACGGCATTATATTCTACCTTGGACAATTCATCCTGGCTAATGCCAAAAACGCTTCTTTCATCGCAAAGAACTTCGCCGTAATCGGAATCGCTCTTTAGTTCCCGGCAGTTTTCGGTCAGCACCTGGGCATTGTTACTTTCAATGGTCTGGAACAGTTTTCCGCCCTTGTATTCAACAGTAGTTCTTGTAACGATCCCCCCAAAGGTAGACTCGATTACCAGCGGTTCCTGTGATTTCACGCTGCACTGCACCGTGTCAGAGGGCACATTATTGCCGCTGTCCCCATCTCCGCAGGCAACCAGGCCAAAAGCCATTACCGCAAAAATAGAGCACAAGAACCTACAGAAATTCATTACATTCTCCAAGAAACAATCCCAGAGAAAATGTAGCTTTTTTTTAACGGAATCCTTACACCTGCAAGGCAAAGGTGTTGGAAAATAATACCAATCCAGAGGCCAAAACGACCATTCCACCTACAAATGTAGCGGCAGAATACACATATTTGGCCGATTTCCCGAATTTATGGGCACTTTGGTCTATTCCCTTCCGCATGGTGATGGCAAGCAAGCCGAACACGATATTGGTCACCATCATACCCATGCAAATAACTACGGACGACACCAAGGACAAGGCTATCATGGAATTCAGCAGGCAAAAAAGCACTACCAAAGCTACAGCCGGGCAGGGCACTATTCCCGTTACCGCGGCTACACCTAAAATTTCTTTCCAAGAGGCATTTGTATTTATCTTTTCGCCATCATCTTTTTTGCGACGGATAAAATCCCTAAGTGCAATTCCCATCAGCAAAAGTCCCGTCAACATCACCAGTGCGTAGCTGGCCTTTTCTATGCCAACCCGCCCCACTTCAAAAGCGGGAAACACGGTAGCCTTCAAGATTGCATACAAAATAAACAACAAAACGACGGCACTGAATGTGTGGATGAAGGTGATTCCTGTACCAAGGGCCACCCCCTGCTTCCAGCTACCACGGCGTGCAAGGAAGTACCCCACCACAATGGACTTTCCGTGTCCCGGCCCCAAAGCATGAAGGATTCCATACAAGAAGCAGATAGCCAAGAATCCCCAGATGGTTCCCCAATCCCCGGATTTCATGGCGGATATTTTTTCCGTCAGCACTTCCCGCAGTTTTTTCTGGGCGTCGGCAAAGGATTCCCACAAGGTTCGGTCTTTTTTCTGCGGTACTGGCGATTCGACCGTTTTATCGCCGGCGGGATCCTTTTCTACAGAAGAAGCCTTCTTAAACTTCTTTTTGGCAAATTTGTCTGCCAAAGCCTGATCCTGTACCGTAGCAGGCTTGGCCTCCACCACGGCAGGCTCTTCCACGGTAGGCGTAGCAGCAGCCGGTACGATGGTACCTGCCACACTATCCGCACCATTTTCCGCAGAATACCCAAAGCCCGCCACAAGCAGGGTCAACATCCAGAAAGTCAAGAGTCGCATTTTCATTTTTTCTTGAACCTCAGATAAAGCCCCTCTACATGCGAGAGGAAGGCGCGAAATAGGGACAGTCCCTCAAGGCTGTCGCCAAAATATTCCACATCTATGGACTGGGGTGCCGACACCTCTGCCGCTTCCATGTCACAAGTCACTTGCACGTAGTTGGTAGGGTCCGCCACGACAGCCACTAACATGGAATAATCCGCCCCTACAGGCACAGAAAAGGGGACTACAAAGTCCAGTACCAACCTGCGGTTTGCCACGGAGGCCTTAAATTTCTGGATGCTACCGGCCTTCAAGAAATCAGCCCCTGACTGCACGTAGTTGAAATAATTTGAATTGACCAATTCGCCAAGAATCGCCCCTTTCAGCTGTTCGCCTTCCTTGGCAGAAAGTTTGCCGTCACCATCAGAATCTACGGAAGCCACCATGGCCGCACTGTAAATTTCATCGTAGACCCAATGGTTCTTTATACCTGAAAAACCTTTTTCGTCAAAAAGAGCCTGAACCTTGCCACCCCCAAAAACATGGGGATGTGCAAAAGCGGTTGCGACAAGCAAGCCGCAGGCAACCAGCACTATTTTAGAAAGCAAGGACAAACCCTGCCACCAAAAGCCCGACACCCACCACGCCAAGACCAATGGCCACACCAGCCTTGCGGTCTCCACTCCGGTTCAAGTCATGGTTTTTCTTGACCATCTTCTTGGTATCCGGGCTTTCAAAGGCCGACAGACCATAAGCCTTCTTTTTGCTGGCAGCATCGTCCCAATCCTTTTCGGCCAGGTACCATAGCACGCCACCCGCGATGATGGGCGCAATGGAGCCCCACAAGAGCCCACGGCCTATACGACGCTTGCTACGCTCCTCATTGAAGGCGTTCTGTTCCTCGATAAGGGCCAAGTCATCCAGAATCGGCTCCATCTCCACATTGATGAAGTTGGGCATGAACGCCTTGACTTCGGTAACGATGGTGGTATCGCGGTAACCCACCTTGCGCAGGTAAATGCTGGCCTTGGCCTGGGGGCGAATCCCGTCCACAATAACATCCGTCATGTAATGGGGCATGATATTCACCGTAGGCGCTTCATTGATGAACACTTCCACCGCTTCCGGGTCCGTGTTCAAGGTCAACCTGGTAGAGGGCCGTTCCACGGGGATTTCAACCCGGTTCAAGCTGTCGGCATTGATGCGAACCACGGCGGTTCCCCACCATTCCACGCCCTTCAGCACCTGCATCACCGAAATGGTGTACTTGCCAGGAGCGATATGCTTAATGGTGTCCGGAGCCACCTTGCCCAGAGGAATTCCGTTCACAAAGAGGGAACAAGCCGCAGGCACGGAAGTCACAAAGAGGTTTGCACTTCCCGGCGGATACAGTTCCATTTCCTCCTCATCGTCCACGTATTCAGGCACCAAGTAGTCGGAAAGGCCCAAGTCAATCATCTCGTCGTCAGCCATGTTGTAAAGGCGACGCAGGTCCAAACGGTAAATCTTGATGTAGGGGTTGGCGGAGTCGGCAGCGATACTGTCCTGGATTTCCTGCTGGCGGATTTCCTCTTCAATTTTTGCAATCTGCTCCATCTTCACGCGGGTGTCCTCTTTCTGGAGGGCCGTCTCGAAGTCGTCGTCCGCACCGTCGTCCACTTCTTCTTGCGGCTGTTCCGCGGTCTGTTCCTGCTGGGCAGCAGAATCCACCTGAGCCACGGGAACCACAGGTGCAGGAGTCACATTGGTAGAATCGGAATCCTCGTCTTCGTCCTCTTCCTGAGCCTGGCCGTTACTTTCTTCAAGGGCGGCCATGTTCTCTTCCTGGATTTTCTCTAAAGTCTTCTGTTCTTCGGCGTTGGGGCGTTTCAGGTAAACCGTGTCCTTTTCGATTTTCACAAAAATGGCTTCCTGTTCCACGGAATCGCCCATAACCCAATAGCGGACAGGAACCTCACGACCCACAGCAGGAGCAGGGGCCGCGGCAGAATCTGCAGCAGGTGCAGCGTTTGCCGCCGCCGATGCCGCAAGTTTCGCCTCGAAGGGATCCACTCCGGGAGCAGGTTGTGCAGAAGCCGCCGACTCAGGAGCAGGTTGTGCGGGGGCCGCAGCCTCGGAAGGTGCAGCCTGCTCTCCCCAGGAATCGTCATTGACAGCGGGAGCAGCCGTTTCAGAAGCCGCAGGAGCAGCGGAACCCGCATCCCAATCGTCTTCGGCTGCCAGCACGGGCAACGCCACAAAAAGGGCCAACAAGAGCACAAAAACACGATTCAGCATATACCAAAAGATATATTAATATCGCCCCTGTGGCGCATCCAATTTGCGGATTTTGGCACAATATATGGGACCTGCGCCCCCTGTCCTGTCAGGGAGGATGTGTACACCCAGCTCCGTACGATCCGCCCCTTCGGGGACATTTTCCATTTTTACGATTTCCGCTTGGGAACGTTTTTTCATAATCCGCTCCACCACCCCGTCATTTTCCATAGGGGAAAGGGCGCAAGTCCCGTACACCAGGATTCCACCGGGCCTAAGGGCGTCTATGGCAGAGGCCAGGAGTCCGCCCTGCTCCACGGACAACCGCTTTACCCGCTTTACCGACCAGGCTTCCAAGTGGACAGGCGATTCCAACACGTGGCGGTCCGAGGAGCAGGGCGCATCCAGCAAAATGCGGTCAAAGCATTCCTTTTTGTGGAGGCCGAACTTTACCCCGTCGTAGCCGGAAACCTTCACATTCCCGCGCCACTCCACAGGCAGGGAATTTTCCAGCACGTGCTGCAGGCGCAACCTGCGGTCTGGGGAACGGTCATTGCACTGCAGGGAACCAGAGCCCTTCAACATGGACGCAATCACCAAGGACTTTCCCCCGGGAGCGGCACACATGTCCAGCACGTCCATGCCGGGCCCCACCTCCAGGGCCTTGGCCGCAAAGACCGAGGCCTCGTCCAAAAAATAGGGTTCCAGACCGTCTCCGAACTTCAGTTCCGTCGCACGGCCCTCCCCCTTCAAGGATTCCAACAGGGCAGGCCAACGGTCACCAAAAAGTTTTTCGTAGTAGTCAAAGAATTGCATGATTGGATCTAGGGGTTGGGGTAAAATTAAAAAATCCCCGCCAAAAGGCAGGGAGATTCGTTGAGCTACCAGGATTCGAACCTAGACAAACAGAGTCAGAATCTGTTGTGCTACCATTACACCATAGCTCAGTGCGCCCCCAAAGTTAGTAAAAATTGTAACTTCGGCAAGGGGTATGGGCACTATTTTACGGTGGGAGGGGTATAGGTAAGCTGCAACTTGTCCTGTCCAGACCCTGCAGTCAAAGTCAAGAAGTTGACCGTCATATAAGAGGACTGGGGTTCCCCCGCCTCCTGGAGGGACGAAATCACCATGGGGTCCCCGGAATACAGCAACAGCTTCTGGTCGCCGCTGGGGAGGTAAATAAGGGAGTACTCGTTGCAGACCAAGGTCCGCACAAAATGGGAGGTTCCCTCAATACCCAAGACCACACTGTTCGCAAAACAGAATTCCGTCTGGCTCTGGTCTTCTTGATTGATTACCAACCGTACGCTCACGTTGACCCAAGACACCTTATCCAGGCTGGTCTTACCCAAAGACAGGGTGTCCTTCAGGTCTTCCAGTTCAGATTTCTTCACGTAACGGGAAAGGCCCGATAGGGTCACCTTGCCCCCCGAAAGCTTGCGGTATTCCACACGGAAGGAGTCGTAGGGTACCTCCACAGGGGCCGGCAAGTACCACCGACCGTCACTGTCGGTCCGGGCTTGAGCATCGAACTCCAAGACCTCCGACTCGAATCCAAAGCCGAACAAATCCGTAATGACCATGACTTCCACGCTATCGCAGGGTTCCGTACCGGAACAGAACACCTGACCGGAAATCCAGCCCTTCGCCTCTTCAGGTTTGGATTCCGAAGAAGCCGCCATGGAGGAGCTAGAAGAAACTACTTCCTTGGACTCGGAACTTCCTTCCACGCGGGCCGCACTGGAGCTACTCCCCGCAAACAAGTCCCACACCAGGGAACCTGCCGACAAGGTATCGCCCTTGGCCGCCGAAGAAGGTATTTCCCATTTCCTGAAAATCAAAGAATCCGCCACACCGGACTGTTTCAGGACTTCCAAGACCGCCGGATCCCAGGGGCAATAGCCCAGAGTCCGGTAACCCTTGGGCACCAGCAGGGTAAAGTCGCCGGGGGCAAACACGGAGGCAAACAGGGGCAAGCCGGCAGTATACACCATAAAGTGGGAACCGACGGCAATGGAACCCACCGTGGAATCATTGTAGGAAAGTGTTCCCGTCACCACGGCACCCTTTTCCAGATGGACCTCCACGGATTCCTCCGAGGCCAAAGCTTCCGGCAGGTAAGAGATTTCACCGGAGGCCTCGTCTATAACCGCCAACTGGAAGGTATCCGCAGGCACCTCCTCGAACTTGAACTGTCCCAGGGAGTTGGTCTGGACTTCCGCCAATTCGGGCAAGACAGGCTGGGCATCCGTCTGGGAAATCATAGCCAGGCGTACGGTAACACCCTCGGCGGGGGTCCCATCGGCATGGTACACCGTTCCCGCAAAAGCCACCGTATTCTCGGTCTGGGTAGCCGTTCCCGCCACATCCTTGCTACTGCAAGCGCACAGGCCAAGGACAAAGAACAACGTCAAGGCAATCGACGATAACCTCATTTGTCCTCCTTGGTTAAATCTGTGCGTTCCTTACTTATGGGGAAGAACTGGACATTCAGCTCGCACAGCATGGTCTCGCCGCTGTCCGACTGCACAATATCCAGAATCTCCTTCTGAAACATATCAATTTTTCGGATAATGCGTTCCAGCCCTTCGGCAGACACGCTCATGGTAGTGGTAGAAACGTTCCTGCGGGCGGTGGTGTACCGGTCCAAGGCGTCCTTGCCCAGGTCGATCATCTGTTTTTGGAACTCGTGGACGAACAGGGGCGACACTTCGCGACCGCTGGTCACCGTCTTGTTCACGGACCGGTAAAAGTCCCCCACTTTTTCAATAAGGCCAAGGTCCAGCAACAGCTGCAGGGACTGCTTCGCCTGGGGGAGGGAAATCTTGGGATTCAGGAACCAGGCCAGTTCCTGTATGTTGGACTCATTGATGTTCAGGACAGACAAGGCCTCGCGGACCGCCACGTGGTACCACTTGGCATAGTATTCCTGCTGGTTGCGGGTCAGGGTCTTCACCGCCCTGGGCAGCAGGGACGACATCTGGTCGAATATCTGCTGCTTGGATTCCACGGAGTCCGCGTGGGTAAAGTCCACCATCAGGCGGAAGTAGCGGCCTTCCCGCTCGTTCAGGCCCAGGGCGGCGATAAACTTTGGCACCATCTGGGGCGTCAAGGACTTGCGGCCCCGGACCAAGTCCAGGTAAAGCCCCGACGAAGAATAGCCCGCCTTCTTGGCAAAGGACCTATAAGAGAAATACCGTTGGAGGGACTTGCGGTACTCATAATAGTCCTGCAAGTACTTGCGGTAGTTGTAGTAGGCAAAGATATTCATTACCCTAAATTTAGCTTATATTTTTTGGGAACACTCAAATTTTTTGAATTTTTTGCAAAAATCGTGAAATTTGTCAAAAAAGAACACTTTGAGAACACTTTTGCACAAAAATTTCTAAAAAACTATACCACTTTGGCCAATTTTTTGTTTATATTTAGGGAACACCCAATCCCATCCCTAGACCCCCGGCGACAATCCCGTCACCGAGGGTTCTTTTTTTCTACATTCCCACCCATGAATTTGAAGAACGGCCTCAAGAGTTTCGCTAGCCGCCTGTTGCGGCTACTGGGAATCATCGCAGTCCTGTACGTGAGCATGGTATTCTACCTGGCCCTTACGGAGCGAAGGAACGCCTACCCCCGCGCCATCAGCCACAAGGAAGCACGGCAGGCCATTGCCGGCAAGGCGGAACCGCTGACCTGCACCCTGGAAGACGGAACAGGGCTAGAAGGCTGGAAGATTGCTACCACTGGCTCAGCGACACTGCTCTACTACCCCGACGCCGACGAAGATGCCGCACAGTTCCTGGCCGAAACCGACACAATAGAAGGGCTGACCCTGATTGCCTTCAATTACCGCGGTTCGGGGAACAACAAGGGCACGCCCTCTGCAGAGACGTTCTCCGCCGATGCAACAAGCATTGCAGAATGCGCCACGCAAGCCACAGGGAACACTCCAGACTATTTCGCCGGCCGCGGAACAGGCGCCATCCCGGCCGCCAACAATGCAGGAAATAACAGCAAAATCATCCTCATAGACCCCGTCTGGAGCATCGCGGACGCCCTGTCCTACAAGTACCGCAAGCTATACCCCAGCTTTATAGTGAGGGCGAAAGAGACCATTAATGCCGACAAAACGACAAAAGCAATAGACCAAGTTAGAATAATGCTGGATAGGGCGCAATTTGAAAGCCGAAGCCAAAAAGTTCTGGAAAAATTACCTGGTGCAATCGTCCAGAAGCGAGGCCACGCCTCGTTCCGGGACGCACTGCAAAAAATCGTCAAAAGCGATCCCATGAACTAGTCCTCTGCATACAGACGGTCCAAATTCCCCGTTCCAGCGGGGGTCCAAACGCACTTTTCCCTTACATTTTTTGACAAAATCCGCTAATATTGTTAGTTTATGGGGTTGAAGGGAGTTTTGGAAAAAAAGGAGACATACATAAAATGGATAAATTCGTAGTCAAAATGGACATTCGAGGTTTCATCCGTTTCAGCGGAGAAATCGTCAAGGAGCTGAAGCTTGACAAGATGCCTTACGCAGACTTGGAAGTGGATAAGGTGGGCAGCCGTATCGCCGTCACCCCCTCCAAGGTCCTGAAGACCACATCTTATCGCTTTATGCCCAACGGCAGTGGCTACCTGCTATACTTCAAGGGAGCCTTGAACGCCGTCGGATTCCAGATTGCAACCGGAGCCTACACCATGACCAAGGAAGGGAACCGTTTGGTATTTACCGGCAAGGCTCCCGCCAAGAAGAAGGGCACCTGGGAGACCATCGCCTGCCGCAATTCCGCCGGGCTTCCCATGTTATCCATCGATTCCCGCGGAACCATCATTTTCGACAAGCGCACCAGCACCGCCATGGAAACCCTGAAAAACGACACCATGACGGCGGAATTTGATTCCGGGAAAAAGACCTTCAAACTTTCCTTCAGCAAGAAGGGATTTATCAACGTCCGTACCATTGCAAGCCACGCCAACGCTTCTTTCATGGGAACCCTTTCCTCTTTTGGAATCGCCCTCCCCACCAAGAGCTTCCGCACGGATTGCAAGATTAACGGAAAGACCATCACCTTCAGCGTCGCCGCACTCATCGCGGCACAAAAGGCTAAAAAATGATCGACGTACTCAAGGCGTTCTACACCATCCACTACAACTTCGCAGCACTCAGCATTCTGCTGTTACTGCTCCTCATTTTCCTCCTGACGAAGAAAAACTACAAGTGGTCAATCATCGTCTTGGCGGTACTGGTCGTGTTCAACGTCTTCCTGTACAAGCGGACCGATGGCAAGGAATGGTCCATCATCATCCCACCGCCGGAGTCCAGCGATCCATACTTCAAGCCCCAACCCAAAACCATGACCTTCTCGGTCCACAAGGACTGGGTCATCGTGGATGAAAAGGGCGAAAAGCACCACTGGTGCTGGGTGGACGACTACTGGGACAAGTTCGCCAACACGGACGTGGTGGCATGGATCTGGGGTGAAAACGCCAGCAAGAAGATGATGCAGTCCACGGAAACCCGTGCCAAGGAAGCCGGAAACTAAGTTATTTCGCTTCTGCGAATTCCTTTATAGAGATCTCGCCTGCCTCTAGCTTGAGGTAGGTGAGTTTTTTTATCCACTCGCCCGGTGACGCCACCAGGCCGGACTTTACCTCCCAGATACCGGGAATATGGTGGTGGCCATGGATGCATACCTGGCAATGACGTTTGGAAAGAATGCGTTCACCCCACTCCAAATACTCATTTAGGAAGATTTCCCTGGACTTTCCAGCTTCCCGGCTATTGCGGCCTACAAAACGGGCAATGGTCATTCCCCAATCCGGATGGATTTGCCTGAACAGCCAGCGGTTCAACGGGAAATCCAGAATCTTGCGGTAAAGGCGGTAGTTACGGTCGGACCGAGCCACACCATCACCATGGGTTACAAAAATCCGTTTTCCTTGAATTTCCAATTCTAATTTGTCATGAACCTGAACACCCAGATTTTTGGGGAAGAAGGAGCCATAGGCGAAATCGTGGTTGCCCCGCAAAAGGTGAACCTGCACTCCGGATTCTACCAAGTCCGCAAGAGAGCGGAACAGGGCAAAATGTTCCTTGTCTACATAATACCGGTATTCATACCAGAATTCGAACAGGTCGCCTATAATGACCACATGGCTGGCCTGCCCCTTCCAGGATTTTAAGAGTTCTATGAAGGAGGACTCCCTGCCGGGAATTGCACCCGGTGGGTTCACTCCCAAATGGGAATCTCCAAGAAAGTATGCAGGTTTGTCCATGGGGGATAATATAGAAATGTGGACAAATGCGTAAGGCGAGAGTCGCAGCCATGCTTGCATGGATATGACCGAGCCGAGCATTTGGTACTTGAGCTATACGATACTTGGCAACTAGAATTGCCAAAGCAATTCGTTGCCTTAGTAGAGTTATCCACTTTGTGGAAAAGCGAGAGTACAATGCGTAATTACACATTGCAGATGTAGTGGTTAGAAGTTTATGGTTGGATAATTCTAAATTACGGGTATGCCCTGCAGATTCCGTCACCTATTACCATGCTTGGTTGTATTCCTGTGCAACTCCTTTTGGGGGTGTTCCGTACAGTTGACGCGGGGAGACTTTGCAGAAGGCACTGGCCAGCCGGCGGAACAGAAGGGACAAGCCCGCCTATTTCAACAAATTCCCTTGATTTTGGGAACGGACACCCTATGGCTGGAGCAGGACCTGCTTTCCGCCTACAACAGTGACGCCACGCAAAAAGCCTACCCCCAACCGGAGTGTCTGGGCACAGCGCAAATTTCGGCACAAGTGCGGCAAAACGGGGAAACCGGAGCCGAAAGCCTCCCGCTGGTCCTATTCCCCTTCTGGCCCATCCAACCCGTCGACGAAACCTGGACATACAAATTAAAAGCAAAAATCGAATGCGACGGTGCCGTGGTAAAACAGGTGGAATTCACAGAAGAAGAGACCATTCAGGCCACCCTGTACGGAAAGTTGCGTAGCGACCTTTTGAACCAAGCCTCCACAGAAATGCACCGCAAACTGTCACACCGGCTCGCCTTCGAGTTGGACTATCGCTACAATGCAGATTTGAACAGCGTAAGCGATTACTAAATTTACAGCATGGCTCACACCTTGTACATCGTGGCGACCCCCATCGGGAACATGGAAGACATCACCTACCGGGCGGTCCGCATACTGAAAGAAGTCTCGCTGGTCCTGGCGGAGGACACCCGACATTCCCGGTTGCTCTTTGACAACTACGGAATTTCCACCCCCATGGAAGCCTACCACGACTTCAACAAGGAAAAAGTCACCCCCAAGTACGTGGAATTCTTGAAGGAACAGGGGGACATCGCCCTGATAAGCGATGCCGGCACCCCCGGAATTGCAGACCCCGCCTTCAACCTGGTGCGGGAATGCGTGCGGGAGGGCATTGATGTTCGAGCCGTGCCCGGCCCTTGCGCCATGATTACCGCCCTTGTAAGCAGCGGCATGCCCACGGACCATTTTACCTTCCAGTACTTTTCGCCCAAGAAGAGCGCCCAACGCATTCACCTGCTGGAAAAACTGAAGGACGAAGAGGCTACCCAGATTTTTTACGCCAGTCCCCACAACGTGGACAAGTTCGTGGCGGAAATCGGCACGGTATTTGGCGAGATCAAGATCGCCCTGATGCGGGAACTGACCAAGAAGTTCGAGGAACACCTAATAGGCACCCCCACCGAAATCCTGGAACATTTCAAGAGCCACCCACCAAAGGGTGAGTTCGTGTTGCTGTTCAACCCCCAAGACAAAAGTGGTCTGTAGGGCCTGATACTCGCTCATGGAAAAGGTCCTCCGCTTTTTAAAGAACTTGCCCAAGGCCTACCGCCTGTTTTTTGCGGTATCGTTCGTTGTTCAGCTGTTACTGTTCGCCCTGGCGCCAGACCAGCCGGGGCTTTATTCCTGGAAACCGCAAGTATTCCCCTTCCTGCTGGCATTGCCGTTCCTGTTCATGAAGGGTGCCCGCAATCCCTTTAACCGCTTTGTCTATACCTACGCCGGAATCTGCTTTGGATTCCTCGCGTTGGATTACCTGATCCGGGGGCACGCGGGACTGTACCATATTTCAGTCACGTTCCTGCCCCTAGGGCTCTACCTGCTGTACCGCTTTGGCCGCTGGAACATCGCAAGACTCCGCGAAAAGGATTCTCGTACGGCACTCCTGCTTTCCACCGTAGCCTGGGTCGCCATGGCGCTGGCCTACCCGCCGCTGCCCCTCGGCCCTGCCGCATTCCTGCTCCTGGTACCTTGGTTTATTTCCATGAACCGCTTTAGCCGAGGGGCCGCGATTTTTGCCACCTTCTGGTCGGGCATGGCCTACAACGGCATCAACTACTACTGGATTTTCAACGTGATGAACGTGGAGACCGCCCCTTCGGCCCTCATATTCCTGGGGGTGGTTCTGCTGGTGGCCTTTTTCAGTGCCTACAGCGTGGTGGCGGGATTCGCCTACACCTTGGTCAAGGACCTTCGCTTCAAGGGCATCCGCGTTTTCTGGCTTTTGTACCCGGTGTTCTACGCCGGACTGGAAATGACCCGCACTCGCGGAGACTTCGCCTTCCCCTGGAGCCACCTGGGCTACACCCTGGGAAACCACCTGGAACTTTTGCAGGCCCTTTCAGTCATAGGCATTTTTGGCTACACCGCATTGATTATCGCCAGCAACATGGCTGTGGCAAACGCCTTTGGCAAGCAAGGGGTCAAGAGCAAATGGCCTTGGGCGCTTCCCGCCGCAATCCTGATAATCCTTCTGGTGCACGGCAAGGTGGTGCTCTCGGCACCGGAAGCACAACCCTTCTATGGCAGCGACGGTGCCTCCACCCCCCAAATTGCCATGGTGCAGCCCTGCATCAAACAAGGGGAAAAATGGAGCAAGGAACGCTTTGAACGCATTATCCACAAAACCTTCTCCATGGTGGAAGACAGCGTCAAGGAAGGCACCGACCTGGTTATCCTTGCCGAGACCGCCATACCGGACCACATCCGCAGGCAACCTGCCACCATCGCCACCCTGCACAAAATTTCTAACCGCCACAACTACAGCATCTTGGTAGGAGCCCTGGACTTCAAGCGGAACCGCGAACCCGGCGCCCTCCGTAGGTACGAGGTCTACAACGCCTCCTTCCTGTTCACTCCCGGCGAAAACGACTTCCCCCAGCGCTACATCAAAAAACACCTAGTTCCCTTCAGCGAGCGCATCCCCTTCGACGACATCTTCCCCATCCTGAATTACGTGGATCTGGGCGAAGGGGACTTTGTGCCCGGAAAGGAAACCCCCGTGTACAAGCCGTTCCTGTGGACGCCCTTCATCTGCTATGACGCCATTTTCGGGGACTTGGTGCGAGACGCCATCCGTGCCGGTTCCCGGTTCATGGTGAACATCACCAACGACGGTTGGTTCGGCCGTAGCACCGCCCCCTACCAACACCTGAACCTGGTGCGTTACCGGGCCATCGAGAACGGGTTCCCCGCCGCACGCCTTGCCAACAGCGGCGTGTCCGTGTTCATTGACCAATACGGGCACATGGACCAGAACACCCCCATCTTTGAAGACGCGGTCATCCAGCGGAAAATGCAACTGAAAAGCAGGGACACCCTGTACCAGCACATCGGCGACGGTCTAGAAACCGCCCTGCTCTGGTTCTTCGGGCTGTACTTGGTGGCCGCAATCGGGTTCTTCTTGAAAAAAGAAAGAGCCATCCTAAGGGATAGCTCTCCACAAACTACAACAAAAGTTGGGGAGGCCAGTGGCCTGCCTTAGGGCGTTCCCTGAAAGTGACTCCAGGCAGGAGTTCCTTGAGTTTTAGCGTCTGTGCCGGAGGAATGGCCCTGTCCATGCGGCCATAGACCACCTCTATATCCTTGCTGTCCGTCAAGGGTTCCGTGAGCCTATGGTCGGCAAGGTACATGATCCCCTTTGCCAACTTGTCCGGCTTCATTTTTTTGGCGCAGTCCATCCAGTCATCTTGCCACTCCCCAAATTCTTCTTCAAACTGTTCAGCGAAGGAGTTTAAGCCCGGCTCCACCGTTGTCTGCATCTGCCTTGCCATAAAGTGCAGGTTGGTCACCGTCCAGTCACCCTCGTCATCGCAAAAGTCCGCATAGGGCGAAAGCAAAATCCATTTTTGTTTGGCGGGCCTTTTCTTGCTGTTCATCAACAACGCAAATGCTCCCATGCCCCAGCCCACTACCGTGTTGGCTCGGGAAAGCCCAGAAATTTTGAACAAGTCGTCCAGGGAATCCGCCATGGTTTCGTAGGGAACAAACTGGTGAGTGGCGGAGGAATCCACCTCCGTCAGGTCGTCTTCCCAGAGGGCCAAATCCGAGGCCCAGTCCGGCAGCCATAACCACTTCTCACTCATACCCAACTCTCCGTCCATTATTGGACATCCTAATAGAAAGATATATTGAGTATTCAAGAAAAGAACACCTAAAAAGAAAAATTTTTACTTTATAAGATTGAAATATGTTTTTTCGCAGTATTTTTCGGTTTTTATTGATTTTTTTCACATTTGGCTCCTGGGGAACGGCCCTTGCGACCCCCCTTTCCCTCCATGACGAAAACCGTATCCTCAGTTCCATCCAAATCCAATACCTGGAAAAACTTGCCGAGGAACTAAATCGCACCACCGATTTTAGCCTGTCCATCGTGCTGCTGGACAAAATCTCCCCGAATATGGACATTCCACCAAAAGATGACCAAATCCTGCTGGTCACCTTACTTAGGCAGCACCGGATTCTCGTAAAGACGGGGAAAATGGTGGAACCCTTCCTTCCAAAGAAACGGATCGAAGAACTCCAACAGGAATACCTCTTTCCCGAATACAGGGCGGGGCGGTATGACCGGGGGACCGTATCCTTAATTTACTACACCGTCCAAGAACTCATCCAGAAAAAAGGCGGGACTCTCTCCCTGCCACTACCAACATCCACCCTGGAAAATCATATTAACCCCGCGGGGTGGATTTTTATCCTTTTGATTTTTGCACTGCTGGTTACCACGCTCTTCAAAAAAAAGAAAAAGAAGTACCGTACGAGTTTTTGCAGGGACTTTAAAAACGGCCGCTTTGGATGGAGGTTGGGCAAGTGAAGAAGATATTGAACATCCAAGAAATGGGCAATTCCAAATGGCCTGGCGCCATCGCCCAGACCTTTGGCGACAACCTGGTTTCCGCCTTCCTGTTCGGGGACTGCCTGGAAGAGGGGTTTAGCGCGTTGGACAACCCCTGGACCGTCGGGATTATCCTGAAAGACGCCTCCTTGGAAGAGGTGGAGAAGCTGTCGCCCTTGGCCCCTGCCGCCCTTAGGGAAAACCTGGTGTTTTCCCATTTTTGGAGCAGTGCCGAAATTCTGAACAGTCTGGAAGACTTCCCGCTGGAATACCTGGAAATTTCTAGCCGCAATGTTCCCCTTTGCGGAATCGACCCGCTGGAAGGTTTTACCCCCAAAAAAGAAGCCCTTTCAAAGCAATGCCTGCGGGAGTGGAAGGGATTCCTGTTCCACAAGCGGGCAATCCTTACGGATGGTGTTTCGGAAAGGTCTAGAACACGGGCTGCAGAAACCGCCCTGCGGGAACTGACCACCCTGTTGAGTGGAATCTTCTACGCCTCCTTCGGGAAATATCCCGAAAGCAGGCGGCAAGTTTTGGAAGCGTTCCCGCAACTGGGAACCTCGGAAAAACCGCAACCGCTGGCAGAACTGCTCCAAGCGGTACAAGAACTGATGGACAAGACTTTTGCTGGACCCGCGGAAAGTACTGCGGCTGCCCCGGCACTGTAATTTCAAGCAAAAACAAGATGAAGCAAGTTGTAAAGAAGACTGTACTGAAAAACGGCATTACCGTATTGACCGACTACATGCCCCACGCCTATTCCGTGGCGGTGGGCGTCTGGATTCCCCGGGGCAGCCGCCACGAAACCAAGGACGAATACGGGCTGAGCCACTTTTACGAGCATTTGGTTTTCAAGGGCACCAAGAACCGCAGTGCCCTGGAAATAGCCCGTGCGGTAGAAGACCACGGTGGCAACCTGGAAGCCTACACCACCCGCCAGGAAACCGGTTTTTACGCCCAGATTGAACGGAGCCACCTTCCCCTCGCCATAGACGTGATTGCGGACATGCTCATGAACCCCCGCATGGAAAAGAGCGAGATGGAAAAGGAACGGCGGGTCATTATCGAGGAGATCCACAGTTATGACGACATTCCCGAAGAAATCGTGGGAGACGTGTTCAATGCTATCCACTTCAAGGGCTGCGGCATTGCCCATTCCATTACCGGGACCATCAAGCAGGTGAACGCCCTCACCCACCGGCAAATGCTCAAGTACAGGGAGCAAGTCATCAACGAAATTCCGCTTTTGATTTGTGCATCGGGCAAGGTGGACCACGAGGCCCTGGTAAAGCTCTGTGCCGAAAAGTTCTCCCACAAAAAAGTGAACGGCAGCCTCCCGATTGACACTTACAAATCCAGCAACAGCGTGAAGGTAGTGCAAAAGCAGGACATTGCCCAGTCCAACCTGTTTTGGGGAATGAGTTTTGACCGCAGCCTGATGGATGAACGAGGCCGCTGCGCCCTTTCACTCTTCAATGTGGCCATGGGGGCTGGCATGGCGTCCCGTCTGTTCCAGAAAATCCGGGAAGACAAGGGTCTGGCCTATTCCGTCTACTCCACCGCCGACGTCTACTGCGACTGCGTGGACTGGGGCGTGTCCCTGGCAACGGAGCCCCACCAGTTAAAGACCGCCATGGAGCTCTCGTTGAACGAGACCCACAGCTTTTTGAAGCACGGTTTCCGGAAGGGGGAATTCGAGCGGACCAAGGCCAACATTTTAGGCGGAATGTACCTGGGGGCCGACAGTCCTGAAAAGCGGGTGGTCCGCATGGCAGAACAGATGTTGCACCTAGGTGAATTCCGCACCATGGAATTCACCGAGAAGATTATCCGCTCCATGCCCGAAGACGAGGTGGTGGACTGCGTGAATAACCTGTTCAACGCCGCAAAATTCTCCGCCGCCGTCATCGAGCCCGCCGGACGCAAAAAGACGGAACTGGACTTGAATTTTTTCTAAAAGAAAACGCCTTCGCCGTAAATGCAAAAGCCCCCTGCCGTTTTACCGGCAGGGGACAATTTCTCGCGTTATGCTAACTGCAGCTAATTAAGCAGCCTTCACAACTTCGACGACCTTGGCGAAAGCTTCGGGATCGGCGACGGCAGGACACGACCGCATGCTCAGTACATCTGGTATCGAGACCTCCGGTTCTTCGCATGCTCTCGCCTACACGGCTTGTTAATACAAGCCGTTCCGGCTCACACATGGCCTTCGCCGTAAATGCAAAAGCCCCCTGCCGTTTTACCGGCAGGGGACAATTTCTCGCGTTATGCTAAGTCAGAACTTAAGCAGCCTTCACAACTTCGACGACCTTGGCGAAAGCTTCAGGATCGGCGACGGCCATGTCAGCGAGAACCTTGCGGTTCAGCTGGATGCCGGACTTGGAAAGCTTGTAAATGAACTGGCTGTAGCTGATGCCGTGCTCGCGAACAGCGGCATTAAGGCGGGTGATCCACAGAGAGC
>Ga0265298_10002170_pt1 | contig 27803 bp, 24 predicted proteins | sample AusTroGonzalo_MG_3_FD_193486 | JGI IMG/M metagenome (GOLD analysis project Ga0265298, IMG submission 193486) | Bovine rumen microbial communities from tropical cattle in Woodstock, Queensland, Australia - Gonzalo_01 | ecosystem: Host-associated > Mammals > Digestive system > Stomach > Rumen ...
GCCGCCGCAGCTGCCGAATAAACACACTTGACTGATGAAACACCTGATTGTCGGGTTAGGCAATATCGGCGACGAGTACGCCAACACCCGGCACAACATAGGATTCCGCATGTTGGACGCTTTTGCAGAAGCGTCCAACGTTGCATTTGAGGACCGCCGTTACGGCATGGTGGCGCGCTGCCGCGTGAAGAATGCCGAGCTGCTGCTGCTCAAGCCCTCCACTTTCATGAACCTGAGCGGCAACGCCGTCAGATACTGGATGCGGGAGGAGAACATCATGCTCGAGAACCTGCTGGTGCTGGTGGATGACCTGAACCTGCCTTTCGGCACTATCCGCATCCGCAAGCAGGGCAGTGCGGGAGGACACAACGGACTGCGGCACATCGAGCAGGTGCTTTGCACGCCCAACTACGCCCGTGTGCGTTTCGGCATCGGCAACGAGTACACCCGCGGCACGCAAATCAACTTCGTGCTTGGCGACTGGACGAAGGAGGAGGAAGAGCAACTGCCTGAACGACTGGCTGTTGTCCGTGAAATCATTCCCTCCTTCTGCCTGCAGGGCATTGAAAAGACCATGAACCTCTATAACGGCAAGTGACCCACGACCAGAAATACGACCGGCAGCCCTCTGCCATGCAGACATTATGGCATCACCCGTGGGTGGTGGCTGCCTGCAACATACTACTGATACTGGCTGTTTACCCCCTCTCGCGCCTGTTCTTCTATCTGACTGCCGGAGACCTGTTTCCGGATGTCACGCCGGCGCACCTGGCCGAAATGATGGGCGGCGGAGTACGTTTCGACCTGACTGCCGTACTTTACCTCAGCAGCGTCTATCTGGTACTCATGCTGATTCCGTTCCGTTTCCGCGAGCGGCCTGCCTACCGGACTGCCGCCAGATGGTTCTTCCTCGTCCCGAATATCATCGGTGTGATTGTCAATAGCATTGACATGGTGTATGCGCGTTTCTCGGACAGACGCACCACCATCACCTTCTTCAGCGAGTTCGGCAACGACAATAACCTGCTCCGCATAGCGGCGGAAGGCATGGTGCAATACTGGTATGTAAGCGTTTTCTGCATCGCAATGCTGATACTCCTTGTCCTGCTGACACGCTCCGGGGCAAAGACACAGTCGCCCGCGCGCAATGCGGTTTATTATCCGGTTGAGACCGCCCTGCTCTGCATCTCGGTGTACTTCACTATCATCGGCATGCGCGGAGGCTTCGGCGCATACACACGCCCGATAACACTGAGCAACGCCTTGCAATACACCGACCGGCCGCGCGAGACCCTGCTCGTGCTGAACACGCCGTTCAGCATCATGCGCTCCACAGAGGGAAGTGTCTATCACAATCCGCACTATTTTCCGGAAGCGGAACTGGCACGGCACATGACTCCCGAACACGGAAACGGGCAGGTGATTCCGCACAAGTTGGGAAGGTACAATGTGGTGATTGTCATCCTCGAATCGTTCTCCAAAGAATATACCGGCTATTTCAACCGTCATCTGGACGGAGGCGCATACAGCGGCTACACGCCGTTTCTGGACTCGCTTCTGGCAAACAGCATAACCTACACCCGTTCTTTTGCCAGCGGACGCAAGTCAATTGACGCGATGCCGTCAGTGTTGTCCTCCATCCCCATGCTGATTGAGCCGTATGTCGTCACGCCCTACAGCACCAACACCATCTCGTCGTTAGCCGCCTGCCTGAAGAAGAAAGGCTACACCACAGCCTTCTTCCACGGCGCCCCCAACGGCAGTATGGGGTTTCAGGCCTATGCACGCTCGGCAGGATTCGACGCCTACTACGGCATGGACGAATACCGGCATTTCTGCCGTCAGAACGGGCGCGACGCGGAGGCCGACTTTGACGGCACATGGGCGATATGGGACGAAGAGTTCCTCCGTTACATGGCTCACACAACCGGCACGATGCAGGAGCCGTTCCTAACCGCAGTCTTCACAGCCTCCAGCCATCATCCGTTCCATGTGCCGGCGAGATATGAAGGAATGTTCCCCGAGGGCACACAGCCTATTCACCGTTGCATCGGTTACAGCGACATGGCTCTGCGCCGCTATTTCGACTTTGCGAGCCGTCAGCCGTGGTTCGACAACACGCTGTTTGTCCTTACTGCCGACCACACCAACCAGACCTCACATCTTGAATACGCCACAGCCAAAGGACTGTATGAAGTGCCGATAGCCTTCTACATGCACGGCTGGCAGGATCGGCGGACGGACAGCACAACCGTTATATCACAGACCGACATCATGCCGTCCGTACTGGCGGCACTCGGATATGACGAGCCGTTTTTCGCCTTTGGGGAGAACGCACTCACACAACGGAAAACGCATCCATACGCCGTGTGCTACAACAACCCTGTGTTCCAGATTATGTCCGACAGCCTGCTCGTGCAGTTCGACGGCAGCATGGTTACAGCCGTCTTCAACTACAACAACGACCCGCTGCTGAGACACCGGCTGCCCGTAGAACACGTGCCTGCGGACATGATCGCCTATCTGAAAGCGTATATACAGCAATATATAGCACGTATGACGGAAAACCGTCTGACTATAACCGGAAATCCATAAAATCAATCCGACTATGGCAGTAAGAGTGGACAAATACCTGTTTGCGATGCGGATTTACAAGACGCGGTCGATGGCGGCGGACGCATGCAAGAAAGGGCGTGTGACGATGAACGGGCAGCAGCTGAAGCCCTCGCGGACGTTCTCGGAAGGCGACAAGTTCTCGGTCAGGAAAGGGCCGATAACCTTCACTTACGAGGTTCTGCGTCTGAGCGAGAACCGGTTAGGGGCGAAACTCGTGCCGGACTACATGCGCGACATCACCACAAAAGACCAGTTGGAACTGCTTGAACTGGCGCGACTTGCCGGACAAAGCGGCAGAGACCGCGGGACGGGCAGACCGACCAAAAAAGACCGCCGCGACATCGAGCAGTTCGTCAGCGACGACTGGGACGAAACGGACGAACTCTGGGACGACGAGGAATAGCATCGTCCGCAAACACAAACGGATTACAGTTTTTACCATGAAATCTAAACGAGAGAACATTGCCGAATACATCCTCTATCTCTGGCAGCTGGAGGACTACCTGCGCGCCTTTCCGGAACAGGCCGGACACAACACCGAACTGATGGAAATCAGCGACATGATGCACAGCGAAGGCATCATGCAGGGCGGACATCTGCAGCTTGCCAAAAACGCCCTCGGCGAAATGGAGGACCTGCACGACGAACTGCTTTCAACCGAAGCGCCGTACAAGGCCGTCATACAGCATATTGAGCCGTCGCTCAACCTGCTCAAAGCCAAGACCGACCGCCCCGCCATGTCGGATGTGGAGGCGTGCCTCACGCTCCTCTACCAGGTGATGCTGCTCCGTCTCAAGAAACAGGAAATCTCGGAGGCGACGGAAACCGTGGTCAAGGATGCCACCCAACTGCTCCGTTTCCTGAGCAAAATGTACTACGATGACCACACCACAGAGATTTAAGGAAGTACTCGGCTGGTTCTCGGCCAACGCACCGTCAGCCGAAAGCGAACTGCACTACGGCAGTCCGTTCCAACTGCTGGTGGCTGTCATGCTCAGCGCACAATGCACCGACAAGCGCGTGAACATGGTCACGCCCGCCCTCTTTGCCGCCTACCCGACCGCTGAAGCGATGGCGGAAGCGGACACGGAGGACATTCTCAAACACATCCACTCCGTCAGTTATCCCAACGCCAAGGCGCAACACCTGAAAGCCACGGCCGAGCGGCTTGTGAACGTGTATCAGGGCCGTGTCCCCGACACCCGCGAGGAACTGCAGACTCTCCCCGGCGTGGGGCGCAAAACCGCCAATGTGCTGTGCGCCGTACTCTGGCAGCAGCCGACCATGGCAGTGGACACCCATATCTTCCGCGTCTCGGAGCGCATCGGACTGACCACAGGCAGCAAAAACCCCTTGCAGACCGAGACACAACTGACCCGATACATCCCGCAGGATATTATTCCGAAGGCCCATCACTGGCTGCTGCTCCACGGCCGCTACATCTGTCAGGCGCGCACCCCCAAATGCGACCAGTGCGGTCTGACCGCCTGGTGCCGCCACTACCATCAGCATAAAGCCTGACCGCCGCCGTATCGGAATCCCCCGCCGTATCGGAATCCCCCACTCCACCCGACTGTAGAGACGGTGTGTACACCGTCTCTCAAGAAAAGTGCTTCACCACAGAGACGGTGTACACACCGTCTCTACAAGATGCCACAATAACAACAAACCGGCCGGGAATCAAATGGTTTCCGGCCGGTTGTCTCCACACGAACGGCCGGCCTCTTGCAGGCCGGCCGTAACATGTTTACCGTACAAGACGTCCCGTCATATCGTAGATACGTCCTTCACGCACGATGTAAAGCACGCCGTCAACAAGGACTTTGCGTGATTCGCCTGCGGCGGCCGCATCCTCCTGCACTTCCTCCAGACCGGTCGCCTGCGTGAAGTGTGCCGTGTAGGTCACACTGCGGCGAACCGTGAACGAATAAGACTCCTCTTTTATCTTGTCGTCATTGGAATCGGTCCAGTACGAGAACTTGTAGCCGTCCTTCGCCGTAGCCTTGATGGTAGCCTTCGCGCCGACAAACATCTTGGCGCTGCCGCCGCTTTCGCCTACGCGGGCACTACCCCTCTCTTCCTGTCCGTCCGCCACGCGGGCACGAACTGTCACCTGACGGTCCTTGCGGTGCAACGACTTGATGACGCCCTGATTGCCGTCCTTCGCCCATTCCAAAGCGCCACAGATATGCGACTTGGCATCCGTTGTGCTGATGATGCGCAGGTAGTCCTTCGCGCCCCAGAACAACTCGCCCGTCACGTGGTCGAAGGCCATGGACTGCTGCTCGGAGGTCACTTCCGCCTCCACACTGCCGGTCTCGCCGACCAGTTCCAGCGTCACCTCTTTCTCATCCTCGTTCATGTCGGTCACGCGGTACAGGGTACCCGGATTGCCGGCTTCCAGAACATACATGTTGCCCTTGCCGTCAATGGCGATAGCGATCATTGAATGAACCGTCTTGTCAAGTGTGAACTTGCCGACTTCCACCAGTTTCTCCTCCTCATAGTCCGCCACATACAGCAACTCGCCGACAACCGCATACATCAGGCCGGCTTTGAAGTCATAGGCAATATCCGTAACGGCCTCCGAAGTGGAGGAAATAAGATCAACGATTTTTGTTTCATCAATCGCTTTGCCGTCCGCAATCGAGTCAATCTCCATCGCCTTCACCTTCGTGTTGTCCAGATAAACCCAGACGTTATTGTCGGCATAAGGCATGTAGTCACCTGCTTTCACCTTGCCGGCGCCCGGCGTGCTGGCTTTGGCCACTTTAGCGCCGTGGTCCTCCATGCTGAACGATATGAACTTGCCGTTGTTCACGCCATACCAGGTGGCGTCAGACTGCGGCTTGTAGTAGAACATCGCCTTCAGGGTCTGGTCGGACTTGCCGGTCGTGAAGGTACGGCGGGCGCCCATACGGGCTTTCGGATCCTTCCAGTCGCTATCATCCGTCCAGTAGGCAAACTCATAGCCGTCGGCAGGTTTGGCCGTGACAGTCACTTCCGTTTCGTTGCCGAACCAGCCTACGTTCTGGAACTCGTCACCGCCTTCCGTGGTCAGCTCATAGGTGCCACTGCCTTCCTCAACCGACTCGATGCGGAGCGCAGGCCACGAAGTGAACTGGATGTCCTTCGTCCAGGCCTTTTTTAAATTGTCGGCCACCTCGTCATCGTCGTTGAGGCGGATGGCCTTTTCATCGTCCAGAATAGCGGAAGTCGCCACATCGCAATAATGGTACTCCACAGCCTCCCAGCTGCCGATGGTGGCAACCGACGCTCCTTTGACGGTAAGAGCGGAGCCATTGACGATCAGCTTATTGGAAGCATCGCCCGTAAGAGAATAATCAGTGCCTTTGATTTCTGCTGTCAGAGCGTTTATCTCCAGATTGGCACCATTCACTGATACTTCGTCCTCAACCGTCAGTTTCGGATTATCGGTACCGCCTTTTATGGTCACAAGTTTCTTGCCATAAATCAGCATTCCGTTATAAGATGGGTCAGACTTCACGTTGCACGTACCATTCACTATGATGGTGACATCCATCGCCTCGTCAGTACTACCTATTTTAATACCTACTGTGGTGCTTTCTATCTCTACAGCATTGAGGCTGAGGGTGTTCGTTGCCGGGTCGAAGGTAACAAAGCCGGTGTTCTTGATTGCGGAGTTGTTCTCTTTGGTCATGGTCAGTTTGTCGGTGCAGAACTGTTCTTCGCCGACGAAGACCTCATACACCGTGAAGTCCGGATTCTTCTTGAAGGAAGCCGTGTAGGTCTTGTCCTCTGTGCCGACCGTGATTTCGTGTGTCTGCTCACCGCCGTCACTCCATTTGTCGAACAGATAGCCCTTGTTCGATGTTGCAGTAATGGTAATCTTGGTACCTTCGGGATATTTCTTCTTCCCTTCAGGAGTTACTTTACCGTAAGAACCCTGACCGTCAGCCACTTTCACCTCAATCTCATACTTCGGCTTCGGCTCTACAAATGCGAACATGCCTTTCGGAGCCATAATATATTCATTTCCTACCCATTGAACATCTCCCTTGGAAGCATCAATCACATAGAACTTACCGGCCATGTCGTTGTTATAAAGGATGAAACGTCCTACTCCCTGATCATAAACAAGCGCCGCTTCACCAATCATGCTTACAGGCAGTTTGGCTACTTTCTCCGTGTTATCTTCTGTCAGATTGATACGTACCAGCCAATAGTCACTGCTAAATTGCTGAATCGTGTACAACTCACCTGATGCATCGGCAGCAAGAACATTTGAATATAGCAAATCTATTCCTTCCGATACGGTGAAGAACTTCTTGTCTGTGAGATTGAAACCGCACAATACACGTTTGCCTTTCAAATTGTCATAACCTATTGTATAGAACGTACCGGTCTTCTCGCTATAGACCAAACCTGCGAACTCCAAATAACCGCTTGTCGGAGCTACTATTTCCACACTTGATCCCAACTTGGTCGATTCTTCGGGAGTAAATTCTGCTGCATAAACAGAAACCTCACCCTTCAAACCATCATAATCCAAGTAATAAACATTGCCATCATAGAACGTAGCAGCCTTCAGGTCAGTAGCAGGTATTGTAGCTATTTCAGAAGACAAACCATCGCGCAGATTAGCAGCTATTGGCCTGATTTTCTTGTCGTAGTCAATGACATACAGCGGAGTCGTCGTATTGAAGTCACGCATAAAGTGAGCTACGAAAGTCTCATTGTCGGAAGATATGGATGTGCTCCTTACCGGGTCTGTGCTATATTCATCGTTGTCCCAGTAGGCAAATATATAACCTTCATTAGGCATTGCCGATATTCTGATACTGGTAGAACTCCCGTCGAACTTATACGGATTGGAAATATCCACCCAATCGCCGCCGTCCTCTTTCTGCATAACCACAGTTCCGGCATCTTTAGGATCCGCTTCTGCAGACACGGTAAACTCGCTTTGTTCAAACTTGATGTATTTGCCCTTTACTATATCACTTCCGTCCTTCGGCGACGGTTCGTCGTCTGCCCATTCTGCTGTCAAAGGACTGCTAATCTTAACGCCCTTCAGTTCGTGAGCCGGCTCATAAATACAAGCCTCCTCACCCTTTGCCCACACATTGGTCGCTTCAATAATCAACTTTGCATCTGAACCGTCGCCTTCAATACCATAGTTGCCCGAACCAGTGGACTCGAACTTGATTGTACCGCCATTTGCTATTGTAACCGTTGACTCGTGCTTGAAGGCCGTTGCCGCAGCTTTGAAGGTATATGCCCAATAATCCGGATGCATAATAACCGGAGTCCTGCTCAAGAGTGCCGGAGTGGTGCTTCCCCCGTTAATCTGACCGCTTGTTCCCGAGAAGGTCATGACTACAGGAGTGGAAGAATCCTCCGTATCTTCGATGACGATGGTCGCATCGCCTGATTTATAAGAAACTGATGCGCTAGAGAAAGAGAGAGTACGGGTCTCTTCATCGTAAGAAATGGTTCCACTAATACCATCCGAATAAGAAACAGAGTATTTATTGTCATTCAAACGAACCCCGTTTACCCATACAGGATACTCTTTCGTATAAAAATCATACGTACGCTTGTGAGTATCGTCCTCTTTTACAAACACTTTTTCGAGCACATTGCTCGTCGGAACTTTAATGTCATCAAACGGACCTGCAAGATCGCTGGAATAAACATGCAGACCTGCGCCAATGAGAACAAGATGGTGACATGTAAAAGCGGCCCCATCATCTGCGAAACTGTTGTCAATGTCTGCCGACACACCGCCGGTAATTGTCAACGGGAAGTAGGTGTCTTCATCCGTCTTGTCATACCCCTCACGGCATATAACAGCACCCATCGGGCTGCCGCTACCATCATAAGTCCATACTCTTATGGACGATTTTTTCTTGCCTGCGGTAATAACCAACCCTTTTCCGGCCGGAGCTTTTGCAAGCCACAAACCGGGGACATACCATGTTTGAATCTGGCACTCGCCAATTACATTGATCGTGATGTCTGCACCTGTCTGGTCAGACTCAATGTAAATACCTGCATCGCCAATGCTGTTGGCGCTGATTTGAGCATTTTCCAATGTCAGTTCATGCTTGCCGGCATCGTAATAAATTTTTCCGGATGTAAGAACATCATCCTTCACATCATCCTGGTTATCGGCCGTTATCTGCGTTGTACCGATTCTGATGACTGCTTTATCAGCCAACTCAGCGGCTTTAACGCCCGAAACCGAGAAGAACATTGTGCAGCATATCGCTGCCACGAAAGTGAGTAACTTTCTCATAATGTTTTGGTTTTAATAGGGTTAATAATATAAATTAATGTCTGTTGATTGCAAAAGAAGGGGTATCCGCCTTTACAACTCCACAATTTGCGTACAAAGGTACAAAAAGAAACGTAATCCTGCAAATAAAAATACAAGTATTCCACAAAAAAACGCGCACCCATATCCATATATATAATTATAAGGGGTAAGTTTTTGTATGCATTTCATCATAGAGACGGTATGTATACCGTCTCTACAAGCGGGCATATACACAAGCGGGCGTATATACAGGCGGACATAAAGAGAGCCATAGCATGCTATGGCTCTACTGCGGGACGGAAACGGACCGCCGTTATCTGAGCAGCCGCCCCATCATGTCATAGATGCGGCCGTCGCGGAGGATATACACCGTACCATCGCTGAACACCTTGCGCACACCTCCGGCCGTCACGGCGGACACCTCGTCCAGTCCGGACGCCTTCTTAAACGTGGCGACATAGGTGACATTGCTCTCCGCAGAGAAGGAATAGGTCTTTTCCCCTATCTCCATTTCGCTTCCCTTGCGTTTCCAGCAGACGAACTTGCAGCCATCCGCCGGCTCGGCTTTGATGGTGACTTTCGTGCCGGCAAAGACTTTGCTCTTATTCACCGACACCGACCCCATGCCTTCGCAATCCTCATCCACTTTCACCGTCACTTTCACGAGCCGGTCCATACGATGCATGCCTTTAATCATCTTCTGCGCGCCGCCCGAGTTGCCAAGGTCGCCCGCAATATGCCGCTTGGCGGTCTCGTGGTCGATGACATAGAGATAGTCCTCCGCGCCAAGAAGCAGTTCGCCTGTCAGATGGTCGAAGGCAAGCGAACAGCCGGAGATTCCAATCAGCCCGTCGATGGTGCCAACCCGTTCCAGTTCCACCTTGTGACCAACCTCGTCCATTTCCGAAACGACATAGAGACAGCCCGGGTCGCCCGCAGCCAGCAGATACATCCTGCTGCTGCCGTCCACCGCGACACAAACAGGACTGACCGTCACGCTGTTGTGCTCGCAGACACCGATTTCAACGACCTTACGGGGATCTCCTTTGTAGTCGATGCGATAGAGTATTCCTCCTGCCAGACCGTACATAACGCCCTTTGAGAAGTCGTATGCCATGTCCGTGAAAGTCTGTGTCAGGGTGAGCAGTTCCTCCACCTCGGAGGCATCCTTCACAATCTTCTTCCCGTCGGTGATACCGCTGAAGGACAGGCGCATCAGTTTGTTGCCATCCTGATATATCCATGCCGAGCCGTCGAAATCACCCGCCTGCACATTCGCTCCGTCCGGGAAGGTGGCTTTGGCGACAGCCGCTCCGTGGTCGCTCAAGTCAAAGGCGACAAACTTGCCGTCGTTCACACCGTACCATGTGGCGGACGATTGGGGATTGTACCAGAACATGGCCGACAGGTTGTCCTCTCCCGCCGTCTTCGTGACGGTACGAGTGGCCTGCTTGAAGTCCTCATGCTCCGGCTCGTTCCAGTGCGAGTCGTCGGTCCAATAGCCGAAGGTGTAGTTGTCTGCCGGTACTGCCGTAACGGTAACTTCGGTATTCGCCTCAAACCATCCCTGATCCGTGAACTCGTCCGTTCCGGCCGTGATGGTGAAGGTTCCTCCCTCTCCGCCGACCATTGTGCAACGGATTCTCGGGAAAGGCTTGATGACCACAGGATTTGAATGCCCCTTTACAATGCCGCCTGCATCCTCCACCTGCTTGTTTGTCTCGTTAAAGGCAGCCCCTGTGGGCGCAGTTATGGAGCAGTAACTTAATTCAACCTCGTCCACTTGCACGAAAGCCCCGTTGTTACCCATTACCTGCATGTTTGCGCCACGGAAAGTAACGTGGGCGTCATTGATACCATATATGCCGTATTCATTGCCGTCCAAACTCATATCAACGCCATCAAAGGTGACGTGCGCCTGCTCCAGCACGAAGGCGGAGGAATTGTAGTAACTCTGCGTTCCTATGTCACCGTTCCCGCAGAATGTGACATCGGCATTATGAACAGAAACAACAGCCGTACCAACAACCATACCATAAGAGGCCAGGTTGCTTGTATTGACCAGTCTGACGGTAAGCGTCAGTCTGTCCTCCGCCATGTCACCAATCGTGAGCGCGTCTTCGTCAGAACCTACGGACAGGCCGTTCAGCGTGAGTGTGTTGGTCTCCGGGTCAAATTCTATGGAACCGGAGATGATTGCGGAGCAGTTTCCGCTATTCAGTCCGCCGGACAACGAGGTCAGCTGGCGCTGCTTGTTGTTAATCCATATCGGATATCCGACAACACCATCCTCCATCCCGAATTCGGCGGTATAGGTGGTCGGGGAAGTCTCTTCCAGCGTGACGGTGCGCGGGTTGTCGGTATTGCCGTCGGACCACTGAACAAACTTGAACTCTTTCGTCTTCGGGAAAGCCTCAATATCGAACTCATCGCCAATCATATAACGCCCGTCCGTCTTTCCGGATTCCAGGAGGACGGCCGTACCCTTGTCCTCATCGCCGGACTTGACGCCGACTGTGACGGGACGCGTCTCGGGAACCATCTGGAAGATGCCGTTGCAATAGCCGGTATATTCCTGCAAACGTGTGCCGCGGCCCGTATTCACGTCAATAGACAAGAGGCAGGGCATAGCGCTGGACGAGGAGTTGGCAATCAGCGCACCGGTCTTGTAGTCAAAAGCCATCGCGCAGCTGAAAGACTCGAAATAGAATCCCGTCCAGCCAACCGGCGTAACAGCGGCAGTCTCTTTACTGATTTTGCAGAACATGGAGCCGTGACGGAAAGGAGATGCCTCTTTGTTGTGGGTCTCCCCGGCCTTGAGGATGCCGTATAATTCGCCCTGACGATTAGCTGCCATCAGATAAATGCCGAGAGAACTGTTCGTGTCCGCGTTCTTGATTTCGCCTATTTCCTTAATGCTGTATCCGTTCAAGTCAATCTTGACCAGATACTGCTTTTCGTCGTTTTTACGGGCTACAGCGTAAAAATAGCGTTCATCAATATTATATGTGAGCGCAAAGAACTTCTTATAGGTGTTAATCGAAAGCACCTTTTGCTTGTCATCCATCGTCCCTGCGGCAGGGTCGAATCTGCAAGAGTAAAAATCGACTTTGTCGCTCGCGGTCTGGTCCATATAATACAAGCGTCCTTCTGCAAAAACGGCTTGTGTCACTTGGGTTTTGTCAGGAATAGGAGTCAGCACCTCCTCGGGAGAAGCCGCCAGAGTGCTGAATACAAGGACCCTGTCTGCCAAATTATCAAGTATATACCAGGGTTTGGTCGGCTCAGCCGGCTCGGTCTGGCGGAAATAGGCGACTAACATGCCGGTTTTTACAAGTTTTGTATCCGGCAAGCCGTACTTGGTGGACGGCTTGGAGGTTTCCACTGCGCCGTTAAAGGTTCTCCAACCGGCGAATTCCCAGCCGTCATTTGGCGTGGCGACGATGTCCATCCAACTGTTGCTTTCGTCCTCTCCGTAGCGATAGGGATTGGAGATGGGGTTGCCGTCTTTGGTGACTGTGACAGAGCCTCCTTCGGGATTGGAATTTAACCACCAGAAGATGTTCTTCGTGGGCTTGAAGGTAAGGACTTTGTTCTTGAGGACATCGCTTCCATCCTTCCAGGTAAACACGCTTTCGTCATATACATATTCGCCCTCCACTTCCGCATCAGTGAGAGTGGGATTCAAATAAGACATACAATATTCTGTACCAAATGCCTTGAACGTTGCGCAGTCAATGGCAAGCAGCGGTTCTGCAAAGAACGGTATAATACCTACGCGGGTCTGCATGCCGGATTCCGAATACCCGGCAAACACACAGACACCGTCTTTGACGGTCAGGTCGTTGCAGCCAAGGAGCATGCCTATACCCGCATTCGACATCACGTACAGTGTGCCATTCAAACCGGTGATAGTATAACTTCCATCGCCAAGCAGCATCGTATAGCCGCTGGATCTGGAGTGTTTTATATAATTGGTGCCGACAACGCGGATTTCCATCTGTTTGCTGCCTTTCGGCATATTCGGACATCCCAAGATCAGACCGTAATCAGCTGAAGTCGCGGCTTCAATCACCACGTCGGTAAGCGTCAGCACATGGTTTGTCGGGTCGTAGGTCATAGTGCCCTGCTTAAGTTCGGGCACGTCACCGGCACGGAGGAAGTTCTCCTCCATGTAGGTGTCTCCGATTTGAATCAGTGCGCCGTCCGACAGGTATTGCGCATTGGCAAACATCGTGCAGCACAGGGCTGCCAAAAAAAGAAGTTTTTTCATAATATTTTGTTTTTTCAGATGATTATATTCCCATTGTATTTTCCACCAACCGCCGTAATGCCAGATGTCCGCTTATATATAAGGTGTCAGCACGGGATTCCCGCATATCATGGAAAGACGGCGTACAGAGAGACGGTGTACACACCGTCTCTACGAGCGGGCAGTACGGAATCCTGTTGCAAAGATACACATTTTTTCCGATATATGCAAATTTATTTTTCATTATTGTTGTTTTATCATAGGTATTGGGGTTAAAGAGACGGTGTACACACCGTCTCTACGAGCGGGCGGCAATACAAACACCGTTCCATAAGCGGGCGAGAATGAAAACCATAGCGTACTATGGCTCTACAGCGGGACAAACAAACAAACAAACAAACAAACAGACAGACAAACAGACAGACAAACAGACAAACAGACAGACAAACAGACAGCCACGGCTTTTGCCGTGGCTGTCATGGATTCAGTGATTACAGTCCTTCCGACTCTTCTTAGAGATAAACGGACATGTAAATCCTCGTACCCACTCCATCCTGCGTGCTAAAGGAGAAGCCGTCCTGTACGGGTTTCTCTCTCTCCGTCCACTTCACTACCTGATGCTCAATGGTGCTCCAACCTTCATATTCGGTTGTGTAAGCGTGCATGAACTGGTACATGAGGTTGAGGCTTACATTCATTCCGAGGGCCATCTTCGGCGTCACGAACCACTCGAGACCAGCGGAGAGGTACATACCAACCATCTGACGGGGACCATTCGTTCCATCCTGATAGAGACGCAACACACGCGCGTTATCAATACCGGACGCGATATGCGCACCTTCGCCAAACTTGGCCCAAACAGTTTCCGTACCGTCCGGCATCTTGAGATTGGTGGAAGGCATCTGGTTGTACTCAGAGATAGCATTGTTGTAGAAATACTCGTACTTGTCAATGCCTCTAACACCGTACATGAGTCCGAGGCCAAAGACGCCCTGCACCTTGTGGGTAGAACCTACATGCCAGTCCACACCGAGAGAGAAGGTACCACCCACACTCTGACGTTTCTGCGTGTCCGTAACTTTCGCCTTGCTGAACGCATTTTCGGCAACAGCCGCATCGTCCTGGGCATACTCGCGTTTGTTCCAGAGTTCGACATTGAGTCCGAGAGAAGCGCGGATACCGATTTTGTCAGTGACCATATATCCGGCAGCAAAACCTCCGACCGTGCTCCAGGAACTACCCATCACGATAGCCTTCGGATCCATGCCAATCTGCACGTTCCAGTCGCCTGCCTTCGGGAGCCAGTCGGAATAATCGGCATTGGCATCCGTCTCTGCGAGCACGGGCATCGCCAGTACCGCAGCAAGCATTATACCAAATATTTTTTTCATATCTGTTCTGATTTAGAATTGAAATTAAAGACTACTGCCAACCGGCTTCTTACTTGTTCCAACCCATTACATCATAGATGGTGGTGGTGGGAACTTTCACTTTGTCCTCATTCTTGCACTGTACAGTAACCTCATTACCGGTAGTACCAACGCCGAGAACGGATTTCACATCAGCAGGCACAAACTCAGCCACCAGATCCTGATTCAGCGCCTTGCCGAACAAGGTGACAGCAGCCTGAATGTTGGCCACGTCAATCTCCTTCACATTCCATGAGCCGGTTACTTCAACCGATTTCTTGTTGTCGGCGTCAATAGCATACAGATAACGCAACTTGCCATCGTCAAGATAGCTTGCCCCGTCAAGATAATCAATCCAGTCTTTTTCCGTAGCGCAAGCATCCTTCTTTGTTTTGTAGGTATCAGCCTTGTCCCAGATTTTTTCAGCACGAGAGGAGAAGAGATATTTGTAGTAGTGCACGAACTTCTCATCAGCCCAGGGCTTTACCGAAAGTTTCATCTCAAGCGCATTCGCATCCTCTTCCAGAGCGGTGTACCACTCATCATAAATCATCACATCGTCCGCTTTGAACTCGAAAGCACCTTCACTATTCGTTGCAGCCGTGAACTTCAGAGTACGCGAATCTTTCGTATCATCAGCAAACTTGACAGTCAGTATAACATTCTGACCTGCGAGACCAACATTGTCCGTTGTGAGCGCATCATCTTTCCAGACCTCTTTCTTACCGGTGAGTTTACCGCTAACCGCGAACTTGACGGTACGATTGTTGTTGAGGATGTTGGAAGGCTGGTCAAACGTTGTTTCAGAAGGATCGTTCTTCACGAACTCCTGACCGGCGAGCACAGCAAAAGCAGTAAGTTCCTTCTTAGGATAGTAGGCCGTGATTTTGTTCTCGGGAGTGAGATAGTAGTCTGCCTCAAAGCCATTGGCGATGATGGTAACGTTGATTTTCTTTTCACCAGCAGGGATTTCGAAGGTATAGGTACCCTCGCCCTTCTTGGTGCCCACAAACTGCTTGTAGCTCTTACCTGCATCCGCACCTGTGTACTCTGCATAGTCCACCTGAGCAATCACTTCCACTGCGGAAGGCACGGGAAGATTCTCGTTCACCTTAACGCCATTCACGAGCTTTTCGCCCTCATTGTAGAAGAACTGCACGGAGATATTGGCCTTTCCTTTCAGACCCAATGTCTCTTCCTTGAGTTCCGACTGGTTCCTGTCGTTGCAGCCAACCAGTGCCAACGCTGCCAAAGCAGCCATGAAAAGTTTTTTCTTCATAATGATGAGAAATTTAGTTAATAAAAAAGGATAATTGGTTAATTGGTTTGTATTCCGTTAATTATTTGCATTTTGCAGGCCTGCAACAACGCAGACTCCTGCAAAACCGCCGCAAAGGTACGACTTTTTTTTCATACAGGCAAGAAAAAACAGAAGAAAATCAAAAGATATCGGCATGCGTGCCAGTTTTTGTAAAGAGCAAAGTGAGTTTTGTATCGTCCTGACTCCAAACCACCAACCAGTCCGGCTGTATATGCGCCTCCCAATAACGGGCATATTTCCCCGACAAGCGGTGCTGCCTGTACTTGGGCGGCAATCCCCCCGACTCCTTCAGCAAGTCCACAACCTCCACAAGCAAAGACAAATCAAAACCCCGCTTCCGACAGAGTCTGATATCACGCCTGAACTGCCCGGAAAAAAAGACTTCGTACATTACGCGAGACACTTCCTGACCAAGTCCGTTCCGTTCTCCGCGTGGAAGACATGCCCCGCAGCCACGTCCTCTATCGCCGCATCCAAGCCGTTCTTGCGCGGTGCGGCAACTTTCTCAGGATTAAGCCCGAGACTGCGCATGTACACAAGGAGACTCTTCGCCGCCTTGGTGCGGTCATTGATAGAAAAAGAATAAGTAGCCATCTTTTCAAAAGATTTGATGTCGGCTGCAAAGGTACGACTTTTTTTTCATACAGGCAAGAAAAACGGAAGAAAATCAAAAGATTTTTTGCCGCAAGACAAGAACAGGGAACGGGCCGTGCCGTCCGCCGACCATGCAAGCCAGACAGAAAATGCGGAGAAAACGGCCTGACAGGAAACGCAAAATACCGGACAACACTCGGACAAATGCAATGAATCACTAACGAATCACTAACCAATCACTAATGAATCACTAATGAATCACTAAAGAATCACTAAAGAATCACTAAAGATTTTTACCCGAAAACCATCTGTAAAACGAGGAATGGAAAAAGAGGGCTTTATTTTTTCCGGGCACCATTTTCCAAACCTCTTATCGCGCGCGAAAACAAGGACGGAAAACAGGAAAAAGCACGGAAACGCAAAATAAATTTGGAAAAACGGGAAAAAAGCCGTATCTTTGCAGGCCAAAAAATAATTGACAATTGACAATTGAGATTTATCGCAGGCAGGATGTCTGCGCACCCGGCGGAACAATTGACAATTGACAATTGACAATTGATAATTGACAATTGATATGAAAAAGAACATAGCATTCATCATCAACCCCATAGCGGGGACGCAGAACAAGAAGAAACTGCCGAAAATGATAGAACAGACACTGGACAAGGAACAGTGGCTGACGAACATAGTGTTCACAGAGCGCGCGGGTCACGCGACGGAACTGGCCGGCCAGTTCGCCCGGATGGGCTTTGACGCCGTGGTGGCCGTGGGCGGCGACGGGACGGTGAACGAAACCGCCTGCGGACTGCGCGACACGGAGACCGCCCTCGGCATCCTCCCGATGGGCAGCGGGAACGGCTTCGCCCGACACCTGAACATCCCGCTACGCCCACAACGCGCCATCGAGATGCTGAACCGCTCGGAGGTGATAAAAGCCGATTACGGCCTGGCAGAAGACCGCATGTTCGTGACAACCTGCGGGACCGGCTTCGACGCACTGATTGCCTACCACTTCGCGAAAGAAGGCAGCCGCGGATTCGTGACCTACCTGAAGAAAATCATGCAGGACGTGCTGACCTACAAGGCAGAGACCTACCGGCTGACCACCGAAGACGGGACCGAAATAGAGCAGAAAGCCTTCCTGCTGACCTGCGCCAACGCCAACCAATGGGGCAACGACGCCTACATCGCCCCCAAAGCCAGCATCCAGGACGGGAAGATGGACATCTGCCTGATGAGCAGCCACGCCCTGCTCGGCGCACCCGACCTCGCCCTGCGGCTGTTCACGAAAAGCATTGACGGAAGCCTCTTCATGGACACCCTGCGCACCCGCGAGGTAACGCTCCACCGCGAGACAGAAGCCCCGTTCCACATCGACGGCGACCCTGTGAAAATGCCAAAGGACATCCATATCCGCATCGTAGCGGACGGACTGCGCGTGCTGGCGGAGAAGAGATTCTGATTAATTGACAATTGATAATTGACAATTGATATTTCACGGAGGGACAAACGGAGACTCCGGAATATCCGGAGAATCCGGGAAATCCGGGAAACACACACACCCATGACGATAAAGATAATCAACAAGAGCGGAAACGCGCTGCCGAGATACGAAAGCGAAGCCGCAGCAGGGATGGACATCCGCTGCAACATCCGCGAAGCCGTGACCCTGCAGCCGCTGGAAAGACGCCTGCTGCCGACCGGCCTCTACATCGAACTGCCGACCGGCCACGAAGCCCAGATACGCCCGCGCAGCGGCCTCGCCCTGAAACGCGGACTGACCGTGCTGAACAGCCCCGGAACCATCGACTCGGACTACCGCGGCGAAATAGGCGTCATCCTCATCAACCTGAGCAACGAACCCCAGACCATCGAACCCGGAGAACGGATATGCCAGATGGTCATCGCCCGACACGAACAGGCCGAACTGCTGGAAGTGGACACGCTTGAACAGACAGAACGCGGAGCCGGCGGCTTCGGACACAGCGGATACTGACCCCCGTGAAAACCAACCGACTCACATATCGCCTCCTGCTCCGCACCACCCTCCTGCTCGGCCTCGTCCTCGCAGGCGGAAGCATGACCGCCAAACCCCGCCCGAAAACCACCGTACTGAGCGCGGAAGAGGAACAGCGGTTCCTGTACTATTTCTACGAGGCACAGCGGCTGATTGAGAACGAAGACTACGAGAACGGCTTCGCGCTGATATGGTTCTGCTACGGACTGAACAAAGACGACGCGATGGTGAACCAGTACCTCGGCGACTATCACGCAGGCTACCGTCGTCCACAAGCCGCCGCCGAGTTCTACGAACGCTCGGCAGCCCTGGACCCGACCAACACCCAGATATACTACCGGCTGGAAGACATACACGCGGCCCTCGGCAACTTCAAGAAGGCTCTCCGCGCCCGCGACGAGATAGACCGACGGGAAGGCTACGACGCCTACAGCGCCATGCACCGCTACCGCATACACGCCATGGCCGGAGAGACAAAAAAAGCCATCCGCGACGTGGACGACTACCTGAAGAAAGACCCCAAGAACGTGCAGTTCCTGATGTTCCGCGCACAACTCCTCGAAGCCACCCACGCCAAGCCGAAACGACTGGCCGAGACCTATGAGCGCATCCTCGCCATCGAACCATACGAACCGACCGTGCTGAACAACTACGCCTATCTGCTGGCCACCAACAAAGGCGACCTGAAGAAAGCCGAACAGATGAGCCGGATCAGCATACAGGCCGAGCCGCAGAACCCGACCTTCCTTGACACCTACGCATGGATACTGTACCTGCAGGGCGAAAAGAAACTGGCCAAACTATACATCCAGAACGCCGTGCGCCTCCTTGAGAACCAGGAATGGCCGGCAGAGATAGCCGAACACTTCCAGAAGATAATGCAGGACAACCCATGAAACAACTGCTGCCGCTCATACTGCTCCTCGCACTCGCCTCGTGCAGCAGCCTGAAAAACACAGGCAGGACAAGGCACACCACCGAGGCAAGGAAAGCGACCGTGACCGTCACCACCGGCGAAAGCACGACAAGCACGCGGTGCATACTGCAGGCGGTACACGACTCGGTCTGCGTATGGAGCATCCGCCCGCTGCTGAACATAGAGGCGGGACAGCTCAGAGCCGGCAAGGACGGGATAACAATAATCGACCGCATCCACCGCCTTTATGCACGCGCCGGATACAAAGAACTGCCCACGATGCTGCGCACACTACTGAAATACAAGACAATAGAGAAATACACCACCGGCAAGAAACTGAAAAGCGGCAACGGAAACAGCCTGACACGCACCTTCAGGCACAAAGGCGCGAAAACAAGCGTGACAATCGACTACGGACAGATAGAACACGACAACAACATGCGCCTGATGGAAGACCGGACCGACCGCTACAAAGAGACCAGCCTGCAGAGCCTGCTGGAAAAAACAGGAATCAAGCTATGAGAGCAAAAAGACTACATACCGCCATCATGCTGATGTGCTGCCTCGTCTGCTGCACTGCCGCTGCCGACAACATAAAAGACCTGCAGAAACAGCAGGAGAAAATACAGAAACAGCTCCAGCAGACCAACGACATGCTGAAGCAGACCAAGAAGGACGAGAAAGCCACCGTCACCAAGCTCAACATCCTGAACAACAACATCAAAGAGCGCAAGCGCCTCATACGCAGCATCAACAACGAAATCAGCGCCCTCGACAACAACATACAGGCTCTCGGCAAGAAAAAACAGGGTCTGCAGACCGAACTCGAGCAGCTGAAAGCCGACTACGCGCGCCTCGTCCGCGAGACACACTACGCCGACATCAACCAGTCGGCGCTGCTCTTCCTCCTCTCGGCGGAGACTTTCCAGCAGGGCATACGGCGAATGAGGTACATGACCGAGTTCATGCAGTACAGGAAGAAGCAGGCGGCGCAGATAACTCGCACACAGGCGGATATAGACATACAGAACGACCTGCTGAACCAGCGCAAAGCGGAACGCAACCAGGCGCTGACCGCCCAGAAACGCGAACAGGACAACCTCAAGCGCGACGAGCGCAAGCAGCAGAAGATGCTTGCCGACCTCAAGAAACAGACCAAGAACCTCACCGCCCAGCAGAAGAAACAGCAGAAACAGGCGGACGAGCTGAACAAGAAGATTGAAGACCTCATCCGCAAGCAGACACAGACCCAGACCACGCTCACCAAAGAGCAGCAGCTGCTGGCAGGAGGCTTCGAGGCGAACAAGGGCAGGCTGCCGTGGCCCGTGGAGAAAGGCTTCATCAGCGGCTACTTCGGCACACACCAGCACCCTGTCTATGAACACGTAACGGTGAACAACAAGGGCATCTACATCCAGACCACGGCGGGCAGCGAGGCGAGAGCCGTCTTCGAAGGCGAGGTAAGCAGCTGCATCGTGCTGGGCAGCACTTACGCCGTCATCGTGCAGCACGGCAACTACCGCACCGTTTACAGCAACCTCAAGAGCCTGAAAGTCAAGCAGGGCGACAAAGTGAAAGCCAAAGACAAACTGGGCGTCATACTGTCCAACACCGACGAAGACAACAAGACGGAACTGTACTTCCAAATCTACAAGGACAGGACACTGCAGAACCCCGCGCTGTGGCTCGCACAATAAAAGACAAACAGATGAATATGAAACAGACCATACTGTTCGGCCTCCTGGTATGCCTTACGCTGCTGACGGCCGGCTGCAAGAAAGAGAACTGGACCGACTGGAAAGTGCAGAACGAGGCATGGCTCGCCAAAAACAAGACGGCCGAGGGAGTGCTGACCACCCCCACAGGACTGCAGTACAAAGTGCTGCGGCAGGGCATAGCCGGCACCAAGCCCGACGCACTGAAAAGCGTCAGAATCAAATACAAGGGCAGCCTCATCACCGGACACGTGTTCGAAGAGCAGCAGAGCGCCGACTTCACCGTGGCGGGAGTGATTGACGGACTGGCGGAAGGGCTGAAGAAGATGAACAAGTCGGGACACTACATCTTCTACATCCCGCAGGAACTGGGCTACAAGGCGGAGGAACAGGGTACGCGCGGCTATGCGTCCTACATACCGCCCTACTCGACCCTCATTTTTGACGTGGAGCTGACCGATGTCTATTAGGCGCATTATATGTATGGCGGCGGCTGTGATGCTGCTGGCGGCGTGCAGGAACGAGCAGCAGTGCGATGTGCCGTCCTGCCCCGTGGTGTTCGACATGCACATAGCAAGCATGTACCCGCACTTCGTTCCGGACAACGGCTTCCAGACGCTGGTCTTCAAGGAGAAACGCTATGCGCAAGACCTGATTGGCTACGGCGGACTGCTCGTCTGGGTCGATATGGAGGGCAAGTACAACGCCTGCGACCTCTGCTGCCCGCACTGCCTCGACGTCAAGCGCGGAGTGGAGCCGGACGGGATATGGGCTGTGTGCCCTGTCTGCGGCGAGAAGTTTGACATCAGCTACGGACTTGCCGTCCCCACCGAAGGACGCACGCGGCAGGCGTTACGCCGGTACTCGGCGCGCTATAGCAGCGGAGTACTGCATATAAGGAACTGAACATGATAACCGACGAAGAGACTGTACATATAGGTGTCATCACCCGCACGCACGGCAACAGGGGCGAGGTGCAGTGCCAAACTGACAACGAGTTGTGGGACAATGCGGACGCTGACTTCGTGGTGCTGCGCCTTGACAATATCCTAGTCCCCTTCCGTGTCACCGACTGGCGCGGCAAAGGCGCGGAGTCGCTGCTCTTCACGCTCGACGGCATCAGCACCGAGCAGCGGGCGCAGGCACTTGTAGGCGCGGAGGCACGCATGCTGCGCCGCGACACCACCGGCAGCGAAGACTCTGCGGACGACATGCTCACGTGGGAGGACCTTAATGGCTATCGCGCCTTCACCTCCGGCGGAGCGGACGCGGGGCTGATTAAGCGCGTGGACGAAAGCACAGCCAACATCCTCGCCGAGACCGACAAGGGCATACTGCTCCCGCTCCATGAGGACCTGATTCTCAGGCTTGACACGGAGAAGAAAGAAGTGCAACTCAACCTGCCCGACACATTATGAGGAAAAAGACCGTACAGGAGATGAACCGCATCACCGCCGAGCAGTTCCGCGCGGCGCAGAAACTCCCTGTCGTGGCGGTGCTTGACAATGTGCGAAGCCAGCACAATATCGGAGCCGTCTTCCGCACGGCGGACGCTTTCCGTATTGAGGAGGTCTGCCTCTGCGGAATCTGTTGCTGCCCGCCCAACACGGAGATACACAAGACCGCGCTCGGCGCGGAGGACAGCGTCCGGTGGACTTATGTGCAGGACACGCTGGAGGCGGTCAGAGACTTGCAGGCAAGAGGTTATGCCGTCTATGCCGTCGAGCAGACACACGGCAGCATCAGCCTTGAGGAGGCGGCGGAGCAATGGAGCAAACCGCAGGAGGGGAAGAAGGGCATTGCGGTGGTGTTCGGGCATGAGGTCTTCGGAGTGCAGCAGGAGGTGGCGGATGCGGCTGACGGCTGCATCGAGATTCCGCAGTACGGCACCAAGCACTCTCTCAATGTCAGCGTCACCGCCGGCATCGTCCTCTATCGCATAGCGCAAGCCATAATGCCCCAAATCCGGCTGTTATGACGCAGCAACAATCAGCTACCCTTAGGCTACCCTTAGGCTACCCTTGCAAAAACAAAATCGGGCATCCACCGTTTCCGTGTCACACTCACCGAGCAGGGCACCTTCCTCCTCGGCGCACACGGACAGGGACGCTCGTCCATAGTGATGCTCTGCGAAGGGAAAGGCGATGCCGACCGCATTGAATATGTGGAGTTGGTGGAGGCTATCGACGAGGCCGACTTCCGCCGGCTTGCCGATCCCGACAAAGAGGAGGACTTCGCGGGTTACGCAGCCGTCAGGCATGCCGGCACGTCTTCTGCCCCGGCCGCAGACAAAAAATCCTCCACTTTATTTGCACATGTCCGAAAGAAGCAGTATCTTTGCACCGTGAAAAGTGCGCAGTATGTAAAATTGTGCACTTTAGAAAGTGCAAATAAAACAAATGCAGCTATGATAGACGGAGCATTATTGCAGTACATGAAAGAGCAGTTGGACTTGACATCGGTAGATTTCAAGCGGTATCTGTACAACCAATTGGATTGGGACAAGCGCCTCCAATGCCTGACAGGTGGACGGGGTGTCGGTAAGAGTACGATGGTGAAGCAGCATATCATCGAGACCCCCGAAGAGCATAGTCTCTATGTGTCCGCTGACCACAGTTATTTCACGCTTCACACACTGATAGAGTTGGCGGATGAGTTCGTGAAAGAAGGCGGGACTCATCTTTATATCGATGAGATACACAAGTACGACGGTTGGAGCCGTGAGATAAAGCAGATATACGACACCCACCCGGCATTGAAAGTGTTCATTACGGGGTCATCCATCCTTGACCTGTTAGACGGCGAGGCAGACTTGAGCCGGCGTATCATCATGCGGCATCTGCACGGCATGTCGTTCCGTGAATACCTGAAGCTGGTGCATGACATTGATGTGCCTGTGTATAGTCTGGAAGACATATTGGCAGGTAAGGCACAGCCCAAAGCATTGCCTCATCCGTTACCGCTGTTCAGGCAATATCTGCGGGACGGGTACTATCCGTTTGCGTTAGAAGGCGATTTTCAGGAACGCATGCAGAACGTGATACGTCAGACGATGGAGTCAGACATTCCGCATTACGCCAAGATGAGTCCGGCTACGGGACGCAAGCTGCGGCAGATGTTGTCCATCGTTGCGCAGAATGCTCCGTATAAGCCGGAAGCACAAGCCCTGGCAAACGAACTGCACATAAGCCGTAACGACGTGCCGGGCTACCTTCTGTTCATGGAAAAAGCGGAGATGATAGGTCAGTTGCGCGACGACACAGGCGGAATGCGCGGGTTAGGCAAAGTGGAGAAAGTGTACCTCAACAACACGAATATCCAATATGCTTTGGTGGGTGAGAAGGCTGAAACCGGCAATGTGCGGGAGACATTCTTCTATAACCAGCTGCATGTGACGCACGATGTCATTTCGTCTCGCGTGAGCGATTTCTGCGTAGGCGACTATACATTTGAAGTCGGAGGCATGAAGAAAGGCAAGAAACAAATATCAGAAGTTTCAAACGGCTTTGTGGTGCGTGACGAGATAGAATACGCTGCCGGTCATATTATTCCTCTTTGGGCATTCGGACTGATGTACTGATTGCGCTTTTCGTTGTATTGTCCCGCATACTATGCGGATTTGGGTTGCGTCTTCGTTCATTGTCCGGCGATTGTATCGCCGTAAAAAGCTTCGTTCATTGTGTCGGATATTATCCGACATTGCTCGCAAGAGCAACAGTTGTTGGTTAATTGTTGTTAATTGATGACCAAAAGCAAGAACCCGGGGGCGCGGACGGCTCGTCCGCGATTGTGGTTGTTGATAATTGTTGTTAATTGATGACCCCAAAGAAAAGCGTCGTCAATTTTGCCGGATTATATCCGGCGTTTGCTTCTTCTGTTACGCCGGCTGTCAGCCGGCAATTCTCTATGTTCATTCCGTCGGATATTATCCGACATTGCTCGCAAGAGCAAAAGTTGTTGTTATTTGTCGTTAATTGATGACCAAAGGTGAACCATTTCCCGGGGCACGGACGGCTCGTCCGCGAAAGGCTTTCGACTTTGAGCAGCGCAGCTGCGGTCTTTCTACTTTCGACTAACAAAAAAATCCGGCGTTATATTTGCATATCTCGCAAAAAAGCAGTACCTTTGTAGCGGATTATGTGTAAAGAACTATTTTTTTTAGATACATTTTCATAGTAAATAATGGCTATACAACTCTTACATAGTGGGGGATTGAAAAGAATCATTTTTCTTCTCACGGTCTTATCGTTCTCACTTTATAGCCCTCTTTGGGCTCAATCACATCGTACCGCACAAGCGGACACGGTCGTTGTGTCCAAATCCAAGCAGAACTGGGATAAGTTCACGACTTTTGCTGATAACCGGTTCTCGCGCGGCATAGACACCTCCTATCTACAACTGCCGAAGTATCGGTTCCGGATTGCGTATATAAGTGAAGTGGGAGGTGCACATACCTTTCTGGATGGAGAGGATTTACCGTATTTAGGGAATCTTACAGCTCGTTTCCACACCAATCCGACTCCGAAAATGGGTTTAAATATAGCATTTCGCAATGTTAATTTCGGCTATATGATAGACCTTTTCAAGGGATATTCTAACTTTAGCCTTTCCTTTATTCAGAACGCTTGGGGGCTGGACATCCTGCGTCGCAAGACATCCTATGCGCGTGGGTATTTTGATGCGTCTGAGATAGATGGAAAGAGTGAGATTGAGGCCGGAGACATCGCTATAACGACCTTGTTTGTATCCGCATACTACGCTTTCAACAATAAAAAATTCTCTATACCGGCGGCTGTCAAACAATCGTATATTCAGCGCAAATCAGCAGGAGCACCGTTGCTATATGCAGATTTCCGGTATGCAGACCTGACGTTCAAAGAAGATGCTTATATCGTTCAAGCAGGTGGTACAAGAGAGTTGGAAATCTACCAAATAGCGATAGGAGCAGGGTATGGTTACAACTACACACCCAATCAAGGAAAAGTGCTCCTTCATCTATCCGTTATTCCCATGCTCACCGTCTTCAATCAGATGTTAATGACAGGAGATAGTCGGATGTTTTGGCACCATGAAGAGAATGACTACAACCTTGTCTTCAGCCGCAAGCTCAAACCCCGTTATCCTGTATTATTTACCGGTATGGCACGTGCAGCTATTGTATGGAACATCAATGATCGTTTTGTATTGGCTTGCACGGGTGTATGTAATAATATACGTTACCGCATGCGCGATAAGATGTTTGAGATTGACCGCGAAGACCTCGATCTATACTATAATTCGATTATTAGTGCCCACCTTATGACCTGGGATTGGAAGGTCAATATTACCATCGGGGTGCGGTTCTGATTATTTTTCATTAAGAAATTTTTACTGTTGCTTTCTAAAGGCAGCAGGGCTCATTCCTTCGTGACGCTTGAAGAAGGTGCCAAAATGGGATTGGTTCTGGAAGCCGAGTTGTTCAGCGATTTCCTGGATGGGTTTACGCGTCATTACCAATAAGTTTTTCGCACGTTGCATGAGCGCGCGTTCAATAAACGCGCTGGCGTTAATGCCCAGCATCTCTTTGACCGTATTTGCAACATAGCGGGTTGAGAGGCATAGTTCGGAGGCATACCAATCGAGCGAATGTTGCTGCTCACAATGATTATCCACCAACACCATGAACTTACCCGCTATTTCTTCATTGCGGGTTAGGTTCGGATTGACCTGCTTTTCATAAGCCGTGTTGCTTGCCAAATATTCAAAGAACGAATAGACCAGATGAAGGGCTGCTTCGCGGTCTTTGTCTTCCACTACCTCTCGTAACAAATCAAAGTAATGAACAAGTCGCTGCACTTTGTGCTCCGACATTTTCCAAGTCGGCTGTGCGTGTATTTGCGCTATCTGCGACAGTTTGAATTCCATCCGCATCTCTTTGGCAAACTTGCGTGAGAACGAAAGGATATACACTTCGGCTATATTGTCCGAATCCTGCCGCTTGACATAGAAATCCGGCGAGAGGAAGTATCCGTCGTAGCGGGACAGATGGTAATCCTGGTTGTTGATTGAAATGGACAGATTGCCGGAAGTGATAATCTGAATCGTATAGCACGGCATAAAATAATCCGTCGGTAGAACCTTGTGCATCTTGTTCCATGACCCGCTGTATTTCATGACCGTTAAGTCATCTACAGACATCTCTCCGGGTAGGAAACTCATCCACTGAAAAACCGAGAAATCGGTCAAAACATTGTTTTCGTTGTTTTCTTCTTTCATAGAATCAGAACAATTTTGGTGCAAAAATACAACAATTTTTCCATATATGCAAATAAATTCCTTAAAATTAGAACAATTTATGCATTTTTTAGATAAATGGTTTAGAACAAAAAAGCAGTACCTTTGCACCGCAATTTAAAAATCGAGCGGCAAGGAAATAATCGTTCGAGCAAAGCGAGATAAGAACCGCAAAGAAATTAAAAATTAAGAATTAAAAATTAAAAATTTAGAGACAATGAAAATCTTATTTGTAATGGACAACTTCTACACTACCAACAATGGTACGAGTATTTCCGCACAACGTTATGCAGCTGAACTGCGTCGTCGTGGACATGAAGTAAAGGCACTCTGCTGGGACAGCCCGAAAGACACCATGACCGAACCTCTGACGGACGGTGACTTCC
>Ga0265298_10002172_pt1 | contig 27797 bp, 47 predicted proteins | sample AusTroGonzalo_MG_3_FD_193486 | JGI IMG/M metagenome (GOLD analysis project Ga0265298, IMG submission 193486) | Bovine rumen microbial communities from tropical cattle in Woodstock, Queensland, Australia - Gonzalo_01 | ecosystem: Host-associated > Mammals > Digestive system > Stomach > Rumen ...
GTCGAATTTTAGTGCGTTCACTCTCGACTTGTCCTGAAACCGCATGAGAAAGAAAAAAATAGCCGAAGAAAATTATATTTACACATACTTCCAACAGATTACAAATGGTTCTGTGACGGTTGGCAAGTGGATAAGGCTTGTATATGAATATCTGGTCAACGGACTGGAAGAAAAGCGGTTTTCATTTGACCAAAAGAAAGCAAATGACGCAATTGATTGGGCAGAAAACCACTGGTTTCATACGGAAGGACATCTTGCACCGAATAGAATCAAACTTGAAGTCTGGCAAAAGGCTTTATTGTCTGCAATCTTCGGAATCATGGATGAAGAAGGTCACAGACAGTTCCGTGAAGTTCTTCTGGTTGTCGCAAGGAAAAACGGAAAGTCAATTCTTGCGTCAGGAATTGGAAATTACTTTTTCAGGTGTGAAGGTGGATTTGGTGCAAAAATATTCTGCATAGCACCGAAGTTGGAACAAGCTGACATCGTATATAACAACATTTGGCAAATGGTAACGCTTGATCCTGAATACCAAGCGTTGAAAGAAGAACTGGACGAACGTGACACACACAATGTCAAGATTAAAGACCAGTCCATGTTGCCAAAGCACAGACAGTCAGACCTTGCCATTATAGGCACAAATTCATCGGTCAAAAAGATTGCTTTCAGTGCGAAGAAAAGTGACGGTTTCAATCCGTCACTTTGCATTTGTGATGAAATTGCAGCTTGGGAAGGTGACAAGGGTCTACGACAGTATGAGGTCATGAAGTCAGGAATGGGTGCAAGACTGGAAGGTCTGCTTCTGAGCTGCACGACTTCAGGATATATCAATGATTCCGTGTATGACGAAATGGTGAAGCGTTCTACACGGTTTTTATTAGGTGATAGCAAAGAAACAAGGTTGTTGCCGTTCTTGTACATGATTGATGATGCTGAACGTTGGAACGACATCAACGAATTGAGAAAAGCGAATCCGAATCTTGGTGTGTCAATACCAGTCAAGTTCATGCTTGAAGAAATCGCAATTGCAGAAGGTTCTTTGAGTAAGAAGTCAGAGTTCATCTGCAAATACTGTTGCCTGAAAAGCAGCAGTTCACTTGCATGGTTGTCATCGCAGACAATTGAAGCAGCTTGCGGTGAAGAACTGAAGCTTGAAGACTTCTGCAATTCGTATGCGGTTGGTGGCATAGACTTGTCACAGACACGTGACCTGACTGCGTGTACGGTCGTGATAGAACGTGACGGTGAACTGTACGTGTTCGGTAAGTTCTTCTTGCCAGCCGAGAAGATTGACGAAGCAACGCAAAGGGATGGTGTGCCATACAACATCTATATCCAAAGGGGATTGCTTCAACCGTCAGGGGATAATTTCATTGACTATCATGATTGCTTCAACTGGTTCAAGATGCTTGTTGAAGAATATCAGATATACCCACTTGTAACAGGGTATGACCGTTATTCAGCGCAGTATCTTGTGCAAGACATGACGCAATACGGATTTCTGATGGATTCGGTCTTTCAGGGTGAGAACTTGTATTCGACCATTCAGGAAACTGAAGGTTTACTGGAAGACCACAAAATTCACATAGGTGACAATGACTTGATGAAAATACACCTGCTGAACAGTGCCATCAAGATGAGTGCTGAACGTGGTCGTGGCAGGTTGGTCAAGATAAATCCATCGTACCATATCGACTTTACCGCAGCGTTGTTGGATGCGATGACAGTCAGACAAAAGTGGTTCGGTGAATATGGGGAACAGTTGAAAAACAGGGGTGATGACAATGGGTTTGTTTGACCGCATTTTCGGAAACAGACCGAAAGTTGATGAAAGATACGAAGAAACTTTCAAGATGTTGGACGGTTACGTGCCACGGTTCACAAGTATTCATGGTGGCATTTATGAAAGTGACTTGATCCGAGCATCAATAAATGCGAGAGCAACACACATGAGCAAGTTGAAGGTCGAAACGTATGGAGCTGCACGACCGCAACTGCAAAACAAACTGAAGAATAATCCAAATGAGTTCCAGACATGGTCACAGTTCCAGTACAGACTTTCGACACTGCTTGATGTCCACAACACTGCGTTCATCACGCCAGTGTTTGATATGTACGGACAACCGTCAGGAATTTACACACCATTGCCGACAAAGTGTGAAATTGTCGAAGTTGAAGGTGTTCCATATCTGCGTTATGAGTTCGCACGTGGCGTGAAAGCAGCTGTTGAACTGGAATACTGTGGAATCATGACCAAGTACCAGTATAAAAGTGATTTCTTCGGTGAGAACAACGAAGCATTGAAACAGACAATGGAACTGATCCACATCCAGAATCAGGGCATTGAAGAAGGTGTGAAGTCTGCTGCCAGCTACCGCTTTATGGCAAAACTTTCAAATTTCAGCAAGGCTGAAGATCTGAAAAAGGAACGTGAGCGTTATACGGCAGAAAACCTTGCGTCTGGTTCAGGACTGTTGCTGTTTCCAAATACCTATACGGACATCAAGCAAGTTGATGTAAAACCGTGGGTTGTGGACGCAGAACAACGCAAGGCAATTGAAGCGAATGTTTACCGTTACTTTGGAGTCAACGAAGACATTCTGCAAAGTCATTTTACATCGGATAACTGGTCAGCGTTTTATGAATCGGTTATTGAACCGTTTGCGATTCAGGAAAGTGAAGTGCTGAAGAAGATGTTCTTCACACTGCGTGAGCAGTCACAGGGGAATGGTGTTTCAGTCACTGCGAACAGGTTGCAGTATCTGAGCAACCAAGACAAGTTGAATGTTTCCGCACAGATGGCAGACCGTGGTTTGATGACCAGAAACGAAATTCGTGAAATCTGGAATCTGCCACCACTGCCAGAACCTGTTGGTTCACAGTTGCCGATTCGTGGCGAATATTACAATGTGGGAGATGCTGACAATGCCGAATAATGACTTCATCAAAGTATGCGACTTTATCAGGGAAAACTTCAAACAGAACGCAGATATTCTTGACATCAACTGCGGTGATGGTGGATGGAAGAAACTGTTGCCTGAATACACCAATGTTGACGGTGTTGACGGATGGGAACCGAATTGCATCAAATGCACTCCGACATACCGCAGAACCTTCCACAAGGATGCTGCCAAATTCCAGTATGACGCATATGACCTGATTATCATCAACACGGAATTTATTCCTGATCCGCAGAAGGTTGTTGCGTATGCTCTGGAACGGTGCAAAGACCTGATTGTTGATGCACCTGTGAAGGGTCTTGAACAGTTGGATGGTTGTTTCTATCACAAGAAGCAACCGAAAAGGAGAGTGAAAAAAGGTGAAAAAGGAACTAAGGACATTTGATTTTGAAGTCAGGGCAGAACAGAACGAAGAACACGGACACTTCCTGACAGGAAGACCGATTGTTTTTGGTCAGCGCACGAATCTGGGAATGTATGACGAAATCATTGAACAGGGTGCGCTTGACACGACTGACTTGAAAGATGTTCGTTTCTTGATAAATCATAACGTGGACATGATTCCACTTGCACGATCAAGAAACAACAATGAGAACAGCACCATGCAGATGAGTGTGGACGCTGACGGCATGGGAATCCGTGTGGATTTGGACACGGAACGCAATGCCGATGCAAAAAGCCTTTATTCAGCAGTTGAACGTGGTGACATAAGTGGGATGTCATTCATGTTTACTGTTGATAAAGATAATTGGGAAGATGTTGACACTGACCATCCTGTCAGGCACGTGCGTTCTATTCGGCAGGTATTTGAAGTCAGTGCAGTCACTTTCCCAGCGTACAGTTCTACGGTTATTCAGGCAAGAGGTCTTGCAGATGCACTGGATAGTGCAAAAGCATCACTGGATAGTGAACGTGCCAGACTTGCAGAGATTGACCGCAGAAAGAAAAAAATCCGTATTCTGATGGAGATGTGAAATGGAAATCAAAGAAATGACCATCGAACAGCTTGAGGAACGGAAAGTTGCTATTGCAGTTGAACTGGACAATCCTGAAGCTGACCTTGATGCGCTTGAAAATGAAGCAAGAAGTATCAAGGAAGAACTTGAGCGTCGCAAACTTGAAGCGACAAAGAAAGCTGAGATTCGCAGTGCCGTTGCAAGCGGTATGGGCGAAACCATTGAAAAACCAATTGTTGAGGGGAGAAAGAAAATGACCATTAATGAAATCCGCAACTCTGCTGAGTACATTGATGCGTTTGCAGAGTACATCAAGACTGGCAAAGACACTGAGGTCAGAAATATGCTGACCACCGAGAACGACACCACACCGAATGGTTCTGCGACCATTCCTGTTCCTGAGTTTGTGTATGACATTGTCAAAACCGCTTGGGAACGTGACGGTATCACCAGTCGTGTTCGCAAAGCTTACCTTCGTGGCAACCTGAAGGTCGGTTTTGAAATCTCTGGTTCTGATGCGGTTGTTCACGGTGAAGGTGCATCTGCTATCAGTCCTGAAGACCTTGTTCTTGGTGTTGTGGAACTTGTTCCGCAGTCCATCAAGAAGGTTGTTCAGATCAGTGATGAAGCACTTGACCTGCGTGGCAGAGAGTTCCTTGAGTATATCTACGATGAACTTACCTATCGCATTGCCAAGAAAGCTGCTGACACGCTTGTGGCGAAGATCATTGCTTGTGGCACTGTGTCCACCACGACTTGCCCTGCTGTTCCCATCCTGACCGAAGCAACGCTTGAAATCGGCACGGTTGCCAAAGCTATGGCAAAGCTGTCCGATGAAGCTGCGAATCCCATCATCATGATGAACAAACTGACTTGGGGTTCTCTGAAAGCTATTCAGGCAGCGAACAGCTACGGTTATGATCCGTTTGAGAATCTGCCGATTGCGTTCAACTCCAACATCACTGCATACTCTGCTGCGACCACTGGTGTTACCTATATGCTGGTCGGTGATCTTGATCAGGGTGCGCTGATGAACTTCCCCAATGGCGAAGACATTGAGTTCAAGTTTGACAACATGACGCTGAAAAAGCAGGATTTGGTTGAAGTTCTTGGACGGCAGTATGTCGGCATTGGTGTTGTTGCACCGAATGCGTTTGTTAAGGTGACGAAGTAAGCATATGAAAATATTAATCGCAGTTCCTTGCATGGATCAAGTGCCAGTTCCGTTCTGTCAGAGTCTTGCACTTTTGCAGAAGGTTGACAGATGCGTTCTGTCAATGAAGACTGGTTCAATGATTTATGCTTCACGAAATGATCTTGCAACACAAGCTGTCCAGATTGAAGCTGATTATGTGTTCTGGTTGGATTCCGACATGGCATTTCAACCAGACACGCTTGTCAGGATGATGGACACCATGCAGAAGAATGACCTTGATATTTTGACAGGGTTATACTTCAGAAGGGTGAATCCGTTCACGCCAGTGTTGTTCAAAAAGATTGAAATAAATGGTGAAGCGTGTGAATGGGAAGAATTTGACAAGATTCCAGAAGGACTGTTTGAAGTCGCTGCTTGCGGTTTCGGATGTGTCCTGATGAAGACAGATGTTTTCTTTGATGTTCATGGGAAGTTCAATAATATGTTTTCACCAATTGGCAACAATGGTGAAGACATATCGTTCTGTTGGCGTGCAAGGGAATGCGGTTATAAAATCATGTGTGATCCGACTGTCATCTGCGGTCATGTAGGGTATTCGGTTGTAGATGACAAGTTTTTCAAAGCGTTCAAAGGGGCAACCAAGTAAGGTTGCCCCACTTCGTTACAAGGGGTGACATTATGCCAAACAACAATACACCTGATCCACTGCTGACTTCCGCAAAGCTGGCACTGCGTATCACGACAAATGCATATGACAGTGAAATAACACGACTGATTAACGCTTCAAAGCTTGATCTTGGTGTGGCAGGTGTCGAAGTTCCGTCAACGCTTGATGACCTTGTAACCACTGCGTGCATCACGTATGTAAAGATGCAGTTTGGTTCGCCAGACGAATATGAACGACTGAAGCGCAGTTATGATGAACAGAAAGCACAGATGGCAACTTGCACTGGTTACACGGACTGGTTGGTGAACAATGGACAGGTCTGAAGTTATCACGCTGCTGTCAACGACAAAGACACAAGATGCGTACGGTGTTTGGCGTGAAACAGAATCAGGTCGTGATGTGTTTTGTTCTGTCAACAGTGTCACACGTTCAGAGTTCTTTGAAGGTGGCAGGTCTGGTCTGAATCCTGAGTTCAGAATGACCATGTTCTTTGGTGATTATCAGGACGAAAAGTTACTGCGGTATAAAGACAAGACATATGCCGTTTACCGCACGTACATCGGCAAGAACGACACCATTGAACTGTATGTTGAACGCAAGGGTGGTGCAAATGGCAAGGGCAAAGAAGATCAAACCAATCAATCTGGATAAAGCAATTGCGGAAATCCTGAACCAGTATGGTGAAGATGTTTACGAAGTCCTTGACGATTGCGTGAAAGATGTTACTGACAAGGCAACAGAAAAACTTCGTGCTGTCAATACGTTTGCGACAGGTGGTCATACAAAGTATTCGTCAAGCTGGGTGAATGACGAAAAAGAAAAAAGTCTGAAGAAGACGGTGCGTGTGGTTCACAATGCAGAACATTACAGACTGACACACCTGTTGGAAAAAGGTCACGTGATTCGCAACGGAACAGGAAGAACATTCGGTCACACTGGTGCATATCCGCATATTGCACCTGTTGAAGAATGGGCAAACAAGGAACTGCCACAGATGGTTGAAAGGAAGATTCGACAGATATGACATACAAAGAAGTTAACACGATGATTTCATCATGCGGTCTTGATTATGCGTATGATCATTTTACGGATGATACCGCACATGAACTTCCGTTCATCTGCTTTTTTTATAGCAGTTCTGATGACCTTGCAGCTGACAACACCAATTATCAGCATATCCGTACACTGGATGTGGAACTGTACACGGATAATAAAGACTTCACACTTGATGCGACCGTGGAAGGTGTCCTGAACAGTTACGGTTTAGTTTATACACGTGAAGAATCTTGGTTGGATTCTGAACAAATGTACATGGTGCGGTTCAGCACCGAAATAATCATCACAGATGAAATAATCACGACAGAGGAGAACGAAAATGCCTAACAAAGTAAAATTCGGTCTTTCCAATTGCTATTACGCAAAGGTGACAACGACTGGTTATGCGACACCTGTTGCAATGAAAGGTGCTGTTAACCTGTCGCTTGATCAGGAAGGCGAAACCAACAAGTTCCGTGCAGACAACATTGATTACTATGTGTCCATCAGCAACAACGGTTATTCTGGAACGCTGGAACTGGCACTGATTCCTGACACGTTCCTGACTGACATCATGGGCGAAATCAAAGATTCCAACAACGGTCTTCAGTATGAACTGTCTGGTGTTGATCCTGCATCGTTTGCACTGCTGTTCCAGTTTGAAGGTGATTCCCATGCGGTTCGCCATGTTCTGTATAACTGCAAAGCGACAAGACCGACACTGGCAAGTCAGACCACGGACGCAACGATTGAACCTGTTACAGAAACACTGAACATCACTGCTGTTGGTGCAGCAATGACGGTCGGTGGACAGCAGAAACAGGTTGTCAAAGCAAAATGCACCACTGGTGACAGTGCGTACAACAATTTCTTTACCACAGTACAAGTTCCGTCAACTTCTGCCTGATCATGGAGAAGAACATAGTTATTGACGGCAAGGAATACCGTCTTGTTGCCAATGGAGCAACACCAAGAAAGTACAGATCACTTTTCCGTTCTGATATTTTCGGTGGCATTTCCACTGCTGTCAATGCGAAAGGTGAGATTCTCAATTCTGAAGTATTTGAGAATCTTGCTTTTTGCATGGCACTTCAGGGTGGGTCTGTGCCAGCTGACATGACAATTGATGACTGGTTGGGAACGCTGAGTTCACCACTTGCCATCATTGAAGCTGCAACGCAGATTCTTGAATTGTGGGCAGAAGAAACCACGACAACCAGTATCGGAAAAAAAGAGTAAGACCGACAGACCGTGGCATGAACACTGCGCTTTATCATTTGCGTTGTGTTCAACTTGGTCTGTCTATTGCCGATTTAGAGCTGCTTGAAATTGGCATGGTCTACGATATGTTTACAGAAGCAGCGAATGATAATTGGGACGGTTGGTGTGAAAAAGCAACACAAGCCGATTTCGATAAATTTTAAGGTGGTGAACCACAATTGGCAGATAGAATCAAAGGTATAACCATTGAAATCGGTGGTGAAACCACTAAACTTCAGGCATCTTTGAAGGGTGTCAATTCCACAATTAACAGCACAAAGTCACAGTTGCGTGATGTTGAAAAACTTCTGAAGCTTGATCCGACCAACACTGAGTTGCTCAGGCAGAAACAGAAGTTGCTTGGTGATCAGGTAAAGGCGACAAGTGACAAACTGGAAGAACTGAAAAAAGCGCAAGCGCAGATGGATGCAGCTGGTGTCGATAAGTCTTCGCAAGAATACATGGCACTTCAGCGTGAAATCATTGCAACAGAACAGGAACTGAAGAACGCTGAAAAAGAAGCACGGAACTTCAATGCGACACTGGAAAAGGTATCTGCGACTGCGACAAAGGTTTCTGAAGGTGCTGCCAAAGCTGCTGAAAAAACAAGGGCATTGTCAACGGCAGCAGCAGGTGCGTTGACAGGAATCGCAGGTCTTGCGTACAAAGCTGCGACCAATGCTGATGACCTGAACACGCTTGCGAAGCAGACTGGTTTCACAACGGCAGAATTGCAGAAAATGCAATACGCTGCTGACAGAATTGATGTTTCAATGGAAACCATCACAGGTGCTTCGCAGAAGATGGTCAATAAGCTGAGAAGCAGTGAAAAAACATTCACTGAACTTGGCATTGCTACACGTGACGCAAGTGGAAACCTTCGGTCTTCAACGGACATCTTTTATGACACAATCAAATACCTGTCAACCATTGAAAACGAAACAGAACGTGATGCGGTTGCAATGTCCATCTTCGGCAAGTCAGCGAATGAACTTGCTGGCATTATTGATGACGGTGGACAGGCACTGAAAGAGTTCGGTGACGAAGCAGAACAGGCAGGTCTGATTCTTGATCAGGAAACGCTTGACGGTCTGAACGAAGTCAATGACGAAATCGACAAACTGAAAGCACAGGGTGCAGCTTCAATTGCGAAAGCAGGTGCAGCTGCGCTTCAGGCACTGACACCGTTGATTGAAAAGGTTGCGCTTGCAATTGAAAAGGTTCTGAACTTCATTGCACAACTGACACCGCAACAGATGCAAGTAATTATGACGATTCTTGCAGTGGTGGCAGCAATTTCACCGTTGCTGTCGATTATAAGCGCACTGTCAGCTGCAATTGCGTTCTTGGCATCACCGATTGGAATTGTGATTGCGATAATCGCAGCACTGATTGCGATTGGCATTGCTTTGTATAAGCATTGGGATGAAATCAAAGCAAAAGCAATCGAATTTGTGAACGGTGTCAAAGCTGGGTTTGAGCAGTTGAAGACCGATGTGACAACAGCTGTTGAAAACCTGAAAACAAACATCGCAACCACTTGGGAAAATATCAAGACTTCAATCACAAGACCGATTGAACAGGCATGGCAAACCGTGAGCGGTATTGTTGACAAGATAAAGGATATGTTCAACTTCAGCTTGTCTTTTCCGCACATCAAACTTCCGCATTTCAGTTGGACATGGAGTGATCTTGGTGTTGTCAGTATTCCGCACATCAGTGTTGAATGGTACAAAAAAGCCTATGATGAACCGTATATGTTCACAAGACCGACAGTAATTGGCAACCGTGGTTTTGGTGACGGAAACGGTGCTGAAATGGTCTATGGCAAAGATAACCTGATGAACGACATCAAAACGGCAATGGGAACACAACCAATTGAACTGACGGTTTATTCGGTTCTTGACGGCAGAATTGTTGGTAAATCTGTTACTAAGTTCCAGAACGGTCTTGCACGTGCGGTGGGGGGATAAGCAATGCTTGATTACACATTGACGATAAATGGTGTTGACTTCACCGACAAGATTGAACGTGACAGCTACACAACCAAGAAGATTCCTGTGTATTCACAATCTATTGTGACTATGGATGGCATCACGCACGTAACAAATCTTCGGAACAAAAGTGAAATCAGCTTTTCACTGAATCCCCAGAACGCAACAGATACCGCAACGCTTTGCACTGCACTTCTGACCATGCCATGCGAAGTTTATTGCTTCAGTTTACAGACACAGGTGTATGAACTGAAAAACATGATGATTGATAGTCAGAGTGCGGAATATCTCAGTCGTTGCTTGTATCGTGGTGAACGGTGGAATCAGATGGATTCCATCACGCTGACGGAGTTATAACCATGCAAAGCACATCAGCACTTTACAAATCAATCATCACGAAACCGTTGCACTGGTTTGAAATTGCTGTGACTATCGGCAACAGTGGTGTTCTGATCACAGAAGACAAGGAATGGATTGACTTTGGTGCGTTGTACCTGTCTGGTTCAATGATTGATTCAAAGACAGCAATCCTTGTCGAAAGTGGAAGCCCTGATGACGGTGTGCGAGAAAACGCACTGATTTCAGTGAAGACAAGCAACCAGCTGTTTCAGGACAACACACCGAGCATAGGAAATGCCGTTGCAGGTCAGATTGATCTTGAACTGTTAGACGCAGGTTTCAACATTCCCAGAATGGCAGAAATCCGACCGTATGTGCGTGTTACTGACGGCACTGACACTTCTGAATGGATTCCGCAAGGTGTGTTCTATACAGATACCAGATATGTCACCACGAACCTTGACAACCTTCCTGTGTGGACAATTACTGGATATGATGCGATGTTGAAAGCTGACCAACCATATCCATATGACACGCAGACAATTGCAAGCACGGTTGTAAAGAACATTGCTGGCATGATGGGTCTGTCAGAGCAGATTGACGCACACGTGTGGGATATTATTCCCATCAGTGGTGGTGACCTGATCCAGTGTTCAGGGGAATGGACTGCAAGAGAACATTTGCAATACATCGCAGCGTTGTACGGTGGCAACTGGACAATCACAAACGAAGGTAAACTGAATCTGGTGCGAATCAATGACATTCCGTATGAAACAAACCTGTTGTCGGATGAATACGGTTACACGCTGAACTTTGGTGCAGCTGTGTATGATGACACACCTGACGCAGAAAGGATTGTGGTTGGGTCGTGAGTTTTACAAACTTCAACATTGGCAGCAATGCTGAGAACTATGAAACTTCTGAAATCTTTGACACTTATGGTCGTGTTGATGTGATCTTGGGTGAAGATGAAGAAGGGAATATAATTACAATTTCATATCCGAATATCCCAGACGAACAGGTTGGTGGGCGAATCCTGACAGTTGATATGCCGATGTGTACAAACACGACACTGGCAAGAACAGCTGCACAACGGATATACAACAGTTTGACAACTGGAAATGAAACAGGTTTTCAGTATCAACCGATGCAAGCAACTGGAACACTTGCTGATCCGTCAATGGAGTTCGGTGACAGTGTAGACATCAACGGAACGCATAGTGGTTTTTATACCAGAGAGGTGACCTTCGGTCGTTTGATGAAAACCGACCTGACATCACCTGCTGACGAAGAACTTGACCACGAATATCCATATCAGGATGCACAGCAACGGCAGATAACACGTACAAACAAAGAAATGAAAGCAGGTTTGTACGTGACATCACAGGCAATAACTGCTGAAGCATCTGCAAGAATTGCAGCTGATGCCACAATCAACGCAACACTATCTGTTCAAGCAGGTCAGATTGCTGCGAGAGTAACCAAGACAGGTGGCAACAATTCTTCGTTTGGGTGGGTGCTGAATGATTCAAGTCATACTTGGTACGCAGGTAATCAGGAAGTGATGCGAGTCAACAAAAATGGTCTTTATGTCAAAGGTGAAATCAGCGCAACAAAAGGTGTCATCGGTGGATTCACTATTGGTTCAACTTCCATTTATAGCAACGGTATGTCTTCCATGTCATCAAGTCAGTCAACTGGTGTTCATGTTGGCACAGATGGCATCAAGTTGGGGCAGAACTTCAAAGTTGATACAAGTGGAAATATCACCGCAAGCAATGGAACATTCGGAAGTTTAAGTGTTTCAAATGGCAGCAGTTCTTACAGTGGTGGTCTGAGCGGTTGCGGTGGTTCTGTGTCTTCTGGACTGTCATACGGTGGTGGTTCGTATGGGTCACTTGGCAGTTTGGATAGTGGATTAAAAGGTGTTGTGACAAAGGTTAACGCACTTGAAGCGAATGTTGTAACAACAAACAACCTTATTTCAAAGATACAAAACGCTGGAACAATATATGTTTCAACACTGAACTTAAACGGCAACACAGTTATTTTGCATACAGAAGGTTGGTATGACCAAGAAGGTAACTGGCATCGTATTTATTATTGGGGTATTTGATATATGGATGATATGCACGTGATGATTCAAGCTGTTATTGCAGCATTGAATGAAGTGGAAGTCAAAGGGCAAGGTAATTTAAGCAGACTTCTGGGTAGTATTAACACATTAAACCAGATGTTAGAGCAATTTGAGGACGGTGAGAAATAAACAATGGCAGACAGAGCAATATCAGCACTGCCGACCGCAACGACATTGACGGCAAGTGACCTGTTTGTTTTATCTCAGAGCAATCAGGCAAAAAACACCACATGGCAAACCATCATAGGTTATCTGACCACTGCGTTGGATGGGCATGGTGGTATTCAGAGCATTACTTATATACCACCAGTATCACCGAGTCTTGACGGCACGTTAACTATCACGCTGGCAGATTCCACGCATTATGATGTGACTGTCACAAATGGCAATGGTGTCACTGGTATTGTCCAACATTGGGCAGTATCTTCGTCAAACAGCACTGCACCGTCAACATGGTACACAACATTGCAGACCATGACACCGACAAACAGATATTTGTGGAACTATATGACGGTTGAAATGGATGACGGCAATGACATTGACACGACACCGTGTGTCGCAGGTGTTTACGGTGACACTGGACAAGCATGGTATGTGTGGATAAGGTACGCAGGTTCACAACCGACATCTGATGCCGACATTGGCACGACACCAGATGACTGGATTGGTGTTTATTCTGGCACTGAAAGTGATCCTGACAATCTTCATTACACAGATTTTGACTGGTTTCAGTACAAAGGTGCAACAGGTGCGACAGGTGCAGCTGCGACCATAACCACGCAGAATGTCAGTTATCAGGCATCAAATTCTGGAACGGTTGCACCGTCAGGTTCATGGACAACTACAATTCCGACAGTTACACAGGGTAATTTTCTTTGGACACGCACACAGCTTGCATTTAATGATGGTACAAATGTGACCAGTTATTCCGTTGCCAGATATGGTGTTGATGGCACTGGTTCTGTGGTTTCTGTTAACGGAGTATCACCAGACGGAAGTGGAAATGTTGCGCTTACTGCATCAGACATCGCAATGTCTGACAATCAGTCGATTGAAACGAATGTTTCACAGCTTCAGACTGATGTTGGTGATGTGGCAAGCCTAACTACGACAGCAGGTACAGTTGTGCCAGCTATTAACGAATTAAAGACCTCTATTATTCAATCGTCAGCTTATGCGGTTACGGCAAACGGCACTACTTCGCACAGCTTGACAGGACTTACCGCTGACCATGTGGTGGGCAACTGGGGGATGTTTTCCGATAGCGGATTAACCACTCCGATCCCAGAAAATGCACCTACTTGCGACATTCAAATCACAACCAGTTCTGGTTCATGGTCAATCACGGTGACCAACTTCACGGCATCATTCTATATTGCACCGACATTCATCAAAGACTAAGGGGGAGTAAACAATGGAAGTCAAATATTTTCTCGCACAGGCAAAACGGAACAACGGCGCATTCACAAAAGGCTTGGTAGTCCATGATACAGCAGATGCCGCACGGCAGGGATTCCACGCATATCTGAGTGCTTATGGTTACGGACATGAAAGCGGAACGGATTATGTGTACGCCGCTGTCAATGACAGCAATGGTGCTGTCGTGGAAACCCCTGTGATCTGGGATGGCACTATCGTTCCCGACATTGGTGAGTAAGGGGTGACCCTCTGATGGCAACAAACAAACTGCAAACAGCAAATCTTCCGAACAATATGGGAACTTCTGTTAATTTGGCAAGCTACACAAGCACATTTTACACTTTCCCAACAGACGGATATGTAATGGTCAATGCCGGTGCAGCATCAACTTCAAAGGCAATCGTTAGAATCTACCCCGCTAATGAGTCCACTAATATTTCAATTGGTGGGTGGAATACTGGCAATTATCCGTCTTGGGCAACATTTGTGCGGAAAGGTATGAAAGCAAAAGTCGCAACACTTGAAAACCAAGGTACAATTTATTTTTATCCACTCATATATTAAAGCCAACTATAAACCACTGTGAAAACCAGAACTGTTCAGCCCTACCATGAACAACCGTGATAGTCGGTTTATTTGAAAAGAGGTAATGACAATGATTACCGCAGATGATCTTGATGTATTTGTTAATGAACTTTTGGAGCAAAGCAAATGACGATTCAAGAAGCAAAACAGAAGGTTGTATCACTTGCACGGTCACAGGTCGGTTACCACGAAGGTGCAAACAATCAGAACAAATATGCTGATGATCCACGTATAACACAACTGTACGGTTGGAACGTACAAAACCAACCGTGGTGTTGTACATTCGTCAACTGGTGTTTCCTGAACGCTTTTGGCACTGTTGGTGGTCAGATGACCTATGGTGGTTCGGCAGCGTGTGCAACACAGGCAAGCTATTACAGAAACCACGGTGCGTTCTTCCAGAGTCCTGAAGTGGGCGACCAGATATTCTTCTATTCTGGTGGTGGCATCAACCACACTGGAATTGTCGTTGAAGTCAATGGAAGTGCCATCAGGACAGTTGAAGGAAACTATTCCGACAAGGTCAGTCTTTGCACCTATGTGGTCGGCAATTCTGTAATAGCTGGTTACGGCAGACCGAAGTGGAGTCTTGCAACAGGTTTGGAAGATGATGACTATCAAACCGCTGATACATCATCAGACGATTACTTGAACGCTTTAGGCAGTATTGTTGGAGCGAAACCAGTTGCAAGTACAAACACAAACGTGAAACCAAGCACGAACAACGAAAACCATGACTGGAAACCACCGTTGCTGAAGTATGATTCATCGTACTATGCAGCTGTGGAAGTGCTTCAGAGTCTTTTGACGGTTCGCAATTGGGATTGCGGAAAGATTGACGGTTATTTTGGAGCAAAGACACAAGCAACAGTTAACAGGGCAAAACGGTTCTATGGTCTTGATGCAGACGGTGTCTGTGATGAAGCATTATGGAACAAGTTGAGGTGGTGAGGACATGAGTGAATCAATTATGGTGGCACTGATCACAGGTGGCATCAGTCTTCTGGGGTCGGTGCTTGCAATCATCAGTACAAGCAGAAAACAACAGCACGAAATGGACAAAGCAATTGCCGTTCTGGAAACGAAGATGACAATCATGCAAGGTGACATTCAGAGTCATAACGAATACGCAAAGATGTTCTCTGAGAATATCCCAGCACTACGGCAACACATGGAAGATGTTGACAAACGACTTGACCGAATAGATAGGAGAATGACTGCATAATGGAAGGTGTAACTGTTTGGGCAATAACCGTGATCTGCTATTTGATTGCGGAAGGTGTAAAAGCATCGCACAAATGTGATGAATGGATTCCGATTATTTGTGGCACACTTGGTGGTGCGCTTGGAGTCGTGGCAATGTATGTGATTCCTGATTACCCAGCGACCGACATACTGAACGCAATTGCAATTGGTATTCTCAGTGGGTTCGCTGCGACTGGAATACATCAGGGTTACCACCAGTTGACAGGCAAACACGAAGAATAATTTGTATCTTGTGTGTGTATTACGCAAACTGACGCAAACTGATTCCCACAAAAAACACGGTCTAAAAGTTACCAAAAACGCACAAAAACCGTATATTTTGCGTACAGAATCGGAAAAAGTTAGACCACGATAAAAGCTACTATTAATTTTTAGGAACAAGCAAAAGCCGAAAAATCCCAGTAAAATCAGGGGTTTTTCGGCTTTTTTGTTTTTTGATTTGTATCTTGTGCGTGTATTACGCACAGAAACGCAGAAGCATAATAGTTGCTTTCAGTTCTTCAATTGTCTTGTGCGTGTACACACGTTCACCGACATCTGAAGACTTATGCCCCATCAGCAAATCAATTGAAACCTTGTTCGCACCTGCTGAATCAAGCTTGGAACGGAACGTGTGCCGACAGTCGTGCGAGTTGTGATATATGCCATACTGTTCCATTGCCAGTTTTCGCACGTGAAGGTGTGAAGACTGGTTCATGTCACATGGGAACAGCTTGCCACCTGACTTCATGTGTGCGTCAATGATGGGCTGAATATCTGGGTGTATCGGAACAATACGGTTTCTGCCAGCTGCGGTCTTTCCACCTGCCCTGATCAGCTTTTGTTCTTCGTCAATGTTGCTTGGCGTAAGGGAAAGCACTTCAGAGATGCGGAAACCAGTGTACAGTTGAACAAGTGTTTCATCCACAAACGGTTGTCCGACCATCGTGAACAACTTCTGCACTTCTTCATCGGTGAATATGTCACGTTCTTTCTTTTCCGTTGGTTCACCGACATCAAGATTGGCAGAATACATCTTGACAATGATATCACGGTCATATGCCCATTCGTCAAGGTGCTTGAACAGGTTACGGATAGAACACTTCACGGAATAACCACGTTCACAGTTGTCAATGACTGCTTGAAAGTCGTGTTTCCTGATCTGCCTGTACGGAATGTTATATAAAGCTTTGCAGTGTGCGTTATATGCCGATTTATGAAGGGATTGCACCTGCGGTTTCATCTTCACAAATGCGTCTTTGCTCCACCGTTCAAAGACTTCGCTGAAAGTGATCTTTGCGAAGTCCAGATTGAACGGTGATTTGTTATAGTCTGCGAGAAATGCAATTGCTTCGGTGCGTTTCTCAAAGTAACCAAGCGGTTGAAACTGTTGCTTGCCATCATCAGTCCAACCTTTTGTTACACGCACCATGAATGGTTTACGCCTGTTTCCTGACAGCTTGATCACGCTGCCGTAACCATTAGGTGAACGCATTATTTTGTCCTTTCTGTTGCCGTTTGTTTATTCAACGATGTTCCTGATCAGCATCTTAGGTATTCCGAGAACACGACAGTGTTCAAGTGCTTCATTGCGAATTGTGATAGGTGGGAACTGTGGGTTGACTGGTGACAACTTCATCCAGTCTTCGCCCATGACATATTCAACACGCTTCAGAGTCGCTTTGTCATCGTCATACACAACCACACCGATTTCACCACTGCGGTTCATGGTGGACTGCTTCAGGACTAACACAACATCACCATCCTGATACATTGGGAACATGGAATCACCGCATACACGAAGCACGAAATAATCTTCTTTCGGTCTTCCTTTTAACCACGTTTCAGGAATGTCAATATTGCCGTCTGACCAGCTTTCGTCTGCAAAGTGTTCATAACCTGCTGCCACTTCGCCAATGATAGGAAACGTGACATAGTTTGATACAACGGTCGGTTGGTTCAAGTCTGTGTCTGTCACTACTTCCCAGCCCATCAGATATGGAATGGTTGTGTCAAGGGCATCTGCAAATGACTGCATCTTCGACTGTGGTATTTCGTTTAAACCTGCTTCAATTCTGCTGATTGAAGACTTGCCCTTGTAACCAAGTTTCAGCGCAAGTTCTTCCTGTGACAGATTGATCCGCTCACGTTGAGATTTGACACGGATGCCCATTTCTGTCATGAATTTCTGCTTGTCGTACATATTCATTCCCCCAGACAGTAACATTTTAATTACGCTTTGGTTGAATGTCAATATTTTTTTGTCTTTCTTTAAAATATAGTTGACTTTAATTCAACCGTATGCTATATTTTGTGCAGTTGAATCTAATGCAACACAGGAAGGAGATCCGACCATGAACGACAAGGCAATTGAGATTCTTGACAGACTGAATGAAGCTGCTGATATGAGCGAGTACGGCAGATACATCAGCAAGCCAGAGTTCGGCAAGATTGTTCGTGAGGTGATGTTCGGAAAACCAGAGCAGACGAAGGTCACTTACTACAAACATTCGTATGGTGGAAATTACAGCTATCACCACAAGGTGTATAAGCACACGAAAATGGTCGATGTGCCGAAAACCAAAGAGCAGACACAGAAGTTGAATAAGATATTCGAGAGGATGCTTGACAAAGGCATCATCAAACTTAGCAAGTCTGGCAACATGGTAAAACCGATGATGACTTCTTCCGAGTGGGTTGCGATGAATCAGAAAGGAGAATAAAAATGAGCATGGCAGAGTATTTCCGAATGAAAGAAGCAGAAGCAATTGCAGAAGCAAAACGGTATGAACGTTGCCCTGAGGATTTGCAGAAAGCAGCAGGTGCAAGAGAAGCAAGAAGAATGGCAGCGTTCTTTAGACAGCAAGCAGAAATTGCTGAATTAGAAGAATCTGAAGGGTTGGTGTAACAATGGCAAAGGTTTTTGAGGTTGGCAAGGTATATAGACCGTATCAGACAGAGCTTGATTCTATGACGGTTATTCGCAGAACGGACAAGACCATCTGGTGCGACACTGACGGTGTGAAATGGTCAATGCGTGTCAGGAAAGACGCAGACGGCAACGAGTATGCTGTTGACAGTTCCGTACCTGCACACTGGCGTGACGCATTTACCTACGAAGCATAAAAAACTATGCTGACCTATCGGCAACACGGGGAGAAAGGACAACGGCAATGAAGTATGGCAACGAATTAATCAAAGAACTGCAAGATGAGATTGTGCTTCTAAAAGAATCAATCAGTAACAGGTTTGACCGCATAAACATGGGGTGGACTGATATGGATGATTGCTTTCTGTCGCAGAGATGCGAAGAACGTGGAATCACAAACGCAGAGCAGAAGATTGCGCTGATCAAGAATGGTGGTTGTATGTGGTTTTCCGAATATGCGACACTTGACGGTAAACTTGTGAACGCACACTGGTGCAAAACGAAATACGGTTATAAACTTCGTGCGGTCATGCCTGATGGGTCTGTCGTATGGACATCGGCAGACACTGCGAAGGGTCTTGCGAAGAAGGGTCTGAAGCGTGTTGAATGTCTTCGCCCAGCTTGGTACAAGTTTAGTTCAGGTGCAAGTGGTCTTCTTGGTGTTTACTCTGGGACTTATGTTCCGTATCCTTCTGACATCAACTATGCTACTGGCGAACCTGCATCGTCTGAACCGATTGAAATGAGGGATGCTGCATGACAACGCATAGATTCACATGGGAAAACGGTCATCAAATATTGAAGACTTTAAGTAGAAGTTTTGACACGCTGGAAAAAGCACAGGAATTTGCGAAGAACAAGAACTGCACTGATATTTACATGACACATGGCAGGTACAAAGTTGAATGGATTAAGGTGGTATCTGTGGAAGGGGAAACGGCATGAAAATCATCAGTATCATCAGGAATTTCTTTGAAGTTCATTTGACACCAGATGAAGTTGTCCATGTGACACTGGTGCAGATCAGGGGAATGTGAAAGGAGGTGAAAAAATGACCGACACTGTAAAGCTTCAAGAGTACATTGACCGAAGTGGTCTGAAGCAGTCCTTTATTGCGGAACAGCTTGGTTTGAGTTCTTACGGATTTGCACGGAAACGTGACAACCTGTCAGAATTTCTTCCGTCTGAAATTGACGCACTGTGTGACCTGCTGAAGATCAGGACAATGAAAGAACGGTTTGCGATTTTTTTTGCGAAAGAAGTTGAATAAAATGCAACAAAGAATCACAGTATCACAAGCAGCTGATCTTTTGAACGTGTCACCACAGTTCATCAGGGTCGGATTGCAGAACGGAACACTTCCAATAGGAAGTGCAGTGAAGATGTCATCACGGTGGACATACCACATCAGTGAACATCTTTTGGAACAGTACACAGGAACAAAAAATGCCACCTGTGTGGCAAGCACAGATGGCATAACCGTTGCCGATTAAGGCAACAGAAAGGACATGGTGAGTATAACACAAATGGGAAACAAAAGGCAAGTTGATATTCTGCTTGATTATCTGTTGATACACGAATCAGTGACAGGAATGGAGTGCATCAACATTCTTGGAATCATGAATTACAAAGGCAGAATTTTTGATCTTCGGAAGATGGGTTATGCCATCAGCACGAAGATGGAGCAAGGAACGAAGCGTGACGGAACACCGTGCGTATATGCACGTTACATTCTGAGAGGTGTGCCAAATGCCATTACCTGACAGATTTGATTTACTGCTGATCAGCTACATCAGCGCAACAGAAGACCGCATGAACATGAAATGTTTTGCATTTGCACCATGCTTCAACATTCAGGTTGGTGACACGGTTGAAACCGCTTTCGGTCGTGCGTTTGTTCTGGAAAAGGCAATTTGCGTCAGCAAGGATGATTCAATCATTTCCATGATGAACGGAACGGTTGCCCTTGACAGGGTATTGTTCAAGCTTGATCCGATGAGGTACGAAGATGTTGAAGATTCCTGAACCGTCATTAGAAGAACCTGTGTTCACCGAGCATGAATATGAAGAAGTTCCAGTGATCACATCACAGACCATTGAAAATCTTGAAGACACGCTATGTTCTGACCTGTGCCGTTATCCGTATGAATACAAGGATTCCGATGAGTTGTGGAACGCAAAATGCGACCAGTGTGAAGTCATAGCGTTTATGGAAAGGATAAGAGAACGTGTTTGAAACAGGTGTTTCCAGCTATGTGGTCGGAATCGCAGAAGTTGAAAATTCATTTCCAGTGGATGAAAGAGGTGTTCCGCATATTTCCTGTTCACACTGCAAGTTTTTCAAGTTCAGTCAACCAAGATGTATGTTGAACAATGAAATCTGCGACTTTCCTGACAAGTTCCGTGGAGCAAGATGCCCACTATATTTTCCAGATAATTGAAAGGGGATAAAACATGAGTTTAACAGTAAACGCAAACAGCACAACCACCACATTTGAACCTGTTCCGCAAGGAACGCATTTGGCAGTATGTGCCATGTTGGTTGATCTTGGTGACCAGTTCAACCAGACATACAAAAAGCTTCAGCGCAAAGTCCTTATTGGTTGGGAAATTCCCCATGAAACCTATGATGACAACGGAACACCGAAACCTAAGATGGTGTTCAACCGTTATACGGCAAGTCTGAATGACGGATCAGCACTGAGAAGGGATTTGGCAGCATGGAGAGGTCGTGACTTCACACCAGAAGAACTGAACAAGTTCGACCTTCACAACATTGTTGGAAAATCCTGTTATGTGAACATCATTCACAATGAATCCAACGGCAGAACGTATGCAAACATTTCAAGCATCGTTGCATTGCCAAAAGGAACTGAAGGTGGAAAGCTTGCAGAACCTGCACTGGTCTTCGACCTTGACACAGCGAAAGAAGCAGACATTGACGCACTTCCTGAATGGATTCAGAAGGTTGTCAGGGCATCTGCAACATACCAGAACAGGAAGAACGAAGAAAGTCAGGTTGTACCACAGTTTCAGGAACTGGAAGATGACGGTGATCTACCGTTCTGAGTTATGGCAGAAATCAAGTGGATTAAGATTGTCACCGACATCTTTGATGATGAAAAGATTCTGCTGATTGAAAGCTTGCCAGACGGTGACAGCATCATTGTATGTTGGTTCAAGCTGTTGTGTCTGGCAGGTAAGCAGAACAATTCAGGTGTCCTGATGCTGAGTGACCGAGTTGCGTACACGGAAGAAATGCTTGCAACGGTATTCCGCAGACCGATTCAGACTGTGCGTCTTGCCCTTGAAACATTTGAACAGTTTGGGATGGTGGAAATCATCAATGGTGCAATCACTATCCCAAATTGGGGAAAACACCAGAACATTGAAGGTATTGAAAAGGTTCGTGGTCAGACAAGGGAACGTGTTGGACGGTATAGGGAACGGCAAAAGCTGTTATTAAGTTCAGGTGTTTGTCAATATTGCGGTCAACCTGCAACTGGCGAAGATCACATAATTCCATTGGCACGTGGTGGATCAGATACAGAAGACAACAAAGTTCCTTGTTGTATAAGGTGTAACCGCATAAAGAACGACAAACCACTGATTGACTTCCTAAACAACAATTTTGAGATGATAAACCACGAAATTGTTGCCAAGAATGAAAAGCTTTCAAGGTATGTAACGTTACGTAACGTTACAGAGCGTTACATTGTAACGGACGGTAACGCAACAGAAGAAGAAAAGAATAAGAATAAGAAAAAGAATAAGAGTAAGAGTGTGTTTGTGCCACCCACACTTGAAGAAGTCAAAGCGTATGTTGCTGAAAAAGGTTATTCCGTTGATGCCGAGTATTTCTACAAATACTATTCCACAGGCGAATGGATTGACAGCAAGGGGAATCCTGTCAGGAATTGGAAACAGAAGTTGATTACTTGGGCAAAGAAAGACGAAGAAAAACCAGTAAAGAGTAGTCCTAACAGCAAGGGTGACTTCAAGCCGAATCAAACCATTGACAAATCAAAGATTGAACAAATTAGAAGGGAATTTGGAATATGACAAATGAATTTGGTGTGAAGTTGGATGCGAACGGTTATGCACCGTCTATCGTTCAACCGTTTGAAACTGGTGTCTGTTTCTTCTGTGAAGCAAGCGGTGATCTGGCAAGGCATGAAATATTCAACGCAAGCAACAGGAATAACAGCAAGGCATATGGGGCATGGGTAAGTCTTTGCCCCAGATGCCACATGAAGGTTCATGATTTTCCTGAGTATTCAAGGGACTTGAAGCGTGTCGGTCAGATGCGTTGCATGGCAGAATATGACTGGTCGATTGACGATTTTCGTGAAAGGTTTGGAAAATCATGGGTGTGAACAAGTACGGAAATAAAAGGATAAATGGTTTTGATTCCATCAAAGAGTTCAACAGGTATCAGGAACTGAAGCTGATGGAACGTGCTGGCAAAATCAGTGGTCTGTCAACGCAAGTTCCTTTTGACCTGATCCCAAAGCAGTATGACGATAATGGCAAGTTCCTTTTTCATGGCATCACCTATGTTGCCGATTTTACATATTGGAAAGATGGTCAGTATATCGTTGAGGACTGCAAAGGGTTCAAGACCAAAGAATACCAGTTGAAGAAAAAAATGTTGTATTACTTCAGACACATCAAGATCAAGGAGTCGTGAAATGGAAGAAATACTTGAAATGCATCAACGCATGGAAGATGACATGAACTTCCGTCATCCGTGGTTCAACATGGTCTACAACTATTTGGTCGCTATTTGCGTTTTATGCCTGTTTGCAAGCTTTGTTTGGTGGGGGATAGACATACACACCAGAAAAGAAGCAGAAGCAATGACGGCAGCAGTGCTTGCTGAAATGGACGCAGAACACGAACAGATGATGGCAGAAGCAGAAGCAGCTGAAAGGGCATTGCTTGAAAGTGAAGAACACATCATGACGGAAGAAGCAAAGGTTGTTGCAAAAGCGTTCTATGGCATCAGACGGTTTGTGGAGAAATACGGATATACGCAAGCTGATCTGGAAACGTATGCAAGGTGTATGTTCAACCGTGCTGATGCGACTGGACAGTCACTTGAAGCGGTTGTGTCAAAGAAAGACCAGTTTCTTGGGTATTCCGAGAACAACCAGTTGGTCAAGGAATACTATGACTTTGCAATCAAGTTTGTGAACGACTGGCACAACGAAGAAGTGAAACCGTGCGACATCAGTTACCAGTTTGCAGAACTGGAAGATGATGGAATCTGGTTGGTCAAGACATTCAATGCAGATGGAAAGGAACGAAGGTGGAAAGCATGAGTGATAATAAAACATCAGATGTTGAAACTGTTAGGGTGTTGAAAGCACTTGCAGATGCAAAGATTGAGAGGCTTGAAAGGGAACTGCGTGATTGCAGAAACGAATTGTGTTTACGGTGTGGTGACTATAAAACAAAGCATCTTGGTTCATGTAATGGATGCAGATGGGAGCATTAAAAATGAGTGACTGTATCAGGAAGATACCGTCAAGTGAAACAGTGCCATGCAAGTATCGTGGAACTGGTGTGGAATGTCCGAAAAAGGATGTGAAGAACGGTTGTACCAAATGCGGTTGGAATCCGATTGTAGAATATGACCGCATTGAAGAAGCAAAGAAACGACCTGTTATCAGGCGACCAAGCAGAAGATTGATTTTTACAAAAAGGTGGAAATGATATGAACGTAATTTATTCAGGCACAAGAAACCTTTACCCAGCTATGAAAGGTGCTATTCGGTCACTGTTGGAACATAATCCTGACGCAAAGGTGTATGTTCTGGCAGAAGATGACACACTGCCGTTTGACCTTCCATGCACAGTCATAAACGTATCAGGGCAGCAATACTTCACTGAGCAATGCCCAAACATCAAAACAGTGTTCACATATATGGCAATGATACGTGTGTGTACACCAGAACTGATTCCTGATGACCGTGTCATTCAGTTGGATGTGGACACCATCGTGTGTGACAGTCTTGAACCTATCTGGAATCTTGACATGGATGGAAAGTGGATTGCGTGGTGTGAAGAACTATACGGAACTTGGAAGCTGTTCTTCCCAAGATATTACAACTTCGGTGTTGCCGTTCTGAATCTGGAACAGATGAGGAAAGACAAAGCAACGAAGAAGATGGTGTATGAAATGAACACCAACAAATATCCGTTTGCTGATCAGGATGTGATGAACCTTTACGCAGTTCCAGAAAGAACGGTTGACCTTCCGAATCGTTACAATGAATCATTCTGTTGTGGTTACACTGAACATCCAGCTATTGTCCATTACGCAGGTTATCCAGACTGGTACACAAGCAACGCAATGCCACGGTGGTGGTTGCGTGACAGGTACAAGGATGGTGAATGATGGGAGTATATATTAAGAACATAAAAAAACCAAAGACCGAAAGACAATGCCAGTTCTATGATGAAGACCCATTTGGGATTCGTAAACCTTATTGCAAGATTCAGAATGTATGTAATGGTCTTGATGATTGCCCACTCATCTCCGTACCGCCGCATGGTCGGTTGATTGATGCGGATGCCGTTTGCAAAAGAATGTGCGAGTTAAAACTTGAAAGAGGAAGCATCAAATGGGATATGGCAACAGAGGTTATTACTCAGATGGCAATGAGTCCAACCATCATCGAAAGCAAACCATGAAACAACCGTGTAAGAAGAACTGCCCTGACAGAACAAGCACGTGTCATTCCGAGTGTGAAAAATATCTGGAATTTGTCAGGGCAAGGAACGAAGAACGTGAACGAATCCGACACCATAAGGTAACTGACGGATATATACGTGACGCAGTAAAAGCGTCAAAGAAATCAAGCAGATCATGGAAGGGGAAAGTATGATCATCAGTATCAAGATGGCAGACGGCACACGCTATGACATCCATGCAGAGAAGATGCACGAAGTGCCTGAACAATGGTTGTATGTACCTGAAACACCTGAAACAGGTATGTGGTTGAATACGAAGTACATCATATCCATTACTGCGAAGGGGGAAGGGGTGTGACCGCAAAACAATATATGAATCGTGCAAGATGGTTGGATGATGAAATCAATGACAAGTTACTGCAACGGCAAACTGTATATGATTCACTTACCAAGATAACGCAGAACTATGACAGTGATGGTTCTCAATCAACGGTTGATCCGCACAAGTTTGATAAACTTGGGGATTATTGGAAACTGCTTGATAATCTGACAGATGAATACATTCTTGCACTTAAAGAAATTACTGAAACAATAGCAAAGCTTCAAGATGGTAGACAACGAAGGGTTTTGACGCTATACTATACAGTGAAGGACAAGAAGACAGGAAGACCGTTGACTTGGGAACAGGTTGCAGTTATCTTGCATTATTCATGGAAACAGACAAGAAGAATACACGCAAAGGCACTGTGTGAGATTGACAAATTAATTGGTGGTGATTGATATGGAACAATGGAAAACCGTGTTTGATCTGTACGAAGTAAGTGATCTTGGAAATATCCGCATGAAAGAAACAGGAAGACTGCTCAGCACAAAGAAACCTGACTTTCTTGGGTATTGCAGAGTGAACTTGAAGGTTGATGGCAAGAACACAACAAAGGCAGTTCACAGGATTGTTGCTGAAGCTTTCATTGATAATCCTGAAAACAAACCACAGGTTCATCACAAGAACGGAATAAAGACTGACAACCGTGCTGATAATCTTGAATGGGTTACGCCAAAAGAACACGGTTCAAAAGACGCTATGATACGAACAGAAACAAAACACCACGAAAATTGGGCGAAAAGAAAAAATATGTCCTTTTAAGTCCTATTGGTTTAATTATATAATACACACTGGAAAAGAACTGAGGTAAGACACTTCAGTTCTTTTTCGGTTTATATGGGATGTCATCTGTGGGATAACAACTGTTATCGGTGGGGGAACAGTGGAACGAAAGCAGTTCTATTCTTCAAAGATGTGGCAGGACTGTCGTAATGCTTATGCCAAGTCCAAGAAGAACTTGTGTGAACTTTGTCTTGCTGAAGGTCGTTTGTCTTATGGGGAAATAGTTCACCACAAGAAGCACCTGAATGATGATAACTTTACTGATCCGTCAGTCGCTTTGGATTGGAACAACCTTCAGTTGTTGTGTCGTGACTGTCATGCGAAGCAACACAGCAACAAGCGTTACAAAGTCGATGAATTGGGTCGAGTGATTTTCAGATGAACCAAGAACAATTAGAAAACCGATATAAACAGTACCGAGAATATAAAGCACAAGGACATTCCCACAAAGAAGTTGCAGAACACTTTGGAATATCAGAAGCAACTTCACAAAAAGCGTGTAAAGGAATAGCGAAGCAAAAACCAGACTATGATTCAATGCCGTGGTTGCATATGAAACCAAGCGAAGATTATGCAAGGGAAATGGTAGAAAAGAATCTGTTTGGTTTTATTTATATAGGCAATTACACAGGAAGTTCAGGAACAGTTGATATTCTTTGTTGCGTTTGCAATGAAGCGTTCACGCAAGCGTTCACAACGATTCGTCAGGGGAAGAAAGTAACTTGCCCAAATTGTCAAAGGTCTGAAGCAGAAGAACGAGAACGTAAACGTGAACAGCAGAAAGAACAACGGATTAAAGAAATAGAAGAACGCAAGTACCAAAGAGAACAGGAACACGCAGCAAGAATAAAAGCAAGAGAACATCCGTGCATTGCGTGTGGAGAAATAACAACAAGACCGAAATATTGTTCTGATAGTTGTTTGAAAAAGGCAATGGATTCGGCAAAGGATGTAAGACGAAGACATAAGATACAGACTGCATTAGTTGACACAGGTATATCGGCATTAGGATTGTATAAGCGTGACAACGGTGTTTGTTATCTGTGTGGTCAGTTATGCAATCTTGATGATTATGTTGTGCGTGATGGGCATTTCATTGCAGGTGATTGGTATCCATCAGTTGATCATGTTGTGCCATTATCAAAAGGTGGTTTACATTCTTGGGAAAACGTGAAACTTGCACACAGAATCTGCAATTCAATAAAAGCTGATAGCCCCTTGGTCGAAAAAAATTGCTGAAAACGAGTAGAA
>Ga0265298_10002173_pt1 | contig 27779 bp, 17 predicted proteins | sample AusTroGonzalo_MG_3_FD_193486 | JGI IMG/M metagenome (GOLD analysis project Ga0265298, IMG submission 193486) | Bovine rumen microbial communities from tropical cattle in Woodstock, Queensland, Australia - Gonzalo_01 | ecosystem: Host-associated > Mammals > Digestive system > Stomach > Rumen ...
TTTACTGGAACAGGACTATGGACGGGATGGTAAAATCTCGAAAACGGAAATTAATGAGATAGTAGGAATAGAGGTTATGGAAAGAAATATCAGTAACCTAAAGGGAATAGAATTCTTCACGGAGTTGACAGACTTATATTGTACTGGGAATCAACTGGAAGTTCTTGACTTGTCGAAGAATACAGCGTTGGTAGGACTGGATTGTGGAGATAACAAGTTGTCAACGCTTGATTTGTCTAATAATGCTGAACTTGATTGGTTGGCTTGTGGTGGTAATCAACTTGCAACACTTGATTTGTCACAAAATGTTAAGCTTATGACACTATATTGTGGCGGCAATCAACTTACGACACTTGATTTGTCCCAGAATAGAGCGCTGAAAAATGTGGAATGTCAAGAAAATAAGCTTGTGACTCTTGACATTCCCATACTTTTGGAGGGAGAATCTTTTGTGTGCTCTAATAATAACCTTCAGAAAATAAATATCCCAAGTGGTCTGGTATTGAAAGAACTTAGGTGTAATGATAATTCTCTAATATCCTTGGAAATACCAGAAAATGTCAATATAGAAATACTCTCATGTTACAATAATACAATTTCTAATCTTTATGTTTCTAAATGTTCTGCGCTAAAAGAGTTAGATTGTACGAATAACCAATTACAAATCCTTGATGTGTCAAAGAATATTGCACTCGTGGGGCTGTTATGCGATGTAAACCAATTAAAATCCCTTGATGTGTCAAAGAATACTGAACTAAGGGCGCTCTCATGTGGCTCGAATCAATTATCAGCCCTCAATGTATCGAATAATCTTGTGTTGTCATATCTTGGCTGCTCAGGCAATCCTCTTACAACCCTCAACTTGTCAAAGAATACGGCATTGGAGCTTTTGTGGTGTGGGGAAAGTTCGCTTTCTAATATTAATGTGTCAATGAATACAGAGCTAATTGAATTGAATTGTAATGATACAAATATAAAAAAACTTGATTTATTAAATAATACTAAATTGGAGAGGTTACAGTGTGTAAATAACAAGTTGGGAAAACTTGATTTGTCAAATAATACGGAACTGACGGACTTGTGCTGTTGGGGATGCGAACTAACAGAATTGAATATATCTAATAATACGAAACTGGAGTGGATTAATTGTTCCTTAAATTATCTGAAAACTCTTGATGTTTCCAGTAAAAGCTCTTTGCATTATTTGGAATGTGTAGAAAATTCTATTCGTGGTGAGGAAATGGATAAACTCGTTAATGCCCTCCCTCAACAAGAAGATGCAGAATTTCGTGTTGTTTCAATACACACTATATGGTATCCAGAAAAGAACGTATGCACCACAGGACAAGTGGCGATTGCAAGAGCCAAAGGCTGGAAAGTGTTGGATGCTGACGGAAATGAATACCAAGGCAGTGATGATTCTGGCATCACCTCTATATCTGTGAAGAACAAAATCGCCAAAGAGATATACTCGCTTGATGGCAAACGCCATAATATGTTAAGGAAAGGTATTAACATTATTCGGACGAACGACAATTCAACAAGAAAAATGATCGCAAGGTAATTTGCAGAAATACTTTCAATATGGAAAAAAGTATTTCTTGTTGAAATAAGCTACTGATGGTTCAGAAAGTGCAAAATAAATTGAAATACACATTATTTATTGCAGAATAAATTCGTTAAAGTCGATAATGTTTTGTAACTTTGCAGCCTAATAAGACACATTTACGAAAATGGAAGATATTCAGCAAGAACAGCAAAATTATTCCGCGAGTAACATTCAGGTGCTCGAGGGATTGGAAGCCGTGCGCAAGCGTCCTGCTATGTACATCGGCGACATTAGTGAAAAAGGTCTGCATCACCTCGTAAACGAGACTGTCGATAACTCTATCGACGAAGCAATGGCGGGCTACTGTACCCACATCGAGGTGACCATCAACGAAGATAATAGTATTACCGTACAGGACAATGGACGTGGTATCCCTGTTGACGAACATGAAAAGATGCACAAGTCGGCTCTTGAAGTCGTTATGACGGTCCTTCACGCTGGCGGTAAGTTTGATAAGGGCTCCTACAAGGTATCAGGCGGTCTGCACGGTGTGGGTGTGAGTTGTGTGAACGCACTGTCTACTCACATGATGTCACAGGTGTTCCGTAATGGCCACATCTATCAGCAGGAATATGAGAAAGGTAAACCTCTCTATGACGTGAAGATTGTTGGCGATACTGACAAGACTGGTACTCGTCAGCAGTTCTGGCCTGATGGAAGTATCTTTACAACGACCCTTTATAAGTATGATATCATCGCTAAGCGCATGCGTGAGTTGGCTTATCTGAATGCCGGTATCACCATCACACTGACCGACCTTCGTCCTGACGAGGAAGGTAATCTGCGTGAGCCAGAGGTATTCCACGCAAAGGAAGGACTGAAGGAGTTCGTTCGTTTTGTGGATCGTCACCGTACGCATCTCTTCGATGATGTGATTTATCTGAAGACTGAGAAGCAGGGCGTGCCCATTGAGGTGGCTGTGATGTACAATACCGACTACTCGGAGAATATCCACTCTTATGTCAACAATATTAATACCATTGAGGGTGGTACCCACTTGACCGGTTTCCGCATGGCTCTCACTCGTACATTGAAGGCCTATGCTGATGCTGATCCTCAGATCTCTAAGCAGATAGAAAAGGCAAAGATTGAGATTGCAGGTGAGGACTTCCGTGAAGGCTTGACCGCAGTAATTTCTATCAAAGTGGCAGAACCTCAGTTTGAGGGCCAGACAAAGACGAAGTTGGGTAACTCAGAAGTGGCCGGTGCTGTGCAGCAGGCTGTCGGTGAGGCTCTTTCAAACTATCTCGAAGAGCATCCGAAAGAGGCTAAGCTCATCTGTGATAAGGTTGTACTCGCTGCTACGGCTCGTATTGCTGCCCGCAAGGCTCGTGAGAGCGTTCAGCGCAAGAACCCTATGACGGGTGGTGGTCTGCCTGGTAAGTTGGCTGACTGTTCTAATCGTGATCCGAAGAACTGTGAGATATTCCTCGTCGAGGGTGACTCCGCAGGTGGTTCTGCCAAGCAGGGACGTGACCGTCATTTCCAGGCAATTCTTCCCTTGCGTGGTAAGATCCTGAATGTGGAGAAGGTACAGTGGCACCGTGTGTTCGAGGCCGAATCAGTGATGAATATCATTCAATCGATTGGTGTTCGCTTCGGCGTTGAGGGCGAGGGTGACCGCGAGGCAAATATTGACAAACTGCGTTACGACAAGATTATCATCATGACCGACGCCGATGTCGATGGTTCTCACATCGACACGCTTATCATGACGCTCTTCTATCGCTTCATGCCACAGGTTATCCAGGGTGGACACCTTTATATCGCTACACCACCGCTCTATAAGTGTACTTATAAGAAGTTCTCTGAGTACTGCTATACTGAGCAGCAGCGTCAGGCCTTCATCGATAAGTATGTGGCTGGCGATGAGAACTCAACAGCTTTACATACCCAGCGTTACAAAGGTCTTGGTGAGATGAACCCTGAGCAGTTGTGGGAGACCACCATGAATCCCGAGAACCGCTTGCTTAAGCAGGTGACTATCGAGAATGCTGCTGAGGCCGATGAGATTTTCTCCATGCTGATGGGTGATGATGTAGAGCCTCGTCGTGAGTTCATCGAGAGGAACGCTACATACGCTAATATCGACGCATAAAGCAATCAAAATTATATATTCAAGACCGCATCCTGACTCCGTAATGGGTCTTGGTGCGGTCTTTTTCTGATGAGAAAATGAACGAGACGAAGAAAGGATTTATTCAGCTTCATCTAAGTGTGCTCTTGGCAGGCTTTACAGGCTTGTTTGGCAAGTTGATTACGCTGAACGAGGCAGATATCGTATGGTACCGTATGTTATTCACATCGTGTATCTTGTTTGTATTCACAGGATTACCTCGTGTGGGATGGCGGAAAATTCTCGAATTGAGCGGATGCGGTGCCTTGCTTGGCCTCCATTGGATGCTGTTCTATGGCTCTATCAAAGCCTCGAATGTGTCGATAGGCGTGGTCTGCTTTTCCTTGATAGGGTTCTTTACAGCTATTTTTGAACCGTTCATTCTTCGAAAGAAACTATCGTGGCTCGAACTCCTGTTTTCACTTATTACGGTTATCGGCGTGATGTGTATCTTCTCGTTTGATGCCCGCTATCGTTATGGTATCATGATAGGTGTTGTTTCATCTGCGGTCTGTGCGCTGTATGTCATCTTCAACAAGAAGGCTTCTGTCGGTGTGCGCAGTCGTGACGTGCTGATGTCGCAGATGTCGGGTGGACTGATTGCGGTATCGTGTATCATCCCTGTATATCTGTTCTTTTTCCCAAGTAGTCAGCCTGTAGTGGTATTACCCGATGGTAGCAATGTTTGGTTCATGCTCTGTCATGCTCTGTTCTGCACTGTAGGTATGTATCTTCTTCAGATTCAAGCCTTGAAACGACTATCGGCTTTTACGGTCAACCTGACCTACAATCTCGAGCCTTGCTATACCATTGCTTTAGCCTTCCTTATTTTTGGTGAAGGCCGCGAAGTCAACTTCTCCTTCTATCTCGGCATCTTCCTTATTGTCGTCAGTGTACTGCTACAATCGCTGAAAACGATAAAAGTATGATGACGTCTTGAATGGAAATAAACTATATGCGATGGTAAAATGACTAAAACAAGAGAAATGATGAATTTTTTTTGCTTTTTTGCTCACTTACCCTTACCTTTGCAGTCGGATTATAACTAAATAAAATATACTTGCTATGTCAATGCTTCCTTATTGGGCTTGGATTGTTTTTTATGTGTTAGTGTTTATCATGCTCATTGTCGATCTGAAGATGTTCGGCAAGAAGGGTGAACATGAGGTGAATATCAAGGAAGCCCTGAAAATGACCGCCGTATGGATAGGGGTTTCATTGGTGTTTTGTGCAGGTATAGAACTATTCTATCCTGGTGATTCCCACGAAAAGGCGATGGAGTTCTTGGCTGGATACCTGATTGAGAAGTCACTCTCAATGGATAATCTCTTCGTGTTTCTGATGCTGTTCTCCTTCTTTGGTGTAGAGCGGAAATACCAGCATGAGGTGTTGTTCTGGGGCATCTTTGGCGCGCTTGTCTTGCGTAGCGTATTTATCTTTGCTGGTGCTGCAATGGTGGAGCGTTTCGAGTGGGTGCTTGGACTTTTCGGCCTTTTCCTTCTTTATACAGGTGCAAAGATGTTTGGACATAGTGAAGAACAAGTGGCTGATCCTTCGAAAAATATTATTGTCAGGTGGTTCAAGAAGTTCTTCCCCGTTACCGATAAGATGCATGAAGGGAAGTTCTTTGTGAGGGAAGAAGTGGCAGGTAATAAGATGACAACTGCCTTAAAGGCCACCCCTCTTTTTATCACTCTTTTGGTTATTGAGACCACTGATGTGGCTTTTGCTGTCGATTCTATCCCCGCAGTATTCTCTGTGAGCCATGATCCATTTATTGTCCTGACGAGTAATATCTTTGCCATCTTGGGCCTTCGTGCACTCTATTTTGCGTTGGCTGCCGTTGCTCAGTATTTCAAGTATCTGAAATACGGCCTTGGGGTAATCCTTATTTTTGTGGGTGTGAAGATGCTTCTCGAAATGGGTGAATATGTGAATGAACTGGCTTCGATAGTAGGCCTTGATCTTCATCTTGAACCAGTCGAAGTTTCTACCCCAGTCAGCTTGTTATTTATTTTCTTGGTGCTCGTATTGTCGATGTCTTTGTCGGTTATTGTCACCAAACGTGGACAAAACGGATAGGGGATGCTCCTTGGTGGACATCGTTTTGACAAAAAAACGGGAAAATTCTTTGAATTGAGCTCGAATTACACTATCTTTGTGGCGTTAACAAATATATTGGCTTATGCAGAAGTATGCATCCTATATCAAGAAGATTGAGATTGACTCGCTTTGGAGCGGGAAAAAACACATTGTATGGGAACTCAATCCAAGGGTAAACATCCTTAGTGGTATTAATGGTGTGGGTAAAAGCACTATTTTGAATAAGGTGGTGAAAGGATTGGCTGCAGGTGGTGAATTTCCCAGTCATATGCTCAAGGGTGTGCGCATTGATGTTGAGCCAGACGATGCCCGCTGGATTCGCTATGACTTGATACGTTCGCTCGATAGTAATATTACTGCATCCATCTCTGATGGCGATAACTCTATCCGTCAGGCACTTACAGCGCTCAATGGTATAGCAGGAGGATCGTTGCTCGACATCCAGCTGTATCAGTTGCAGCGTAAATATCTTGATTATCAGGTGAATATCGGTAATCGTATTATCGAACAGCTGCAAATCGGCAATATGGATGCAGCACAGCATTTGTCAGAAAAAAAGAAACGCTTCCAAGATATCGTTGACGAACTGTTTGAAGAAACCGGTAAGCACATCATCCGTACTGAAAACGAGATTCGCTTCACGCAGATTGGCGAACAACTGATGCCATATCAGCTTTCGAGTGGAGAGAAACAGATGCTGATCATACTGCTTACTGTGCTTGTGGAGGATGATTTGCCCTATGTGCTTTTTATGGACGAGCCTGAGGTGAGCCTCCATATCGAATGGCAGAAACGTCTTATCGACCTCTGTCTTGAGCTGAATCCAAACGTTCAGATCATACTTACCACCCATTCACCTGCTGTGATTATGAATGGATGGCTTGATAGTGTTACTGAGGTCAGCGATATTACGATCTAACTGCTTCTACATAAAAAAGACAGTTAAAACGAGTTCTTGTGAGTAGTCATCTTAAATATAATTTAAACAGCCAGTACTTTCAAGCTGCCAATGCCATGAAGTCAAGGCGTGAGCGACGTAGGATTGTAGCCTACGTCGAGAGCTATGATGATATTTATTTTTGGCGGACGGTGCTTGGCTCTTTCGAAAATGATACTCGCTATTTTGAAGTGATGCTTCCCTCCAAACAAAAGCTGATGCGAGGGAAGAAATCAGTTCTTATGAACTTTATTGAGGGACAGACAGGTCCCGATATGATTGCCTGTGTCGATGCTGACTATGATTACCTCCTGCAAGGCATCACCCAGTGCTCTCAGAAAATACTGGAAAGCCCGTATGTTTTCCATACCTACGTCTATGCTATTGAGAACTATCAATGTTTCTCGTCGTCACTCCATGATGTATGTGTGGCTGTGACGCTTAATGACCATCGAATATTTGATTTCGTTGAGTATTTTAAGCAGTTCAGTGAGGTGATATATCCACTGTTCATCTGGTCGATTTGGGCATATAGAACAGGTAATTATCCACGTTTCTCATTGACAGACTTTAATCGTATTACCGATCCTGGTGGTTTTACGGTTCAGAATCCAGAGGTATCGATAGCCAATGTGCACCGTAAGGCTACTCGGAAGGTTCACGAGTTGCAGCGAATGTTTCCAGGTAATAAAGAAGCATATTTGAAACTGAAGGATGAGCTGGCAACCCTTGGGGTGACACCGCAAACCACCTATCTGTTTATACAAGGACATCATTTGTTTGATACGATTGTTGCTCCAATCATGACCAAGGTATGCAACCAACTGCGTCAGGAACGACAGAATGAGATTTATAATTCTCACGCTCATCGTACTCAGAAACGCAATGAGATGTCATGTTATGAGAACTCTTTACAGGATGTGAAGGTGATGTTGAAAAAGAATACTGGCTATGTGTTCTCTGAACCTTTCCTCCGTCTGAAGAATGACGTACAAGAGTATCTTCAGACTTATATGGAGAAAGTGGCGCCGATATCATCTACACAACAGAACGAACAAAACAACAATAATATATGATTCTACTAAGCTTTGATACAGAGGAATTTGATGTACCTCGTGAACATGGAGTAGATTTCTCTTTGGAAGATGGAATGAAAGTATCCATTGATGGTACAAATCGTATCCTTGATGTACTAAAAGATAATGATGTAAAGGCCACCTTCTTTTGCACTGGCAATTTTGCTGAGAACGCGCCGGAGGTGATGAAACGTATCATGGATGAAGGACATGAAGTGGCTTGTCATGGCGTTGATCACTGGAAACCCACTGAGACCGACTTTGCACGCTCAAAGGAAATCGTAGAACGTGTTTGCGGACGGACAGTGTATGGCTATCGTCAGCCTCGTATGTTTCCTGTCAGTGACAGTGAGATAGCGCGCGTAGGATATCTTTACAATTCTTCATTGAACCCAGCTTTCATTCCCGGTCGTTATATGCATCTTACGGCTCCACGCACATGGTTCATGAAAGGAAATGTGATGCAGATTCCTGCTTCTGTTACTCCTTGGCTGCGCTTCCCGTTGTTCTGGCTTGCACTCCATAATCTGCCTGAAGGACTCTACCATTGGTTGGTGCGTCGCACCCTCCGGCATGATGGCTATTTTGTCACCTATTTCCATCCTTGGGAATTCTACGATTTAAAGGAACATCCAGAATTCAAGATGCCTTTTATCATCAAGAATAATAGTGGACGAGACATGATGAAACGCTTGGACAGCCTCATTAAAATGCTGAAAAGCAGACACCATGTTTTTGGAACGTTTATGGACTTTGTGAAATCAAAAGAACAAGAAATACAATGATCAGATTAGCTACCGTATCGCCTTGCTATAACGAAGAAGCTGTACTTCGTCATTCTACAGAAGAACTGACGGCCCTTTTCGAGAAGATGATAGCCGACGGACTCATCAGCAACGACAGTATGATGGTGTTTGTTAACGATGGTAGTCGCGACAACACTTGGCCAATCATCGAGGAACTGCATCGTGAGAATCGTTTTGTAAGAGGTATCAATCTTTCGCGTAATGAAGGCCATCAGAATGCTATCTTTGCAGGAATGATGACTGCCCGAGAGTGGGCTGATGCAGTGATAACTATAGATGCTGATTTGCAAGACGATATTGAGTGTATTCCGCAAATGGTACGTCATTTTATCAACGGATATGATATTGTTTACGGTGTGAAGGTTTCGCGCCAAGCCGATCCGTTCATGAAACGAATGACTGCTCAAGCATTCTACAAAATACAGAGCTCAATGGGAGTCGATAGCGTGTTCAATCATGCTGACTTCCGTTTAATGAGTAAACGTGCACTCGACATGCTTTCCACCTACAAGGAACATAATCTCTACCTGCGTGGCATGATTCCACTCGTAGGACTTCCTTGGACAACAGTTGACGATGTGATTAGTGAGCGATACGCGGGGAAATCCAAATATACGTTGAAAAAGATGATGAATCTTGCGGTCAACGGTATAACGGCATTTAGCGTGAAACCGATGTACGCCATTTTCTACCTTGGATTGTTCTTCCTTTTTATTGCTTTCTGCATAGGAATATACGTGCTTCATGCTCTTATTACAGGAAGTGCTGTTCCTGGATGGTCTTCGCTCATCCTGTCTATATGGTTCGTAGGAGGATTCATTATTGTATGTATGGGCGTAATAGGCATTTATATTGGCAATATATATAACGAGGTCAAACGGCGTCCGCTCTATCATATCCAAGATGTCTTGGATTAGTCCTTTAAAAGAACTTTTTGATAGAATTCATGTATGGTGAGAGCTTCTTCTCAAACCATCGGCCGTATCGTGTCACGCTGTGATGACAGTAAGTGATAACCAAACGGCGACGGGCACGTGATAGAGCTACATAGAATTTACGGGCTTCCTCGTCGTTCGATTCGGTCGTATCAGCGTAGGCACTAGGATACTTTCCCTCTACGGCATCAAAGACAATCACGTTGTCGAACTCTAATCCCTTGGCTTTGTGGACGGTCGAGATGAATACACGTTCTTTCATACTTGCTGCGCCACAGAGGTCGGCCTCCTTTAATGTGGTCAGGTCCTGAAGGTGTCGGCTCAGTTGTTCGCTTAAGGAGTTTCCACTTTCTGGGGTTAGGAGGTCTATGTTGATATAGTCTATGATGTAATCCAGTTTGGAGACAATGCCGATTTTTTCCTCTTCTCTTAGATAATGATAGGTATAGCGTAATTCATCTGAGAGAATATTTCCCTCTTGCCTTATGTAAAGTGCTTCGTTGGTATGCTTGAAGAGGGGTAGGTACAAGCGTTTGAATTTCTCGATCGTCTGTTGATGGTGAGAGATAAAATCCATCTGACGCTCGATGAGTGGACGAGCTTCGTTATAACAGTAGTCCACAAGGCTGAGCGTAGCGATGATGTCGTCGTTGGCAAGATGAGAGTTCTGACCTTCGAGTTGGAGCGATTCCAACAGTGATTTTAATTTATAGCTTTTCAGACGTGGCCTTAGCAGACGAATGATTTTCAGTGAGTCGAAATAGTTAGGCCACAGTACTTTCATGGACAGTTCAGGACAATAACGCCTCATGTTGTGCTCCATAATCTGATAGTCGTAAGTAGCATTATGTCCTAGAATATGACATCCTTTGGCAAAGGCGACGAACTGTTCCATTCCTTCTCGATGAGAAACATGAGGTTGACGGGCATATTCCTCGATAAGAGGATTCGTGACATTGCCCAACATTTCAGGAATCACTTTGTCGGTTTCTATAAACAGGCTAAGTTCGTCAATGACCTTTCCTTCGCGAACGCGAATAGCAGCAATCTGTACTACGTCATCCTCGAAAATATTCAATCCAGTCGTTTCAGTGTCGAATACTACGAAATCCGTTGCTCCACCATAGGCTTTCGCGAATTCAGCGATATAGGTGGAGTTCTCGTAGGTGAGCAAGTCAACAGGAGAGATCGATAGCTCCATGAGGTCGTGGATGAACTTCCTTGAGGCTGATTGTGAACTATAGATATGCAATCCAGTGAATAGTTGTGACCAAGCGATGAAGTTTTGTTCCATACCTGCCACACAAAGATGTGCCAACAACGTACGTACTTCAGGTGTTGCGAAGAGATCTGTTCCTGATACCTTGAAATGGGGTAGTCGTGTGAGTGCTGCACTGATGTCGTCGGCATCACTATTGAAGGCAACAACGACTGCCGTTGTCTCGTTTGGATAAGCTTCGTAGAGTCGTCTCGCCATACGTGCCACAAGGTTCACCTCATCAATGTTCGTTTCACTCTCGGTCAGAACAAGATCGCCTTGTCGTTGTGGCGTTTCGTTTTGTGTAGAGGGAAGTAAGTCGGGAGCGATGTTCAATTGTTGCTCTGCATAGGTGTTGAACACGTTGAGCAGATATTGGGGCGAGCGATAGTTATGGAAAAAATTATGGAATCCTTCTTTTCCTGCCCGTTGATACAATGTTTTAAGCGTGTCGGTCTTCGCTCCCATGAACGAGAAAATGGCCTGTTGGGCATCCCCTAAATATACGATTGTGGCATCGGGCGTTGCGAAAAGGTCAATAATAGCCAACTGTAAAGGATTCAGATCTTGTACCTCGTCGATTTGTAGCCAGGAATAACAGGGAGTAGGTGAGGCCGAGAGATAGTCGTAAGTGAATAATAGCAGGTCCTCAAAGTCGAGTAAGTCATTACGATGTTTGTATCTCTCATAACAAGAGGCCGCGTAAAGAGCCGTTAGCAGGTTGTTGGCATCGCTACTCAGAAGAGCGTGCTCTTCACGATAGAAGTCGGCATGACGATAAAGGTCAATAGCTGATTCTCTTGAACATTCCAAATGAAAAGCAGTGCAGAGCTCCTTGAAGATCTGTGCTCCCAAAGCGTCTCTGTGAATAGTGAGCTCCTTAGGATAATGATGCTCACATTGATACATGAAATGTTGCAGGTTGATGATCTGCGAATAGCGCTGTCTATGTTTCGCCTCGCTGAGCACTTTCAGTTCGTCTTCACCCAGAAAATCGGCAATGATACTGATGCTGGTGTCAGTGTCAATGACAGAAGCATGTTCAGGTATGATACCGTTCTGAAACAGGAAGTGGGAGCAGAAACGATGGACATTGCCTACAAACAACTCATCGATACCCTCAACATCGCCCATTCGTTGGCGGATGCGGTCGTACATCCCCCTTGAAGCACGGTTCGTAAATGTCAGACAAGCCATCTGTTCGAAAGCCACGCCGTGCTCATGAGCCCATACGATTCTCTCGGCTAGTACAGCAGTCTTTCCACATCCTGGAGGTGCCAGTACGAGGTGGATGCCATTGGAAGCCTCAATCACTTCTTGTTGTTCTTTGTTAAATTCCATAGCCACAGATTCTTTTCGCATGCAAAAATAATAAAAAAAACTCTTTTTTCACTCTTTCATATCATAGAACTCAGAAATATTCGCTATCTTTGCATCATGTGAGTCGTTTTACTAAGAGTCAACCAATTATGAGAAATTCAATATTAACGATACTATTGACGCTTTCCTTTGCGATGGTTCAGCATGTGTGTGGACAGACGTATAACAGCCTTTGGAAACAGGTGGAAGAGGCTGATAAGAAAGATCTGCCCCAGACACAAATGAAGGTCTTGTGTAAGATTGTCGACAAGGCCGAGCGTGAACAGGCTTATGGTCAGCTTCTCAAAGCCTCGTTGATGCATGCACGTGTGCAGACAATGCTAAGCCCTGACTCGTTGAGTCCTTTTGTTGAACGATTGAAGAAAAAGGTTGAAGTGACAAAGAATGTTCCCCTTCAGGCTATTTATTATGCTGTGCTGGGAAAGCTTTATCTTAGTAATACGCAACTGAGCGATGATTATCGTGCGATTTCTGAGGAATACTTTCGTAAGGCAATGGCCCATCCGGCAGATTTGGCTGCAATAAAAACGGATGGATACAAGCCTTTTGTGGTGAAGGGAAAGAATAGTGTAATCTATGACGATGACTTGTTAAGCCTGATAGGTCATGAGACCTCTCAATACCAGGTTATGCATGATTACTACATGACTACTCAGAATCGTCGTGCCCAGTTAATGAGCAGCTTTTTCCTGTTGTCAACAGATGAGCCCGAAGAAATGATGAAGCTGTCGGAGAACGACTATATCCGTCGTCTTGACTCACTTATCAATGTCTATGCTGATTTGGAAGAATGTGGCGAGGTGGCCTGTAGGCGTTATCAATTTATGAGTGATTATACAGATGCCACCGTCGGACAGAGGATCGCCTATATCGATGAGGCATTGAGCCGTTGGGGAGTGTGGCAGCGCATGAATGAGCTGCGCAATTCACGCAATTGGCTTACGGCTCGCCAGTTCCATGCAGCATTGGAACATAGAGTGTGGATTCCGAATAGTGAGCAAAGTTTCAGGTTGAGAGATATCCGTAATGTTGATCAGGTCACAATTAATATATATAAGGCGAATGTTGAGGGAGATACCCGTCTCGATCCGAATGATAAGGATGACTATAAGAAGCTGAAGCCGTTGCTTACACCAATGCCTGAGCTTACGCAAGTGCGTACCTATAGTGGCAAGCAAGATTACGAGTTTTATGAAGACACGTTGCAAATGATCGGTCTGCCTGTAGGCGTTTATATGATGGAAGTCGAGAGTAAGCCCAAGACAGAGACCTCTCGTGCGTTCTTCTTTATCAGTGATGTTCGTGTGTTGGTACAGGCATTGCCCAATGATCATGATAATCAGCTACGCTATGTGGCTGTCAATGCAACGACAGGAAAACCCATTGCTGGCGCTAAGTTGCGTTTGACTCTCCGTAATGGATATAATAAGGAAAAGGTGCTTGCCACACTTACCACAGATAGCAAGGGCGAGGCATTCTATATTTGTAAGAATCAGCAGCGTCCAAACGAGGTCTTTGTGACAACGGAAAGCGATCGTTTCTGTCCAGAAACAAATTCTTATGCGAACTTCAGCTATCATGCAAACAATCGCACGAACAACGAGGTGTCTATCTATACTGATCGTGCTATCTACCGTCCTGGACAGACAGTAAATGTTGCGGCTATCCTCTATAGCGTGACGAATGGCTTTGAGCACGAGGTGATGGCTGGTAAGCAAGTGAAGGCTGAACTGCGTGATGCAAATTATAAGGTGGTGGCTGAGAAACTGCTTTCTGCTGATGAGTTTGGTACTGTGAGCACACAGTTTACATTGCCAACGAATGCACTTACAGGACGTTTCTGTGTTTTGATAGACAATCATTCACAATACATCCGCGTAGAGGAATATAAACGCCCTTCGTTCCAGGTGGAATTCCCAAAGGTTGAACAGGATTATAAGGATGGAGATACGGTTACAGTTAAGGCAACTGCTCGCAGCTATGCTGGCGTACCTGTGCAGGGCGCTCGTGTGAAGTATAGGGTAGAGCGCCGTATGGCCTATTGGTGGATTAGCTATTATCGTTATTGGCAAGGCGGCTATATTGGTAATAATGAGCGAAGCGAGGAGGTGCTTAGTGGTGAGGCTACGACTGCCGATGATGGTACTTTCGAGGTTCGGATGCCTATGGTTCTTCCCAAGACGAAGTATCCCCTGTTCTATAACTTCGTGGTGACAGCCGATGTAACTGATATGGCTGGTGAGACTCATCAGGGTCAGCTCTCGTTGCCTTTGGGTAATCGCAAAACAGCTCTTACGGCTGATCTGCCTGAGAAGATGCAGGTTGAGGAGATGCCTCAACTGAAGTTGCATGTGCTGAATGCTGCCGGTATGGATGTCTCGGCTACTGTGCGCTATAGGATTGAGAGTCTTTCGCAAGGTTCGAAAGGGAAGGAGAAATGGCTGTCGGCTCAGTCGAATACTTCGATTGTATTGCCCAAGCTGAAGAGCGGAAAGTATCTGCTCAAGGCTGAATATGAGGGCGAGACCTTAGAACGCACGTTTGTGGTGTTCTCGCTCAACGACAAACGGCCTGTTGCAGAGACAGAAGACTGGTTCTATGTGTCGCACAGTCAGTTCCCTAACGATGGAAAACCTGTTACCTTGCAGGTAGGCTCGTCCAGCGATATACATATTGTCTATACGTTGGTGGCAGGCACTACGATTATCGAACAGGGAGCTGTTGATAAGCAAAACGAACTGCTCAATCGCAAGTTTACTTATAAGTCTGAATATGGTAATGGTCTGACGCTCAGCTTTGCTTGGGTTCGTAACGGTAAGGCCTATCGTCACGAAGCACAGATTCGGCGCCCGTTGCCTGATAAGCAGTTGAAGATGACGTGGGAGACCTTCCGCAATCGTCTTACACCAGGGCAACAGGAGGAATGGACACTGAAGATCGAGGCACCAGAAGGGACGTTGCAAACCTCTCCTCTGAAAGCCCAGCTTCTCGCTACCCTTTATGATAAGAGTCTTGATCAGATTGTGGCTCACAACTGGAAACTTCAGCCGCTTACGTGGTTGCCGATGGCTTCGCTCCATTGGTTGTATAGCAGTTGGGGTGGTGCTGAGTGTAATGGCTATTTGTCTCAGAATCGTTTAGATGTAAAGGAACTTGATTTCAGTCGTTTTGATTCTGAATGCTTCCCCAGTTATTGGATGGGTCATCGCAGAGTAATGATGAGCAAAGGAATGGTTTTGAAAGAGGTTGCCGTTGCATCACAGGCGCCCAAAGCCATGATGAATGCGTCGATTGGAGCGATGGATATGGCCTCTTCCGACGAAGAACTTGAAGAAGAGATGTCGGGTCAGAATGTACAAGTGAGAGAGAATCTGCAGGAGACGGCCTTCTTCTATCCAAGCTTATTGACTGATTCTACAGGCTGTATCAGCTTGAAGTTCACGTTGCCTGAGAGCCTGACCACTTGGCGCTTTATGGGTATCGCTCATACTCAGGATATGATGTATGGTTATTTGGAAGATGAGACCGTCGCTCAGAAGGATGTGATGATTCAGCCAAACATGCCGCGCTTCCTTCGTGTGGGTGATGAGGCTACGATTTCGGCTCGCATTTTCAATATGACTGAAAGCGAGAAGAACGCAGTTGTCAAACTGCAGCTGATAGACCCTGAGAGTGAATGCGTCATTCACTCAGAGCAAATGACGCAAACGCTCCCAGCAAATCATGGAAACGCTGTGACGTTCTCTGTGGATGTCAATCGACTCGAACAGTACTCGCTCTTGATTTGCAGGATGACGGTTGCGGGTGAGACGTTCAGTGATGGAGAACAGCATTATCTGCCCATTCTGCCAAATCGTGAGCGTGTGACGGTAACGGTGCCATTCACCCAGAACGAGGCAGGCACGAAGACCATTGATCTGACGACGCTCGTTCCTGTTGAGGCTTCTCAGAAAAAACTCACCATTGAGTATACCAACAATCCTGCTTGGCTGATGATTCAGGCTTTGCCTACGCTTGCTCATCCTCACGATCATTGTGCTATATGTCAAGCAGCCTCGCTCTATGCCAATACTATTGGTAAGTTCATCCTCGGCCAGAATCCAACGGTGAAGCACGTCTTTGAGATGTGGAAGAAAGAGGATCCTTCTCTGGCTACTCTTCACTCTTCGCTCGAAAAGAATGAGGAACTGAAGGACTTGTTGCTCAACGAAACGCCTTGGGTACTCGATGCTGATCAAGAGAAAGAACAACGTCAGCGGATGGCTGATTTCTTCGATGACAACCTGATGCGCGAACGATTAGAGTCGGCCGTTGCAAACATGAAGAAACTCCAGCAATCCGATGGCGCTTGGAGTTGGTGGGAAGGCATGCCTGGCTCATTCTTTATGACGGTCTCGGTTAGTGAGATGTTGGTACGACTGAATCAGATGACAGAAACAACGGATAAGACGCAGTCGATGCTTGACAAGGCCTTCCTGTTCATGAACAAAGAGATTCTGGAACTTGTGGCTGAGATGAAGAAACAGGAGAAGAAAGGCATCAAGCAAAGCTTCCCCACATTCAAAGCCTTGCAATACTTGTATCTTTCTACGCTCGACGGACGTACGCAACCTGCCAATGTACAGCAGGCGCAGGCCTATCTGAAGAACCTGCTGAAGAAGGAGGTGAAGAATCAAACCATCTATGAAAAGGCGATGACGGCTATCATCCTGAACTCACCTCTTTATATTAAGAGCTTGAAGGAGTACACCGTCTATAGCGAAGAGATGGGACGTTACTATGATACTCCACGAGCGGGCTATTCATGGCGCGACTATCGTATTCCTACGCAGGTAGCGGCCATCGAAGCCCTGCAGCGACTGACGCCCAATGACGAGCAGACCATCAGTGAGATGCAGCGCTGGTTACTCCAGCAGAAACGTACACAGGCGTGGGATACTCCTCTCAACAGTATTGATGCAATCTATGCCTTCCTTTATGAGAAGGGAACCGTGAAGAGCGAGCGGCTGACTGCTGCAGAGCCTGCTGTACTGAAGATCGACAATACACCACTTGAGGCCTCGCAGCCAACTGCAGGCATTGGCTATGTGAAGGCTGCAATGCCTTATAAGGGCGAAAAGACCTTTACAGCTGAGAAGATCTCAAAAGGGACCTCTTGGGGGGCACTCTATGCTCAGTTTATGCAGAAGACCAGTGATATTGGCGATCAGAAGAGCGGTATCAGCGTGAAGCGTGAGCTCATCCTCGACTCGACGAAGTCTCCATCGACGTTGAAGGTTGGCGACCGTGTAAAGGTTCGTCTCACCATCGAGGCCGATCGCGACTACGATTTCGTGCAGGTCGTTGATCGCCGTGCTGCCTGCATGGAACCTGTCAATCAGTTGAGTGGCTATCGTAATGGAGCCTATCGCTCACCCAAAGACTTTGCAACCAACTATTACTTCGACATCCTTTCGAAAGGAAAGCATGTCATAGAAACAGAATACTATATTGATCGAGCAGGACGCTACGAGATGGGTACCTGTACTGTGCAGTGTGCCTATGCTCCTGAGTATCGTGGTACTGCTCACTCACAAACTTTAATTGTTATAGCAAATGAATTGTAGAAGAATCATAACATCACTGCTCATCATGATGTCGTTGACGGTATCTGCCCAGCGACTTGTAGCAGAAAAACAAACTATTGATTGCGGAAAATCTGGTTACCAGATTCCTGTAACTGCGACGTTCGAACTGCAGAATAAGGGCTCTAGGCGAATCGTCATCGATAATGTCAAGGCCGATTGCGGTTGTACCAAGACGGATGTGTCGAAGCGCGAACTGAATGCTGGAGAAAAGTGTATTTTGAAACTTACTTTCGACGGACGTATGCTTGGCCACTATGTGAAGAGTGCGATGATTACCTATCACTTGAGGCATTCGTCTAACCGTCAGGAACAGCCTGCCTATGTCACGATGAAGGGAGTCGTGCTCTCTGAAATCAAGGATTATAGTGGTGTCTATCCTTATGCAATGGGTGAGTTGTTGGCCGATAAGAACGTGATGGAGTTCGACGATGTGAATAAAGGCGATCATCCTGAACAGGAAATCCATATCCTGAACAATAGCACGACAACGATGACACCTAACGTCGAACATCTGCCTCCTTATCTTTCGGCTATTGTTGTTCCTGAACAGTTGAAGCCTGGTGCTGCAGGCAAGGTAACGCTGATTCTGAACTCCCAGAAAGTGCAGGACTTCGGACTTGTACAGACAACCGTTTATTTGGCAAGTCATCTTGGTGACAAGATACAAGCTGACAATGAGCTTCCCGTCTCAGTCGTATTACTGCCTGACCTGAAGACATTTGAAGGCAAGAACAAACAGTATGCTCCTAAAATGGAACTCTCATCGACGTCCATTACTTTGGGTAATATAAATGGAAAGCTAAAGAAAAAGGACGAGATCGTGATTATCAATAAAGGACGCACCGATCTGAATATATCGTCAATACAGATGTTTACTAAGGGCTTGAAACTTACCTTGAACAAGAAAGAACTTAAACCAGGTGAACAGGCAAAAATGAAAATCGTAGGCGACTGTGACTATCTGCGTAAATCACGTACTAAGCCACGCATACTCATGATTACAAACGATCCTGACCAATCAAAGCTTGTCATCAATATAAACGTAAAATAATGGAACATCCTGAGAATAGTGCCGAATTTGCAGGCTTGCAAGTGAATAGTGGGGTGGAGCAACAGTCCATCATCAATCCTTATCTCACACGAGGACGCTTCAAGCGTCGTCAGCTGTCTGTTGGTGAGATGGTCGAGGGGATATTGAAAGGTGATGTAACGATTCTCTCACAGGCTGTAACACTCATAGAGAGTGTTAATCCTGATCATCAAGCGCGTGCTCAGGAAGTTATCGACAAGTGTTTGCCTTATAGTGGGAAGAGCGTTCGTGTGGGTATCAGTGGCGTACCAGGCGCAGGCAAATCGACGTCCATCGACGAGTTCGGCATGCATGTATTGAAGGAGAAAGGTGGCCGATTGGCTGTATTGGCAATCGACCCTTCGTCAGAGCGCTCGAAAGGGAGTATTCTTGGCGATAAGACGCGCATGGAGAAGCTTGCCATGCATCCAGATTCCTTCATTCGCCCGAGTCCATCTGCAGGCTCGTTAGGTGGAGTGGCACGCAAGACACGTGAGACCATTATCCTCTGTGAAGCTGCAGGCTTCGATAAGATCTTTGTTGAGACGGTAGGCGTAGGACAGAGTGAGACTGCCTGTCATTCGATGGTCGATTTCTTCCTGCTTATCCAAGTAGCTGGTACTGGTGACGAGTTGCAGGGTATTAAGCGTGGTATCATGGAGATCAGCGATGGTATTGTCATCAATAAATGTGATGGAGACAATGTGGATCGTTGCCACATGGCTGCCACTAATTTCCGCAATGCGCTCCACTTCTTCCCTCTGCCTGATAGCGGATGGATGCCGAAGGTACTGTGCTATAGTGGGTTCTATGGAACAGGCATCAAGGAAGTGTGGGATATGATTTATGAGTATATAGACTTTGTGAAAGCGAATGGCTACTTCGATTATCGTCGCAACGAACAGGCGAAGTATTGGATGTATGAGAGTATTAATGAGCATTTGCGACTGAACTTCTATAATAATGCCCTTGTCCAGCAGCAGCTGATGCAGGCAGAACAAACTGTTTTAGCTGGTCAGAAGACCAGCTTCGTGGCTGCTCAGGAATTGCTCAATCTGTACTTCGACAGCCTTCGTGGAAATGTCTAACTGTTTAAATGTAAGAAATGTCAAATTGCTTGATTGAAATAGATAGTGGTAGTGGCTTCTGTTTTGGAGTGACTACTGCCATTAAAAAAGCTGAGGAAGAATTGGCTAAAGGTAACACGCTCTATTGTCTGGGCGATATCGTTCACAATAGTATGGAGTGCGATCGCTTGCGACACATGGGGCTCATCACTATCAATCATGATGAGCTGGCTCGTCTGCATGATGTTAAAGTGCTTCTACGTGCTCATGGTGAACCTCCAGCAACTTACGAGTTGGCTCGTCGTAACAATATCGAGATTATTGATGCAACTTGTCCTGTGGTGTTGAAATTGCAGAAAAGAATCAAGGAACAGTATGACGAATCAAGAAAGGAGAATAAGGGAATTCGAAAAGAGAATTGTCCGCAGATAGTCATCTTTGGTAAGAAAGGTCATGCCGAGGTGTTAGGACTCGAGGGACAGACGGAAGGCAATGCTATTGTGATAGAGAATTTCGACGAGGTTACTCGTCTTGATTTCTCTCGTGACATCTATCTTTATTCTCAAACCACGAAGAGCTTGGATGAGTTTCATCGTATCATCGACTATATTCAGTCGCATATCGACTCAGAGGCTGTATTCCGTTCATTCGATACCATCTGTCGTTCGGTTGCCAATCGTATGCCGAATATCTCGCAGTTTGCGACTCGTCATGATTTGATCCTTTTCGTGTGTGGCCGAAAGAGTTCTAACGGAAAAGTACTCTTCAACGAATGTTTGCGTGTCAATCCTAATAGTCATCTTATCGAGGGACCTGATGAAATCCAACCTGGATGGCTGAAGGACGTTAGTACGATAGGCATCTGTGGGGCTACCTCGACTCCTACATGGCTTATGGAACAATGCCGAAATGCTATTATGGTGAAGAATAAAGAATGAAAAGAATCTTATCAATTTCTTTGCTCTGCTTTTGTGCACTCATAACTTCTGCTCAGCAAGCACAGTTGCGAAAGCTTTCTCCGATGTTACGATCTATATCTGCACCGGAAAAGGTGGATTGTGCTTCTACACAAAAAAGAGAGGTGTGTGCCTTTGTGCGCATCACAGGTGATGGCGATGATGTGCTACGTTCGTATGGAGGTCGTAGTCTGACAAAGGTCGGGAATATATATATAGCAAGTATTCCTGTCAGTAGTTTGCGTAAGATGTCACTCGACAGAAGGATTATTCGTGTAGAGGCACGTCCTATGGCAACTACACAGCTCGATTCAGTAGGTCGACAGTCGGGTGTCGTTCCCGTTCATCAAGGCATCCATCTTCCTCAGGCCTTTACAGGCAGGGGGGTGGTTGTCGGACTGATGGATATTGGCTTTGATCTGACCCATCCGAACTTCCTTTCTGCCGAAGATAATAGTTATCGTATCCATCGTATGTGGGATATGCTTGCTAATGATACTGTGGGAAGCGGACTGTATGTGGGACGCGACTATACCTCCAAGGAATCTCTCCTCGCCTTGCAACACTCTCGTGATGGCGAGGACTTTACCCATGGAACTTATACGCTTGGTATTGCGACTGGCAGTGGTTGCGGATTCCCTTATCAGGGCGTAGCGTATGAGAGTGATATTTGTCTGGTTGCCAATGCGACGAGTAATAATTCTTCGTTTATCGATCCCTCGCTTCATGGCCGTTATACATTTGCTACTGATGCGTTAGGTTTTAAGTACATGTTCGATTATGCCCGTAGTATCAACAAGCCGTGTGTGATATCTTTCAGTGAAGGGAGTCCTCAGGATTTCTGGGGCTACGACCAACTCTTCTATGAGATGCTTGACTCCATGCAGGGGCCAGGGCGTATCATTGTTTCGGCTGCAGGCAATAATGGGTATAAAAAATCGTGGTTCCGTAAGCCTGTCGGCGAACAGGCAAAGGGTACTTTCCTACAAGGCTGGCAAGATCTTTATTGCACCTTGAAATCGGATCGTAACTTCTTGTTAAGACTAGTTGCCTATGGTGACGAACATAACGACACTCTGCTGATTCCTACAAGTAAGGTTCTGGATATGAAAGACTCGTTGTTGCGTAGTCCGCTTACGGGGGTGGATTCAGTGGAAGTGCTTGCCTATCCTTCCTGTTATGTGCCTGAGGAACTGTGCTACGATGTGACCTTCTACAGTCGTAACACTATCGGCTATGATATTCCTCTTTCTTTGGAGGTGATAGGAATCGATGCCGATGTGGAGTTGTGGCGTGGTAGCGTTTCAATGGTGGAAAATACGTTGAATCCTCTATTGAATGCTGGCGAGTCAACCCACAGTTTGCTCTCACCTGCTACTGCTCCACGAGTAATCTGTGTGGGCTCTACTTTCTGTCGTGACAGTGTATTCACTATCAGCGGAGAGTGGAAAGGACAACGGGTAGGAGAACACGGACTAAGGGCAAATTTCTCATCGATAGGTCCTACGATGGATGGAAGAATAAAGCCTGACGTGATGGCACCGGGATGTAATATCATTTCTAGCTTTAATAGTTTCTTCCTCGAGAAGAAACCTAATGATGCGCTTCTTAGTAAAGAAATGGCAAGGTTTGTCCATAATGGACGCACTTATTCGTGGACGGCTGACGACGGTACATCGGCTTCCTGTCCTATCGTGGCTGGCATTATTGCCTTGTGGCTGCAGGCTAAGCCCGACCTTACGCCTGAGGACGTGATGGATGTAATACGTCACACCAGTCGACAGGTTGATTCATCACTTGACTATCCGAATAATGAATACGGCTATGGTGAGATAGATGCCTATCGTGGTCTTCTTTATTTGTTGGGCTTTGACCAACTGAATGACGTTTCTGTACATCCAACTTGTGCCCACATCGACATTCGTGATCATCATCTCATTGTTCGACTGCCTGAGCAACCCAGTCCTTCGCTGCGTTTGCGCCTGTATGATCTCAACGGTCGGTTACAGTGTCAGTTTCTTGTCAAAGAAAAAGAGGAAGCATTTCTGCTTCCCCATTCTTTCTCTGGCATCTATGCCGTTCAGCTTGATGGTGTTCCAGCATTTACTGGCTCTTCGCTCATCAGGCTGTGATGATTAGTTGTACTTCAAAATCTGGCCAGGACGCAGACGCGCACTCTTGCTGATGCGGTTCAGCTTGCAGATTGCGTTTACACTTGTTCCGTGTTTGCGTGCGATAGCAGAGAGTGTCTCTCCTTTGCGTACCTTGTGGAAACGGGTCGAACTGCTTGCGGTGTCACGCGACTTGCCCATGTTGGGGCTGTTGACCAATGCAGGGTCGTAGCCGTTCTTGCCGTTGGCACCACGCAACTGTGTAGCCAGATAACCATCGTAAACGTAACTGTCCTTATGGAAAGTGTAGAAGTCACCTACAACGTCCTGATTGGCGAAGTCGAACATGATAGCGGGGTTCAGTGCTACACCACAGAGACGAGTCTCAAAGTGCAGGTGTGAACCTGTGCTACGACCAGTATTACCGCCGAGAGCGATAGGATCGCCGGCACGTACCTCTTGGTTCTCTTCCACAAGCCACTTCGACAGATGTCCGTAGATGGTCTCCAGTCCGTTGGGGTGACGAATCACCACATACTTTCCATAACCCTTACGCAGACCTTGATTCTTGACAACGCGTACTTTTCCTGAGAAGGCAGCACGAATGGTGTCGCCAATGTATACCTTAATGTCCAATCCTTTGTGCTGACGTCCCCAACGTGCACCGAAGTTTGATGTTACCACGCGGCTGGGGGTAGGCATACAGAAATCGCGCAAATCAATGCGGAATGAATCAGGGAGCGATGTCTCGCGATGAGCATAAGTGTTATCCCAGTCTTGATAGAGATCTTCTGCAGGTGAGTCGAACTCTTCGATTTCAATAAGTTGTCTGAGCATTTCAGCGTCAACGGCTTTCATCTTTCGGTCGATGGGGGCCTGATTAGCTAATAAATCCTGTCCTGACGCAGGAAGAATAGCCAATGTTGAAACGGTGATAAATGCAATATTTCTTAGTTTTTTAAGAATCATCATTTTTTCAGTTGGATTAAGATTTAAATTGTTTGCAATAATGCAACTCTTCAAAAGGTTGTAGGCTGCAATGGTAAATTTTCGCTGCAAAGTTAATATAAAACCATAATAAATAAATAGGTGACCACCTTTTTTTGGGGTCTTTTAACACTTAATCGACCACATTTAACTTAAACTTAGTATTTCCAACTGTTTGTTTTTCAGGATATTGCCGCCCAGTTAATATTTGTCTTTCGCAATTCTTTGAGTCGATTCCACAACAATTGGTATCTCTGTGATTGACAGAGAGGATCGTTGTCGATAACCTTTTGGGCTTCGTCGCGTGCCATCTGAACGAGCTGTCCATCGCGTGCTATGTCAGCAATTTTCAGGTCAAATGCCATGCCGCTTTGTTGTGTTCCTTCCAAGTCGCCAGGTCCGCGTAGCTTAAGGTCGGCTTCGGCAATGCGGAATCCGTCGTTGGTCTCACACATGATATCAATGCGCTTGCGTGTGTCGGCACTCAGTTCATAGTGGGTTACGAGTATGCAGAACGACTGGTCGGCACCACGTCCGACTCTTCCTCGTAGCTGATGAAGTTGTGAGAGTCCAAAGCGCTGAGCATCGAGAATCACCATTACTGAAGCATTCGGAACATTTACGCCTACTTCGATGACAGTCGTAGCAACGAGAATCTGCGTCTCGCCACTTACGAATTTCTGCATCTCCTCCTCCTTTTCCTTTGGCTTCATCTTACCATGGACCTTACTCAGACGAAATTCTGGAAATGCCTGACACAATACCTCGAATCCCTGTTCTAGGTTTTTTAAATCAATCTTCTCACTCTCATCGATGAGGGGGAACACAATATATACTTGTCTGCCTAGTTGAATCTGTTTGCGTATGCTCTCATAAAGCGATGTAATGTGGTTGTCGAAGACGTGAGTGGTTTGAATAGGCTTACGTCCTGGTGGTAGCTCGTCGATGATACTCACGTCGAGGTCGCCGTAGAGAGTCATCGCCAGCGTGCGGGGAATGGGGGTTGCTGTCATCACAAGTACATGTGGTGGCTGTTCGCTCTTGCTCCATAGCTTTGCACGCTGTGCCACACCAAAGCGGTGTTGTTCATCGACCACCACCATACCTAAACGGGCAAACTGTACGGTGTCCTCAATCACGGCATGTGTTCCTACCAGAATCTGTACCTCACCGCTCATCAGTCCTTCGAGTACTTCCTTGCGCTTCTTGCCTTTGACGATACCCGTAAGCAGTTCTACTCGGATAGGCATTCCCTTCAGAAATTCCTGAATAGTAGTCAAATGCTGCTCCGCCAGAATCTCTGTAGGAGCCATGATGCAGGCCTGATAGCCATTGTCGAGGGCGATAAGCATCGACATCAATGCCACGAGAGTCTTACCGCTACCTACATCGCCTTGTAGCAGTCGGTTCATTTGTCGTCCTGAGCAGGTGTCTTGACGTATTTCTCGGATTACTCGTTTTTGAGCATTGGTAAGTTCGAAGGGCAGGTTCTGTTTGTAGAAATTATTGAAATAATCGCCAATGCGATTGAAGATGTATCCACGATATTTTCGTCGTTGGTCGCTGGCATATCTGAGTATGTTCAGTTGTACGAAGAACAGTTCTTCGAATTTCATTCTCATGCGAGCCCGTTCCAGGTCCTTGGCGCTTTGAGGGTACTGGATGGTGCGCAACGCCTCATCGCGCCCCATCAGGTGACGGTCGGCAAGAATCTCATGGGTAATGGTTTCTGGAAGTGGATCTTTCAATTTCTCTAGCAGCGTCTTGATGAGTCGCTCTACGGCACGGGAGTTGAAGTTTACTTTCTTCATCTTCTCCGTCGTGTTGTAGTATGGTTGCATGCCCATTGCTGTGACGTCCACCTTGTCGGCATCGTCGATGTCGGGATGCTGTACCTGTATACGATTATTAAACACGCTCGGACGGCCAAATACCAGATAGTCCTTTCCTATCTTGTAGTTTTGCTTGGCATATTTCCCTCCATTGAACCACACTAAGTCCATGACGGCTGTCCCATCGCTAAAATGAGCTACGACACGTTCGCGACGGGGGCCCATTTGGAAGGTCTCAAAACTGAGTATGTGGCCTACAACCTGTACAAAAGGCATGTCGCCTGTTAACTCGCGAACAGTGTATATCTTCGTGCGATCGACATACTTGTAGGGATAATACTCCAACAGGTCGCCATAGGTCTCAATGCCGAGTTCCTGACTGAGCAGTTTCTTGCGATTGGGGCCCACACCGGGCAGATACATGATGTCTTGTTGGAGTATATCCATAGGAAAGTTTCAAGTGCTTAGATGAGTACTTCAGCTATTTTCAGGTCGAAGGGGGTCGTTATCTTGATGTTCTCTCGATTGCCATCAACGAGGGTGATGTCGAAGCCGAAGGATTCAACCACGCTGGCATCGTCTGTGAAACCATCATTGTAAGGTTGTTGGTTGGCAGCTTTAAGTAGCTGTATGTCGAAACATTGTGGCGTTTGCACCAATCTGTAGGCATCGCGTGGCACGGTCATAGAGCTCTTTTCCTGTAAATGGCGGACAGTTTCCACCACGGGAATCACGGGAATGACCGCCTTCTTCTCGCGGGCTGCGTCGTAACAACGGCGGATTACCTCAATGGAGACGAATGGGCGTACACCGTCATGTATGCCAACCACGCCCTCGGCATCGTCAGGAACGAGGGAAAGTCCATTCTGTACGGAGTGAAAGCGTGTTTCTCCGCCGTTGGCCAGCTGGTAGGAACCATCTTCGGGTGCTCCGAAGGAAGGAAGTGGAAAATGGTATTGCTGGCAGAGCTCCTGCCAGTAATCCTGTTGCGCTTGGGGCAATACGAGGATAATGTTTATCTTGGGCAATGCCTCGCGGAAACGTTCGATGGTGCGCATCAGTACCGGTTTGCCACCTACAGGCAAAAACTGTTTGGGGATGTCGCCTCCCATGCGGAGTCCTTTTCCGCCTGCCACGATGATGATGTAGTCCATCATGTCAAGCCATCAAGTGTTTGAAACGCATGCCCTCCGCAATCTGATCAGCGGTCTGCTTGTTCACTAATTGTGACAGCAATTCGTAGGCATAAGGGAATGCTGCAGCTGGTCCCTCGGCTGTGGTGATGTTGCCATCAACGGTGACGAGGTCGCCAGTATAGGTGGCTCCACTCTCAGCCAATACCTTTTCAAAGCCAGGATAGCAGGTGGCTTTCTTGCCTTCAAGGATTCCTAACTGTGCCAGTACTACGGCAGGAGCTGCACAGATTGCTGCCACTTTTTTTCCTGTAGCAAACTGGTTGCAGACAGCCTTGCACACACCCTCGTGAGAATATAAGTTGGCTGAGCCAGGCATTCCTCCAGGCAACATCAGAAGGTCAGCATCTGAGAAGTTGCAGGCGTCAAACTGCATGTCGGCCTCGATATTCACGCCGTGAGACGATTCCACCAACGGAAAGTCCGTAATGCTTACCGTCACTACTTCAACACCTCCGCGACGTAGCACATCGACGGGAATCAATGCTTCGACATCCTCGAAGCCATCGGCCAAGAATACATATACTTTTGCCATGTCAAAATAAGTTGTTTGAGTTAATATCTGTGTGCAAAGGTATTATTTTTATTTCAATAAAACAAATTATCTGTTTGTTTTAGTTGCTGTTTTGAAATTGCGAACAAAATGCAAACTCCATTATTTGCTCTGAATAAGTAGAAAGAATAATTTTGCAACAAAAAGAGAAAACGATGAATGAT
>Ga0265298_10002175_pt1 | contig 27759 bp, 13 predicted proteins | sample AusTroGonzalo_MG_3_FD_193486 | JGI IMG/M metagenome (GOLD analysis project Ga0265298, IMG submission 193486) | Bovine rumen microbial communities from tropical cattle in Woodstock, Queensland, Australia - Gonzalo_01 | ecosystem: Host-associated > Mammals > Digestive system > Stomach > Rumen ...
GAGGGCTGTCTTATAGTCGAGACCAAACCCGAGCGGGGCACCCTTCAGGTTCTCGGGGCTCACCCACAGGATGTAATCGAAGCAGATGAACGCCATGAACATGCAGGGGATAAGCGTAATCCAGTATTTCTTCTTTTTGCTGCGGAGGTACACGGTCGCGACGCACAGGCTGCAGACGGCCATGAGCTGGTTGCTCCAGCTGAAGTAGTTCCACAGGATGTTGAATCCCTGCGGGTTCAGGTTGCTCCAGAAGATGAGCACGAGGCAGAGGGCGAACATCGGCACGGTAAGGAGCAGGCGCTTCTTGGGATCGGTCTGGTCGAGTCCGAAGAGTTCCGAAATCGTGAGGCGGAGGCTACGAAGGCTCGTGTCGCCACTTGTAATCGCGAGGATGATGACGCCCACGACGACGAGCACGGAAATCGGGGCGAACGGGATGACGGTCGAGACGAGAACGCTCAAGACCTTCACGCCGCCAGCTGCCATGAGTTCGGGTTGCATGTGGTAGATGAACATGCCGCCCGCTGCCCAGATCATGCCGATAAGGCCTTCGATAATCATCATGCCGTAGAACGTCTGGCGGCCGGTTTTTTCGGTCACTTCGGTGCGGGCAACGAGCGGGCTCTGCGTGCTGTGGAAACCACTGATGATGCCACAGGCGATAGTCACGAACAGCATCGGGATGATGGGCTGGTGTGCCGGATGCTGGTGGAAGTTCGAGGCGATGTCGCTCAGGTTGAATTCGTCAAGGATGTTCAGGTGCGGCGCGATGCCGATCATGATGCCGAGGGAGGCGAGAATGAGCATGCCGCCGAAAATCGGGTAGATGCGGCCGATAATCTTGTCAATGGGGAAGAAGGTGCTCGCGAAGTAGTAGGCGAAAATCACGCCGACTGCCACCCAGAAGAGCGTGGGGGAGACTGCAGAACCCGCGATGATGGGCGTGTTGATGAGCTGTGCCGGAGTGTTGGTGAACACGGCGCCCACGAGGATGAGGGCGACCGAGATGAGGGCCATTACCACTTTGGACGGACCCTTGCCCAGGAACTTGCGCGAGAGGGCGGGCACGTTGTAGCCGTTGTTGCGCATGCTGATCATTCCGCTGAAGTAGTCGTGCACCGCACCGCCCAGCACGTTGCCGATGGGGAGGATAATGAACACGATGGGCCCGAACTTGATTCCGAGAATCACGCCGATGACAGGGCCGATACCCGCGATGTTCAAGAGCTGGATGAGCATGTTCTTCCAGTGCTTCATGGGAACGCGGTCAACGCCGTCGGGGTTCGCGAGTGCCGGAGTCTTGCGGTCGTCAGGGCCGAAGACACGTTCGACAAACTTTCCGTAGGTAAAGTAGCCGCCGATGAGGATGGCGACACCGATAAGGAATGTAATCATGTTATGCCTTCTTTTTTGTCATCCCCGTGAGGGGAATTTTTGTTTTATTCAATCTCTTCTGCGGGCTGTTCCGTCTCCTGGTCCAGTTCCTGCTGGGCATCCTGGCTGGCGTCTTTCGTAGCGATATTCTTTTCTTCTGCCTGTTCTGCCGCGGGTTCATCCTTCTTGGCGCCACGCACGTAGCCCTTGTCCTTCGCGATTTCGTCGGGCGTCTTGTCTTCGCCGAATTGCTGCCGCAGGTAAAGGATGTTAGTCGTGTAGCTCGACTTGCCTGCGTAATCGAACCCTACGACCGGGTGGAAGCTCTTGCCCAGCTGCAGGGCAATTGCGATCCCGAACTTGAATCCGTTATTCCCGTCAACAGAAATGTTGGGGTTAATTTCCTGCCCGTAATAGGCTGTCGGGGCTCCGCTCGGGTCCTTCGCTTCGCAAAGCAGGTGGCCCGAGGCATCCATAGAGGCAGACTGGTAACCGAGCGTCATCATAATTTCGAAGAAGTTGAAGGGCTTGTAACCGATAACCACGTCGAACGTTGTGGCCGAAATGTCGAGGTCGAGTTGCCCGTCGTAGTTCTTGGGCTGGTAGCTCACGCTGCTGGAGTTGTAACCGAATACGAGGCTCACGTCGAGGCCCTGCGCTGCGGGCGGGAGCATGTACTGAAACCACCTGCCAAAGCTGTATTGCAGTCCAAAGCCCAGCAGGCTGAATCCGCGCAGTTCGCTTATTGCGGGGAGCCACATTCCGCGGAATACGACGCGTGCATGGAACGCGCTCACGCCCAATTGTATGTAGGGGTAGGTAAAGACGCCGAGCCCGTTCAGGGTCTCGTTACCGTAAACGAAGTTGTTTGTGTTATAAGGGTCTGTAACCGGGTCCCACTTGTCGCCGAAAATCGTGGGCACGTCGCGTGATTGGCCGAGAACGTTTGTCTCGCTGAAGGTGCGATCCTCATCGTTGATGGGGATTAAGGAAATCGGAAGGCCGAATTCGAATGCGAGGCTCTGCGGAACGTTTGCGCTCACGTACCAGTTGCTGTTGAGCACGTTTCCCAGGTTCTCCACGATGGGCTTCACGTAACCGGGACGGTTGAATATTCTTGCATCTCCGCCCGGGCGGTTTTCGAATGCGGCGATGGATTCGTAGATGGATGCCCAGCCGTTCTCGTCCATAGCTTGTGCCATGACAGAGGCTCCCATCAGAATTGCAATTGTGTATTTGGCAAACGTTTTCATACGGTGCCAAATATAGAAAAACGCTGTGTCGGACTGCGCCCTAGAACTGGAACTTTACGTCTACGCCCACGAAGAAGAACGTTTGCCACATGTACGAATCGAGGTCGCAGAGTCCGCTTGCCTCGGTATACACGTTCCTGAACCAGTTCTCGTAAACCTTTGCGTAAGGAACTATTGCGAGATTGTCAAACAGGTAGTACTTGATATCGGCTATAAAACCGACAGAAGACCCCATGAGCTCGGATTCGCTGGCGATACCGTCGGTAAATGCCGTGTTGTCGGTAGTGAGCGTCGTGTAAGACATGGAGCCGCCGAGTCCGATCTGGAAAAATTCCGGCCAGAATAGGTTGTATGTAAATTCCATGCTGATGCGCCAGTACAGGTTGTTCCCTTTCACCGATTCGTTTTCGAATCCGTTGATCGTCTGCTCGGATTTCCATATCTGAAAATTGAATCCGAAACTGAATTCGCGCACGTTCACGCCGAGCGAAAAGTCGGGGCTTGCAAAAATTTCAAGAGCGGGGGAGTGGATGGTCTGCTTGTTGCCTGCCGTGTCACTGTTTGTGAGGACCCTTTCGTTGAGGTCACCCTTGCTGGCGTATAACCCCATGCCTCCGCTGACAAAAAATGTGCGTGGCCAGGCATCTTCGGCAAGCGCTGCTGTCGTAAGCAATAGTGAAAGAACAACGATTAATCGCTTCATGTTTTCCTCTATCCAAACGCACACCAAAGTTTGCGCAAATTTAGAAAAAAATTTTACAATGCCGAAGGCGGAAATCGCCTAGTAGCCGGCCCATTCGGCGCTTATGGATGGGCTTGCCTTGCGGATAGCCGCATCTTCGGCGCTGTCCTTGCCCGGGGCGATGTCGCCTGCGGCAATGCGTTCCTTGATTTCGTCGAAGGTCTGCGGAGGGACGCTTGCCGGGCTGTTGTCGCCTAGCACCTTGCAGGGCGCGTTCTCGGATTCCTTCGCCTTGTCCTTCACGGGAGTGTATTCACGAGCGGCGGGTATGCTGTAGAACTTGTCCTCTTCGGGGCACCAAGCGGTAAGGCTCTTGCCGTACACGCAGCCCGAGTCGAGCCCGATGAATCCGGGAACGTTCACGAACCCCATCTTGGCCCAGTGCCCGAACACGACCGTCTTTTCCCACTTGACCTGCTCGAACCACGGGCGGTCATTCCACTTGCGTATGGAGAGCAACACCTCGGGGCTCATGTCCTCAAGGCGGGACTTGCCGGGTTCCAGGCCTGCGTGTACCAGGAGCGCGTGCGGAGTGTCGCGCCAGAGGGGCCAGTCCTTCACCGTATCTCGGATAAAAATCCACTGCTCCAGCGAGAGCGCCTTGAAGCGTTTTTTCTGCTTGTCGGTCCAGGTGTACTCGGGCGTTTCCATCATGCGGATGAGGTGCTCTTCGTGGTTTCCGCGCACGGTAAGTATCCCGAGGTCGAGTACGGTCTGCAGGGCGCGCCACATGTCCGGACCCTTGTTGATGATGTCGCCTGTCTGGTAGAGCGTGTCGCTCCCGCGCACGAACCCGAACGCGTCTATGATGCGCTCCAGCTCGTCTGCGCAACCATGAACGTCACCTATGTAGAGGGTGCGATTCATTTTAGGTGTACTGCCTGGCGCAACTTGTTCATCTCGTCGGCGGTGAGTTCGCGGAATTCCCCTGCGGGCAAGTCGCCCAGCGGAATCTTGCAGTAGCTCACGCGCTTGAGGTCGCGTATCTCGTAGCCCACGGCGCGCATCATGCGGCGAATTTCGCGGTTCTTGCCCTCGATAAGCACGAGTTCCGCAAACCCGTTCTCGAGATACACGTCGGTCGCAAATGCGATTTCCTCTTGCGCCTCCGGGTCTTCGGGGTCGCGGATGTCCACTCCGTCCACGAGCTTCTGCGCTGCGGTTTCGGAGAGCGGGCGCGTGGTCCACACGTAGTAGCTGCGGGGAATTTCGTAGCTCGGGTGCGTGAGCCGGTGCAGCAGTTCCCCGTCATCGGTAAACAGCAATAGCCCGCGGCTCTGCAGGTCGAGCCTTCCCACGTACTTGAAGGTTGAGTACCCCGGCGGCAGGTAGTCATAGACGGTGCGTCGTCCCTGCGGGTCGTCCTTCGTGCAAACGCAGCCCGCCGGCTTGTGGAACATGATGACCTTCGTCTTCTTAGGGAGCGTCGCCTTCTTTCCGTCGACCATCACCGTGTCGGCGTTCTCGTCCACCTGGTGGCCCAAGTCCTTGATTGTCTCTCCGTTCACCTGCACGTGGCCTTCCTGTACGAGCGTGTCGGCGGCGCGCCTGCTGGCTATTCCGCACAGGGAAATGAACTTGTTTATTCGCATCATGGCAAATTTTCCGTATGGTGCCCTAGTCTTCTTCGCCTTCCATCTGGATCTGGAGTTCCTTCAGTTTTCTCCAGAGCGTGGCGCGGCTAATGCCGAGCCTCTTGCAGACTTCGGTCTTGTTGTTTTTGCACACGCTCAGCGCATGCAGTATGTGCCTGCGTTCCATCTCTTCGAGCGACAGTATTTCGTCTGCGCTGCCCTCGGTTTCGGCTCTGCTGCGAGCCTGCTCCTTCGGGGCGGTTTCTGCGTAGGGAATCGCAATGCTCTGGAACCCCGTGCTTTCTGCGGGTTCGGCCTTGCCGTCCCTGATATGCGGGATGGCCACCGTCTTTTCGCGGGCTTCCTCCTGCACGTTCTCGGGCAGGTCCTCGAGCCGTATGACTCCGCCTTCCGAAAGGACAATCGCGTGTTCCACGATGTTCTCGAGTTCGCGGATGTTGCCCGGATAGGGGTACTTGGTCAGAGCGTACTGGGCGGTAGGCTCGATATCGGTAATGTTCTTCCCGTGCGTCTCCTTGTATTTCAAAATGAAATACCGAATGAGCGTGGGTATCACGGGCTTGCGCTCGCGCAGCGGCGGGAGCGATATGTGGAACGTGTTCAGGCGGTAGAACAGGTCTTCGCGGAAATCGCCCTTGAGCATGGAAGCCTGCAGGTCGCGGTTTGTGGCCGCGATGATGCGGATGTCCAGGTAGCGGGCCTCGGTCTCGCCCACGCGGCGTATCTCGTGGTTCTGCAAAAAGCGCAAGAGCTTGACCTGCGTGGCCGCGGAGAGTTCGCCCACTTCGTCAAGGAACAGAGTGCCTCCGTTTGCGGCTTCGAACAGGCCCTTCTTGTCGGCGGTAGAGCCGGTGTACGATCCCTTCTTTGCGCCGAAGAGTTCGCTTTCGACCAGGTTCTCGGGAATGGCCCCGCAGTTGACCGCGATAAATGGTTCGCCAGCGCGCTTGCTGTAGCGGTGTATCACGTTCGCGAGGAATTCCTTGCCCGAGCCGGATTCGCCTGTGATGAGCACGGTGCTCGTGGTGGGGGCAATCTTGTAGACCGTCTTGAGGATTTTCCTCATTTCGGGTGTGTCGCCCAGCAGGCTGTCGAGCACCTGCGATTCCATCAGCTGGTGCGTGGACTTGTTCTGCTGGAGCGTCTGGATTTTCTTGGCGGTGTCTTCCAGCTGGTTCACGGTGGTGGGCTTCATGAGGAAGCTGTTCGCGCCGCGGTTGATGGCGCTCGTGGCGCCGGGCCAGTTCTTGCTGTCGCAGAGTACGAAAATCTCTATGCCGGGATTTTTCTCCTTGAGGTAACTGACCAAATCCATGCTTTCGAAGGTAAGGAAGGGAACCTCGATAAACGCTAGGTCTATCGCGTTATTCTTTACCAGTGGCATTAAATTGTCCTTGTCGTCACACAGTAAGAGCTCTGTGTCGCTCAAGGTCCAGGAACGTCGAATGTCGCTGATAAAGCCAGAATCGGAATCAGCAATCAGGATGTTCATCGGCATGAATTATTGGTGGCTTTTAATGATTTCCTCGACCTTGTCGCGGAACTGCTGGATATCGATAGGCTTGTTGAACGTGCATGCGACATCGAAATGCTTGGCGGTGAGCAGGTAGTCGTCCGCTGCCGTGCGTCCACCGGCACTGACGGCGATGGTCCGGTCGCTCATGCCCATGCGGCGGAGGTCCAGGATGACTTCATAGCCGTCCACGTCGGGCATGATGATGTCGGTAACGATGACATCGTACTTCTTGTTCTGGTAGAGGGCTTTTGCTTCCTTGCCGTTGCTTGCGGTTTCTACTTCGTACCCTTTGACCTCGAGAGCGGTTTTCATCATCAGGTTGAACTGCTCGTCATCGTCGATAATCAAGATGGTGGACATTACGCATCCTCCGTTTTTTCGTTTGCTAAATCCCAATATAGATTAAATTTGGTGCCCTTGCCGAGCGTAGTGGTCACTGTGAAATGCCCATTGCTGTCTTTTAGCAGGCGAAGGGCAGAAGAAAGCCCGAGTCCGAGCCCCTCGCCGGGCGCTTTCGTGGTGAAGAACGGCGAAAAGATGCGTTCCAGCGTGTTGGAGTCCATGCCCGTGCCTGTGTCGGCTATGGTGAATTTCGCGTAGGCACCCCGGTTGATGGGGTCCGAGAACGGGAGCGCAAGCTTGGTCTTCACCTCGACGCGCTCGAGGCTGAACGTGAGCGTGCCGCCGGATTCCTTCATGGCAAATATGGCGTTGTTCGCAAGGTTGCTCAATATGCGGTCGAGTGCTGCGGGCAGGCAGAGAATCTGCAGATGATGGTCGAGGTTGTCTGCCGAAATGTGGATGTTCGCGGGGAGCGTAAGCTGGATTTTCTTGATGACGTCCTCGATGATGAGGAACGGCGAGAATACCATGGGCTTGGGGGCGATGGAGGTCTCGTTCCGGATGGCGCTCAGCACCTGGTTCACGGAATCCTTCGCCTTGTTTGCCGCCTTGTTCGCTTCCCCGATGAGTTCGGCGGACTTAGCGATGTTCTTGACCGCTTTTTCGGGGATGTCTTCTGTCGGGGTGTTCTTGAGGATTTCCTGCGCGAGTTCGCAGAACCCGATCTGTGCGCCGATACTGTTCTTGTAGTCGTGTGCAAAACCGCCGAGCATGGTTCCGAGGTCCTCGAGTCGCGAGTGGATGCGCTTCTGTTCGCTCAACAGGTCGCGTTCCCTTTCAAGCAACTTCTGCTCGGTCATGTCCTGCTTCAGCCCGATAATCTTGTACGGCTTTTGGCCTGCAACGATGGGAATGAACTGCACGTTGTATATGTAGACTGGCTTGTTCTCGCGGATGAGCGTGCTTGCCTCTTCTTCGCTGATTTCCTCGTGCAGCTCGTTTTCGTAACTGGTGTGAATGCTTGAAAGCCCGTTGTTCCTCGCCTGGACCTCGCGGAACGAAATCTTGTCTTGCGGGTCGGTTGTCTGGATAAGGTTCCCGCGGGACTTGATGTCCATGATGTTCTGTGTCATGTACACTCCCTGCTCGTTCTTGGACCAAAACTGGAACGGGAGCGCGTTGATGAGGGTTGAACTGAAGCTGTTCTGTTCCTTGAATTTCTTTTCGGAACTGTCGAGACGGTCCTGGTAACGGATGAGGTCTTTCTTGTATTCGGTAAACTGGTTGTTCAGCGTCTTGATGCGCTGCTGGTAGAACAGCGAGTTGGTCTGGTCGCTCAACAGCAACAGCCACATGAAGGTCGAAAGTGTGGTGCGGTACTTGTACAGGGCTATGTTGAAGGTGTGCAGTTCCTCGTTGATCTGGATTTTTTCGTTCTCGCGGAATATCTCGGTTTCCAGCGGAAGGCTCGGTATGAAATCCTGGATGCGGTGCATCTTCATTTCGGATTCGGATACGCGGAACAGAAGCTGCGCGGCGGAGTTGCTGCTGTTTATTGTTCCGTCGGGCTGGAATATGAACACGCAGTCGCTCAACTGGTTCAAGAGGCTTTTCATGAGCCAGTTCGAACTCTTGTTTTTGTACGAGATGGATGTGAAATACTGGCCGCAAAGGATGGCGAGGAATATGCACGAGAATTCGTTGCACTGCAGGAACACCGGAGGCTTCCCGTTGATATTGTAATTGTACGATACGGGAATCACGAAATCCAGCACGAAGGAGAACAACACGAAGAACGTGAAACTCGCCGTGGCATAGAAATTAATTTGTGCGGAATCCTTGCTGCTTGCCTGCAGGGTGTGCCTTGTCAGCTTGACTATGGTAAGAATCAGGCAGGGAACAACGAACAGGAAGAATATGACGGAATAGACCTTGAAATACGGAGCGGTCACGAACGGCTTGAAGCCGAAAAACGAGAACTGCGTGAGAATGGATTCGTTGATGCAGAAAAGAACCGTCACCGTGACGACGCTTGCCGCACCGATGGCGTTCGTGAGCCTCCAGAAATTCGAACGTCTGAGGTTGAGGGAGTGCTCGCAGGTATGGTAGATGGCGTTGCCTGCCTGCACCCACGCGATAGCCTGCACGCCGAACAGCAACTTGGCAGCAAGGCTGAAATCCGACCCGCCAAAGAATATCCCGCCCAGGAGGCTCGACGTATTCCAGAAGATGCAGACGAGCATCAGCTGGTATATGGGTTTCGGGAACTTCTTGAGTCCGGTCTTCTGCCCCAGTATGGAGGGGAAGGCGAACGTCAGCAGGAGCGCCGTTGCCGAAAGGATAATCGCGATGGGCGAGTTGGAAAAGAGGGTCTCTTGCATACCTGTTCTACTTTGTGCGGCGGATACCGAAGGTTTCCGTCTTGTCGTAGGAGTTTGACGTGCTGAAGCGGTCCCTCGTTTTTTCGTCCAGATCCGGGTTCGGCAGGAACTTGCATTCCAGTTCCGCCTTGTAGATGTAGGCTCCGGTACCGACGGCCCTGCCCTGCTGCGAGCGGACACCGCCATTGGGCGCGTTCACCCATTCCACAAAGAACGTCACCTTGTTGTTTGTAGAATAGTAGGTGTCGGAATCCACCGTGTACGTTCCGGAGAGGCGGTTCACGAAGCCTCCCATGTTGGTATAGATGGGAATGCTGTACTTGACCTTGAGGCTTCTCCAGTGGGCGGGCTGGTTCAGCGAGCCGCCACGAGGTACGGTGAGGTCCATAGTCCATACGGCGCCGGTGAGCGGCGTTACCAGCGTGTCGATTCCCTGCTGAACGATTTTTCCGTCCTCGATGCGGTCCAGCTTGTGGTTGGCCGGATTCACGACGTAGAGGTTGATGGTGTTCTTGCTCGGGATAAGCGACGGTGCCGATGCCGACACGGTCGCCACCTGGTTTTCGAGGTGGATGTCGAACTTGATTTTCGGGTTGCCTTCGCCACCGATGGTCACCTTCGGGTTGTTCTCTGCCGGCTGGTTGCCACTCTTGTCCATGAACGCGCTGAGCGTCTTGGGGGCGAGATTGATGCGGTCGCCTTCCATGACTGCCGCCGCCGATTCGGAAGAGAACATTGCGTTGAGGATTGTTCCGCCCCCGCTAAGGCTCCAGCCCGAAATATCGCTCTTGAATATGTTCATGAGGTTGCGTTCGCGCACGTAGAGAATCGCGGATGTGTCTATGGTTGTCACGGGTTCGCTGATGTACACGCTGAGCAAGTCGTAGTTCCCTGAATTCAGGCTAGCCGAGACGAACACGGGGCCTGCGAGGTCTTCGGCAAGGACTGTCGCCGATTCGTAGGCGGCGCCTTCTCCGAGGTGCTCTATGACAAGCCCTGCGCCCACGAGTGCCTTCCCGTTCAGAGAGTCCTCGTAATTGCCGTTGGTGTTGCCGAGTGCAAAAGGTACAGGCAGGTCGAACGAACTCGACATCTGATCGGCGTTCAGCTGGAACTGCGCCTTGCGCACGGTAAGCGTTTCGGGTGCGGCGCTACCGAATATGATGGAGATGGAATCCGGGTAGTGCCTTGTGTCTACCATCTGCAGGAACTTGATTTCGATATGCTCCGCAAGGCCGTCTTCATCGCGGTCGCTGATGCTTGCATACGTCATTGGAATCGGGCGGATCTTCAGCACTACGTCTACAACCTTCGGGGTGCATGGGCCAATGCCGTTACCCGCGAGGTCCTTGATGGTTGCCGTGGGCGAGAGCGACGCCTTCATGCCTTCGGTTACGAGCGAGCCTCCGCCGGCGTCGAAGTCGATTTCGAATTCCCAGATATTGAGCGCTTCGTTATAGAGCTTCACTCCCTTCACGTGGACAGGAGCGTCTGTGGGGCTCATGTGCAGGGGCCATTCCGGCGAGGGTTCCTTGACGGGTTCGCTGAACTGGATGTACACGAAATCGCTTGTGGCGTCTGCAAGCCTTTCCAACACGGATACTGATACCAGGGTGGGCGGGATGCCGTCCTTGTAGAAGTCTGCGGATTCCTTCAAGCCGCTGTTCGTACTGCTGAACAGCGAAATGCTTCCTTCGGGGTTCGTGTTCATGGTAGCGCCCGTGAGGTTCGCGCCGACAAGGATTTCCTTCTCGTTCTGCGAAATCAGCTTGGTGCTCGTGATGGTGTCGCCGTTATAAAGGTACTTGATGGAATGGAACGCCTGGTTCTCGGCCGTAATGTATTCGTTCGAAAGTATAATCCGGAATGCATCGGGGATATCGTCGCAGTCGGTATCCACCATGAGGGCAAGGTCGATAATTGGCCAGGGAGGCAGGTCCTCGATAATGAGCGGGACTGTTGCTGGCACATAATTGAACTTGGATGTGTTGTTCCCCGTAGCCTTGAGTATGGTTGTGGTCGCCTTGTCCGAACTCAGGTAGAACACAGCTTCGCCCTTGATGATGTCGATATGCTCGACAGGAGTGGTGGAGGTGGGCGAGGTAAAGAACTGCGCGAAGCCCGATTCAGAGGAAATCAGCACGCTGATGGGGTCGATCTTCAATATCTCGAGGTTCGAATCGAGCAGTTCCACGTGGACTTCGACCATCTTGCCGGTGTACACGCGCACCGTATCGACGGTGAACTTGAGGTAGCGAATTTCCGGCGGGGTCGTGATGGTATCGACTTCCACGTTGCTGCGCACCACGGCGCAGGCACAATCGTACTTGTTTTCGGTGCTCAGGTTCGCACCATGGTTGTGCCAGCTGACCCATTCCATGTAGTTGTTGCCGTACGAGAGCGTAGTATCGTGCAGGAAGATGATGGAATCCTTGCGCGTGTCGGGCATGTACATGGTGTGGTTGAAGTAGGAATTGCCGTTCATCTCGAGGTCATCGAGCATGCCTGTCGGCGAGACCTTGCTTGTGCCGCTGTAGCGGGCGTCGTAGCCTTCCTGTTCGAGCGAGTAGTGAGGAGAAACGAACGGGCTTTCGAAATTGAGCGATACGGTGCGATGTACCTGCGGGCCCGTTTCAGGAGTGTCGTCGGGGCCGTAACCGTAGATGTGCTTGCCGTGGTAATACACCGGAACGTAGGGGTCACGCGTGAACGCGACGACTGCTTCGCCCTTCGAGTTGAAGTCCACCTGTTCCGTTTCCGTAGAGGTGAAGTACGGTCCCTGAGTCAGGTCGATGCCGACAAATTCCTCGGGAACGTCTTCGCCGGTATGCGGGACAATCGACCAGCCGTCTGTGAAACTCGAGTATGTGGTATTCTGCCAGATGAAATGGAAAATGATTCGGCCTGAGACATAGAGCTTGCTGCCCACGTGGATGGGCATGTAGTACTGGCCCACACCATCCATCACCGGTTGCCCGAAGGTAACGTCGGGCTGTCCCTGAGAAGTTCCCTCGCCAGAGAACACGTGCCCGAGACGCCAGTATTGCGGCATCTCCAGGTTTGGATCTTGGTTCAGGTAGAGTCGCAGGTCGAAGTCCTCGAATTCAAGCGTGTCGTTGTTGTCTATTTCTACGATGAAGGAATGGCAGTTCTGCCAGCCGCTGGTCTTGTTGCAGGCGTTGTCCTGGTATGCGCTTGGCTTAATCCACACGTCGAGATCGGCGTATGCGGCGTGCGATTCCGTCGTGAAGGAGTATTCCTGAGAGGTCGTCGCGCCCGAGGAAACGGTAAAGTAGTAGGTGGTTCCCGCCTTCAGGTCGGTGAGGGTCGCTTCATGGAAGAGAACTGCGCCGCCGTCTGCAGCCTGCGCGCTGGTATAGGAATTGGGCGATGTGCCGAAATTCACAATGCCGTTCATGCGGTCGCTCGACCACCAGTAAATCTTTGCGCTGCGGTTGTCCACCTGGCAAATCGTGACCCCGCTGATAGTCGTATTCGCGGGAGTCATGGTGAACTGGTACCATTGTCCGTGATTGTTGTCGGTAGAGATGTTCCTCTTCGTGTCCATGCCTTCGAGGAAGAAGTAGTAGGTCTTGTTCGGCGTAAGTCCCGTGAGCGTGACGGCGCCACCCTTCGATGCGGTTGTCTGATGCACGCTCATTGTCGCAGATTCATCGGGAGTTTCGGCGTAGAATACGGTCACGAGCGCAACCTCGTTGGCATCCCAGCTCACTATCGCTTCGGTATCCGAAATCGGGGTGCCTGCGATGTTGCTGAATATCGGGCCGTCGTTATCGGGCGGGAGTGTCTCTGCAAGGCTCTGTGCAGGCATCAATAGCTGTACGGAGAAGTCGATGCAGGTTTCCGTTGCCGTATAGTCCTTCCAGTCTTCAAGCAGTACTGCAGTAGGTGCTGCACCGCCCATGAGAGCGCCTCTCGGGCACTTGTACTTGTAGGGCATGCCGCCTGCATTGTAGCCGTCCGGGTTTGCCGCACGGTTATGCGGGTGGTTCAGGTTCTTGTCGCCCGCACCCATCAAGAACGATATGTCCCACGGGTTTGCACCCAGGTTATAGTAGATGTTGTCGAGGGCTAGGTTCTTGTATGCTTCCTTCTCTGCGCCGGTCGTGATTTCCGAAAGCATGAAGATTGCGTTTGCGGCACCCAGGTTGTAGCGGTTGAATCCCCACGCGCTCGATGTCCACACCAGGTTGTATGGGCCGTCAGATGTAACGCTTCCGAAGCGGTTCGTGTAAATGACGTTGGAGCCCTGCGAGCCGTCGTCGGTCAGGCGGCGCAGGCAGTTCGTGGCGCGCTGTATCAGGGTGTCGCGTTCCAGTTCGCCCACGTTGAACATTTGCGCCGTTTCCTTGTCCTTCAAGATGAGTTTCACGAACGAGAACAATACATAGGAATGGACGTTCTCAAAGTCGGTTACCCAGCCACCCGGAGTAAAGCCGCTCGTGAGTCCGAGGAAGCCTCCCTTGAAATACGGACCCGCATCGTCGGGTTCGTTGTTGTAGCCGTAGTTCGTGGAGTTGTCGTTGATTTTCGTGTCCTTGTAGAGGTCGAACTGGTAAGTCGTATCCATGGTTGCGTACCACAGGGCAAGTGCTGCCGCCGCGGCGTCGTCAATCATGTTCGTCACGCTTGTTCCACCCGGGTAGAAACCGCCGAGTTCATCCGAACCCGTGTAGGAACCGCCGTAACCATAGGTGTGCGGCTTCAGCACGTTCTTGTAAATATCCTTTGCCGCTTCGAGAAGGGAATCTGAATACACGGGGTCGTACACGTACCAGCCGACGGCAAAATAGGCAAGAGACGCTGCGTACATGCCCGCGGCCGTTCCAATGCCCTTAGCCACATGGCGGTCGGGCCCGCCTTTTGAGAACGGCTGTGCGTCCTGCTTTTCGGGCACATCCCAGAACTGGTGGTCTTCGCTGCCGACGGCGATAGAGTGGTACATATCGCCTTGAGCGATAAGGCCGTCTGCCTTGGATGCCTTGTAGAGCTTGAAGATATAATCCGCACCGATTTTTGCTTCGTAGAGAATATCGGGAATACCGTCGGTAAACACGGTGTCGTCGTAGGAATTGCCGTAACGGTCTTCTGCCTTGTCCTGGTAAACGAGGTAGGTTGTTGCAAGCGCGTAGGCGGTATAGCCGAGAGTCTCGACAACTTTGAAATGGTCTCCGCAGTCGTGCCATCCGCCGGTCAGGTCGTGCCCGATTTCCGAACCGTCCTTCAGGTGGCAGGGCGCGTGCAGCTGCGACTTGGTGTTTCCGCAACGCTGGATGCCAAAGAATTTCAGAGAATTCTCGAAAACCGCGTTGAAGATAGAGGGGTGGACATGGAATGTTGCCGAGGTGTCGTTCCCTACAACCACGCGGTATTCGCCGATGGCGGTAAGCCCTGTAAAGTCCGCCTTGTACAGTTTTTCTGTTGCGGTGGTGGTATTTGAATCGCCAAAGAGGTATAGGGGAGTGCCAATCGATTTGAACGTGCCGTTTACCCAGATGTTGGGCTTGGGACCAGTCCCGATGGATTTGAGCGAGGTGTTGCCGACATCCACATCTTGGAGGGTGTTCGCGTCAATGACCTTGAACGTCGTTGCCGTCGGGTCGGCGACGTATGCGTACTTGTTGTCCTGCGGCCTGAATCCCGCCTGGTTCACGCGGACGGGGCGCCTCTTGTAGACGTTTATCGAGTCGAGGTAGCGCCGTTCGCAGTTTTTGCAGGTGCGGTCGATTTCCGGGAGTTGCGCCATGGCGTTCACGCACAGCACTTCCCCCAGGACAAATGAAATTGCCAACAGCTTTTTCAAGTACGTCATTCCCATATTTTCTCCAGGTTCTCTTCCTAACTTATCTCCTTGCGCGCTTGAAACCGAAGGTCTTTGTGGTGTTGTCGGTTGTCCTTATGACATCGCCCTTCTTGTGGGATTCTTCTTCCTTCCCGGCGATGGCGACAGATTCCGACATGTAGGTGGCCTTCGATTCAAAGTCGAACTTCGCGATGTAGGCGCCAGTGCCAAGCTTCTTGCCGGTCCTGCTCGAAGGTGATCCGGTGGGCGCCATCCATTCGAGGTTCAGGCGCAACACGCCGTCATCCGAAATCTTGTCGTAGCCGACATCCTTCATCTTCATGCGCACGTTCTGCTCCACAATGAACTGCCCGAGATTGTCGTAGATGTCCATGCTGAACTTGATATCGAAATCGAACAACGGCTGTCCGAGATCGTCTGTCTGCAGTGCCGAAGGCATCGTGATTTCTACGATAAACTGCGGGCCACCGTGCTTGTAGAAGTTCGTGTCGAGAATTGTGGCGGTCGGCGTGACGTTCCCATCGGCAAGGTTCATCAGCGTCTCGGTGCCGTTCGGGTTCACGACTGTAGCGCGGAATATCTCGTTGCTTGCGACTGCGGTTCCCCAGTAGGGCGGCACGATGTTGCTTGGCACCGTGACATCGCTTGCAAGCGTTACGCGGAACTTGGTCTTTTCGGCCGCATCGCCGCCCACGATTACCCACGGGTTCTGTTCGGTGGGGAAGTTGCCCGCCTTGTCCTTGTAGCGCGAAAGCGCTGCAAGCGGAACCAGACGGATGTAGTCGCCTACGCGAACGGCGCCTTCGGATTCTTCGGTGTAGCCGAAGTTTTCCTTCACGTCGTTCTTCGTAGACACGGACTTCGGCTTCAGGTAGATGCCTTCCTGCGAACCGCGCCTGCGTTCAATGTACTCGAGGGCCGGATTGTCGATTGCGGTAAGCGGTTCAGACATGGTCGCCTCGAGGAACTCGTAGGAGTTTGTCGAGGACTTTGTTGCCTTCATGATAATGGGCGGGCACTTGTCGACCACGTAGTAGAACTTGTCGAAGAATCCGCCCGCGGGGCCAAGCCTCGGGGTCACGTGCCCGTACCCGTCGTAAGGTCCGCTTGTCGTGCCGAGCGCATAGCCGTTCGACGCGGTGAGCGGGATGGTGATAATCGAAATAGTATCTTGCACCAGTGTGGAATCGTCCGTGATGGTACCGGAGAGGCTGTCGAGTTTCTGGTTGTGCTGCCAGTGCTCGCCGAATTCCATGGTGTGTGTCCAGTCCGCGGGGAGGAAGCTCTTCACGATGTTCTTCATGCCCCATTCCACTACGAAGCTATCGAGCATGTCTTTGTCGCGGAGTTTCTTTTCGAACTTCAGGTAGATTTCGTCGGGGAAGCCATCGCCCTCGTTGTCACGCATTTCAGCGAGCGATATGGGCACGGGCTTCGGGGTTTCTGCAATCACGACTCCCTGTGCGCAGGGCGATGTTGGGTCAAGCGCGTTGAGCGCCTCGTCGGTAATGGTAATGCCCGACTTGATGCTTGCAATGCCGCCTACGGGGATGTAGGCTCCGTTCGTGTTGCCCGTTACCACGTATTGCCAGCTCTTGCCGCCGTTATTGGAGGTCGCCTTACCCGATACGGTAATGAAGTCTCCCGATACGCCCTGGATGGTGAGCGGCCATGCGCCTGGCGAGGCGAGCATCACGGGCTCGGTGAAGGCAATCATTATCGTGTCTTCGACAGTGCGCGGTTCCGGGTTCTCGAGCATGGTCACGCTCAAAAGTTGCGGGAGAATGCCGTCGGCAATCTTCACGTTCTCGCGGGTGACCTGCCCCTTCGTTTCCAGGTAGATGCCTGCCGTTCCGCTGGGCGATGTCGTCTCGGGTACGGTGACTCCCGTAAGCGGGATCACGATATCGCTGAGCCCCGTGATGGGTTGCGGTACGGAAAGTGTCAGGGTATCGGTCATGCCGTCAATGTACACGCGGATGCTGTCGAAGGCGAAGGTCTCGTCGAACGCGTTCGAGAAGCTCACCGTCAGTTGGTCGGCCACGTTGTCGCAGTCGGTATCCTGTGCGAGTACCGCCTTCGGCGCGGGGTAGGTCGATTCGGCAAAGAACGACTGCTTCGAGATGTCTTCCTCGTCTTCCGGGTCTATGTAGATGACTTGGATGGTGTCGCCCGCGAAGAACGAAATCTGCCCGTTGGTGCGCGTGCCCTTCGGGAGCTCGACCGCGGCAATCGAACTTGTGGTCTGGAAGTAGCCCGGATTGGCGGGGTCGGCGGCGAGCGTCACTCGGAGCGTGTCGCCCTTCTTGTTGTTCACCACCAACACTTCGATGGGCAGCGTGTACTTCGCCTTGTCCTTGTCGGTCAGGAATATGTTGAAGCGCGTGTTCGCCGGGTCGGCAGGGCTCTGGATGGGGTTGCCCAGTTCGTCCTTGATAGTGAGCGCCGATGCCGTCGCATCGCCCTTCGTGAACTGCACGAAGTAAGACCTGTTCTCGAACGCGCACCCGCCGTTTTCGGTACAGGCGGCACATTCCGGGTCGGGGCCCGCGAATATCGTCACGTCCACCTTGTTGCTTCCGATGCCCATCTTCACGGGGATGTTCAAGTCCCACATGTCGGTGGCGAGGTTGTAGTGCGCCACGATGATCCCGTTGTAGGTCATGTAGTCTTCTTTTTCGTTTCTCTCGTTTTCGAGCACGGTGTGTATCAGCGGAATCTGCGTACCGTTCGCCCAGATCTTTGTGATGTAGCCGCCCTCGGTAATGTGGGCGTGCCCGGTTACGAACACGGTGCTGCTGGACTGGTCGATTTCGACATAGCTGCCGTTAGATACGTTGAAGGGAGCGTCGAGCGTGACATCGATCTTGTAGTCAGCGCGCTTCGTTTCCATCTCGCTCTTGGAGGGGCTGTAACCCCACACGAACTCGTCCTTGCGGTACACGGCCACGTAGGGGTTCACCGGGGCTACGCCAAAGTCGAGGTCGCCGTCGTCCTTGCTGATGCAGGGCATGCCTGGGTAGTCGGCATAGTCGCCCGCTGCCTTGCTGTGCGGCATCCAGCTCCAGTCGCCGGGGTTTTCCGTGAGCGTGCCCCCGATCTTGTCTTCGTCGGATACCCAGTACCACGTGCCGTCGGCATTGCAGTAGAGTTTTTTGTTCTGCGGGGCCACGTCGAGCGGGTCGTCCTGGCCGGGGGCGCGGATGCGGGCCACGAACAGCACGTCCACACGGAATCGGCTGGAACTCTTGATGACGGTAGAGCCGAGCGGTATGGGGAAGTACCACTGCCAGGTACCGCTGGCTGCGTCGTAGGTGTCCTCGATCTTTACGGGGCGCACGTGGCGGAAACCTTCGTTCAGCTGGTTCAGCGTCGTCGCGTCGCAGGCCTTGTTGAAGCCCGCTTCGTCGTATGCCTGGCAAATGTCGGTACGGATGGCCACGTCATCGTACAGGTCGTCGTCGCCGCGCATGAACATGCGCACGGTAAGGCTGTCGAACGATCTTGCCTCGTTGTTGAATATATTCAGGTTGATTGCCGGCTTGCTGGCCCAGGAGTACTGGTAGGTGTACACGCTGAAGTCGTACTGCGTCACCGGCGTGGTGAACTTGAGCATGGCTCCTGTTTCGTCGTTCACGTTCGTGTATTGCCCGTTGCTTTCCACGGCGTAGTAGTAAGTCGTCTTTTCCTTGAGTCCGCCAATCTTTACGTAGTGGAACTTGGTCGGGATTCCCGCGACGTCGGCGTTCCCGTTACCCGTATTGAATGCGTATTCGTTCAGGTTCGTGTGCGGGATGGTGTCCCAGAACAGCCTGGACTCGTATTCGCCGTTAGGTGTGTACCACATGATTTCGGCGCTGTCGGCACTCACGTTGCACACCGTCACGTTCTGGATATCGGCGCTTTCCACGGTGTTGAGCGTCGTGAAGCTGAACGGGGTCTGCGTGCTGTCCACCATGTACTTGAGCGTTGCGTTCGTCGGTTCGTAGGCGTTCATGCCGAGCGCATAGAAGTAGTATGTGGTTCCCGGTTCCAGGTTGCGGAGAATCACCTCGTGCTGCACGCTCGCGGTATTGTCGTCGGGGGCCGCTTCCAGGTTCATCTGGACGTGTTCCTCGCCCTTGCCGTAGTAGAGGAGTACCGTCCCGCGGATATCGAGCTTTACCATCACGATGGCGGAATCCATGCTCACGTGGCGGATTTCCACCTGCATTCCGGGGGCGCGGGTGCGGTCGATTTTCTGGGAGGCGAGCATGCCCACGCTCACGAATGTGGCCGCCGCGTCGATACAGGTTTCGGAGAGGTGGTATTCTTCCCAGCTGCGCGTAACCGGGTCCCAGGCGTTCTGCTGGTCAGGAGTGAGGCCGCCGAAAAGCGCTCCCACGGGCGGGTTGTACTTGTAGCCCGCGCCCGGCATGTTTTTGCCTTCGGGGTTTGCCGCACGGTGGTGCGGGTGCGCGTCGTTCTTGTCGCCTATGCCCAGCAAGAAAGATACATCCCAGGGGTTCATGCCCAGCATGTAGTTCAGCTGGTTGAGGGCGAGCTTGTGCATCTCGGCGGTTTTCCAGTCGGGAGTCCCGAGAGAGGGCAGGGCGAGGCCTTTCTCCTCGATATCTGCCGCCACGTCTGTGTAGGCGAGCACTTCGAAGATGTTGCCGGCCTGGTAGCGGTTGTAGATCCAGGTTCCGTCCGTCATCATCGCGTACCACAGGTCGTCGTAGTTCACCGAACTCGGCTTCCAGGTGTTGTTTGCCGAGGGCAGGGTGATGGTTCCGCCGCCATACTTGCCCATGTCGCCCAGGTTCGAAATCATGTCGGTCACGCAGTCTTCCACCGCGTTCAGCCATTCCGTTTCGGTAAGGCCGTACTCGTTTATCGCCTTGTCCTTGTCGGCAAGGATAAGCTTGTAGAGGGCGTAAAGCGCGTAGGCGTAGGAGTTCGCCCAGCTCGTGTTCTTCACATCTTTGTAGAATCCCTTGTTGTTGGTGACAAACCATCCGCCGTCAAAGAACCCTGCGCCGGTATTGTATTCCTGGCCCGCGACCATGTTCTTGTTGCGGAGCATGTCGTCGGCGTAGTCCTTCTTTCCTGTCGCGTAGAGGAGCGCCACGGAAGCGAGAGCCATTTCGTCGTAGAACTCGTTGTTGCCGTTGTAGGCGGGGGTGGACCAGCCGGCAGCCTTCGTGTTGTTCTTGAAGGGCTTGCCGCCGTCGTAAGATCCCTTGCCTTGGGCCAGGGCCTTTGCAAAGTCGTACATCTTCTCGGCTACCATCAAGCAGCTGTCTGCAAAGGGCTTGTCGTACTCGGCGTACATCTTGCCCACGATGGCAAGGCCTGCCGCAGTGGCGCCGCCGATATTGGAACCGATTTCGCCGAGTCGCACGGTACGCGATGCGGGGCCTCCGCGGTCCGTTGCCGATGCGGAATTGTCTACGGGGAGCTTGTCCTGGTTTTCGGGGCGTCCCCACCAGCCGTGGTCGCTACCGAAGTTACCCACGGAAAGGGCCATGTCGTCGATGACGCCGTTTGCACGCTTGTAGGCGCGCAGCACGAAATCTGCACCGTGCTTGGCCTCGCGCAGCATGTCGGGGATGCCGTCGGTATTGACCGTCTCTCCCTGGTTGTAGGCGTAGTAGTCGTCGTCGGCATCGGGGTTCGTTGCCGCCATCACGGCTGCCACCATGAATGCGTACATTTGCGTCTGGGATTCCTTCAGGTGGTCACCGCAGTCGTAGTAACCGCCTTCAAGGGTCCCGGCGAGGGATTCGTTGAAGGGCCCGCGGACATCGTCTGCACCCGTAACGACGGGGCCGCCGCCGTCCTTGGTGTGGCTTGCCGGGTGGAACCACGATTCGCCATTTCCGCTGCGGTTGATCCCGTAGAACTTGAGCGCGGCGGAGCGCACCATGGAATAGACCTTGTCGCTAATGATGAAGGTGCTCGAAATGTCGTTGCCTACCTTGATACGCAGGCGTGTGTTCGTGGGGAGGCTCATGTTTCCGAGGAAGCCCACCTGCACGGTACCGGACTGCCCTTGGATGCTTACGGAATAACGGTCCTGCTTGTTCGTCGCGGCGTTTGTGCCCGCATTGATTATCCAGGAAGAAGTGATGTTTTTCCCGGTGGAGGTAAAGGAGCCTGTCGCCGCGGGGGTAAGCGAGTTTCCGTCGATGTCCACGACTTCGAATGTCGTGGCGTTGCCTACGTAGTAGAACTGCTTGTCGGGGTCTTTCTCGAGGTAGCCGGCCTGGTTAATACGGATGGGCGACATCCGGTAGTTCATGGCGTCCAGGTAGGCCTGGTTCAGGGTATCGGGAATAAACTCGTTCGGGGCGTATGCCGCGGGCGTACGGTTCTTCGGAATCGGGTTCTTCGGAGTCGGATCGGGGACAAAGTGGTCAAAGACTGTAGAGTCCCAGGTGAGAGGCCACACCGGGCGGATCAGGTCATAAGGAGTCGGTTGCTGTTGACCGGCTGCAAAAGCAGAAACTGCTGCGAGCAGCGCGATGGACAAAAACTTCTTTACAGGCACAATGCCTCCTTTATAAATACACAAATAGGACCCAAGAGGCGACCTCTTGAGACACCGCGGAACAATCCCTGTCCTTAAAATAGATTTATTGTGCCGAAATGTCGCTAACTTACACGCAAAAAGCGTTGAAAACACCTTAACAGATGTTTTTTATAAGAGAAATAAATGATATCCCTCCCATTTGTAAACTTGCGGTTACAAAACGCAAAAAAAGACCGGCTCGAAGCCGGTCCTTAAAGATATGCTCTGATGCGAAAGCGAGTGAGAAACCGGAGGTCTCGTCACCCGAAATGCCGAACGAGCGGTCTTCCGTGAACAGAAAAGGCTCGTGTTAAACGAGCCTTTGCAGTGAGAGTGAGCGCTCACCGGAGTAATTTAACTCACGAATGTAGCGCGAACGGTCGCTTATTAGTCCCCGGTGAAGATGATCACGAGAACAGAAGCAACGAACAGCGCGGACACCACGAGGAATTCCCACGGATTTTCCATGATGGTGGTCTTGGCAGAACCCATGCTCTGGGATTCCATCTTCTGCTGTTCTTCGGCCTTGGCCTTAGCTTCAGCTTCGGCGGCCTTCTTTTCTTCTTCGGCCTTGGCGAGAGCGGCGGAGTCTACCGGGGCTTCTTCGGTCTTGGCTTCGAGAACTTCCGTCTTGGCGGTGTCGGCAGGAGCGGCAGCGGCTTCAGCGGCCGGTGCGGCTTCGGCAGGAGCGGCAGCAGAATCAGCAGGAGCAGCGGCAGCTTCGGCAGCCGGGGCGGCTTCAGCGGCAGGAGCGGCTTCGGCGGCAGGGGCAGCTTCGGCAGCAGGAGCGGCTTCAGCAGCGGGTGCGGCAGCAGCTTCAGCGGCGGGGGCCGGGGCGGCTTCGGCAGCAGGTGCAGCAGCTTCAGCGGCAGGAGCCGGAGCAGCGGCTTCAGCAGCAGGAGCGGCTGCGGGGGCAGCTTCAGCAGGAGCGGCTGCGGGTGCGGCAGCTTCAGCGGCAGGTGCCGGAGCGGCAGCAGGGGCTGCCTTCTTGGCGGACTTTGCCGGTGCAGCGAAAGCGACGGCTGCAGCGAGCATGGACACCATCAAAATCTTTTTCATCATAGATTCCATTCCTCTTTAGGGTTTGTTTTTTAAACTTATGTTCTAAAAAATAGCACATCTTGGGGCAAATTGCTAAAAAAAAATTAAAAAAGTTCATTTTATCGCCTTTTTTTGCGCTTTTGTCGCCCATTTTGCAAGAAAAGGGCTCCCCTGCCAGGCAAGACCGCTCCATCCGGTCGGGGGAAATTGTAATTTTTACCCGGCTAAAACCTTAACCCCCGATTAATACTATGGCATTCAAGTACGAAGCAACCGTCCAGCACGGTGAAGACAAGACTGAATACGTGAACTTGGGCAAAGACGGCGTTACCGTCACCGAGTTCGAAGGCAAGAAAATCCTCAAGGTGTCCAAGGAAGCTTTGACCAAGCTCGCCCAGGCTGCTTTCGAGGAAGTCGAATTCTGCCTGCGCCCCGCACACACCGCGAAGGTCGCGAAGATCCTTCAGGACCCGGAAGCCTCCGATAACGACAAGTTTGTCGCTCTGACCATGCTCAAGAACGCTGTCGTGGCAGCCAAGGGCGTGCTCCCGTTCTGCCAGGACACCGGTACGGCAATCTGTGTGGCCCACAAGGGTCAGCAGGTCTGGACAGGTTTCGACGATGCCGAAGCTATTTCCGAAGGCATCTACAACGCTTATACTACCAAGAACCTTCGCTACAGCCAGATTGCTCCGCTGACCATGTACGAAGAGAAGAACACGGCTTGCAACCTGCCGGCACAGATCGACATCCACGCCGAGGAAGGTGCCGAGATGAAGTTCCTCTTTGTGGCGAAGGGCGGTGGCTCAGCCAATAAGACTTACTACTGGCCCATGACCAAGGCGCTCCTCAACCCGAAGTCCTTGGAAAAGTTCCTCGCCGAAAAGGTGAAGACTCTCGGTACTGCGGCTTGCCCTCCGTACCACCTCGCCATCGTGATTGGCGGTACCTCTGCCGAAATGAACACCCACGCGGTCAAGCTTGCTAGCTGTGGCTACTACGATGACATTCCGACCACGGGTTCTGAAGGCGGCCGCATTTTCCGCGACCTCGAAATGGAAGAAAAGGTTCTCCACATTTGCCAGAAGACGGGCATCGGCGCCCAGTTCGGCGGCAAGTACCTCGTGCACGATGTGCGCGTGATTCGCGCTCCGCGTCATGCCGCAAGCTGCCCGGTTTCTATCGGCGTTTCTTGCTCCGCTGACCGCAACATCAAGGCAAAGATTGACGAGAACGGCCTGTGGCTCGAAAAGATGGAACACCATCCGGAAAACTACATCCCGGCTGGCAACGCCGTGAACCTCGCTCCGGCTGTTGAAATCGACCTCGACCGTCCCATGAAGGAAGTGCTCGCTGACCTCACCAAGTACCCGGTGAAGACGCGCCTCAGCCTCAAGGGCACGATGATCGTGGCCCGCGACATGGCACACGCCAAGATTGCTGAAATCTTCGACAAGCAGGAACGCGGCGAAGAACTCACCGACGAAGAAAAGACTGTGCTCAAGGTCGTGTCTGACCACCCGATTTACTATGCCGGTCCGGCAAAGACTCCGGCTGGCATGCCTACCGGTAGCTTTGGCCCGACGACGGCTAACCGCATGGACCCGTACGTGATGCGCTTCCAGAGCAAGGGTGCTTCGATGATCATGGTGGCTAAGGGCAACCGCAGCCAGGATGTCACCGATGCTTGCAAGAAGTACGGTGGATTCTTCCTCGGCTCCATCGGCGGTCCGGCAGCCATCCTCGCTGAACAGAACATTCTGTCCAACGACATCGTGGCCTTCCCGGAACTCGGCATGGAAGCCATCCGCAAGATCACCATCAAGGACTTCCCCGCCTTCATCCTTGTGGATGACAAGGGCAACAATTTCTTCGAAGGTTTGATCTAGTTTGATTGTGTCATCCTGAGCGAAGGCACAAAGTGCCGTAGTCGAAGGATCCAGACCCGAGTTAAACAAAAAAATCCCGTCGGACAACCGGCGGGATTTCTGCTTTTGTCATTTTCTCAAAGGTATTTTCTTGTTTATAGACCTTTTCCGGAAGGAATAGACTATTTTATTGATTGGATAACTACCTTTTTGAGAAATTGCCTATGCTGAACATCAACGAGATAAGCGACTACAGGGATTTGCTCAAGAATTACTATACCCAGCGTAAGCTGGACATGCCCCTGTATTCGTACAAGATGATGGGGCAAAAGCTCGGGCTCGAGACGAGCCAGATGTTCCGCGTGCTGAACAAGGACATTCACCTGCCAAACCATAGCATCCCGCTGGCGAAGGACCTGCTCGACCTGAAGGGACGAAGCGGCGAGATTTTCGAGATCCTTGTGGCGGCGGCAAAGGCGAAGTCGCCGGCGAAAAAGGAAAAGCTCTACAAGATGGCGCTCTCGTTGCAGGATGTTGACCTGCGCAAGTTCAACGCGAGCGAATACCTTTTCTTGAGCAAGTGGTGGATTCCCGTGGTGCGCGCCCTGATTGAAATGAACGGCGGGCATGCCGAGGTTTCGCGCCTGGTGAAGCAGATTACGCCTCCGGTTTCGGAAGACCAGGTGCGCGAGGCGATTGCGGTGCTGAAGGACCTGAAGCTCATTACTCCGCTTGCATCGGAGCGCTATGCGGCGACGACGGCCAATTTTACGTCGGGAAGTTCGCCCGTTAAGACTGCCGCCATCCGCAGTTACCAGAACCAACTTTTGGCACTTGCACAAAACGCGCTGGTTGCCGTGGAACCCGCGAAGCGCAATATCTCTTCGCTGCTTGTCGGTGTCGATGAGGACTGCTTTACGGATTTGAACGAGATGACGCTTGAATTTAGGCGCCAGGTGCAGAAGCGCGTGGCCGAGGTGAAGGATGTCGACAGGGCGATGCAGTTCGTGTTCGCCTTCTATCCGGTCGCAGAGATTGCGAAGGGCCAGCAGGCGAAGAAGGTGGGGGTGAAAGGATGAAAAAGTTACTCTTGCTTTTCGCTGTTCTTGCGCTCTGTGCCTGCTCCGACAAGGACGTGGCCGCCATCAGTACGGTCGAGACGCAAAACGCCTACCTGATTCAGGTGGTCCACGAGGATTCCCTGCCTGCGGTGAATGTTGTTGCCCGCATGCGTTCTGCAAACTTTGTCCGCAGTGTCGAGGAAGATTCTGCAGGTGCGGATTACTATGAGGAGTTCGTGACGGATTCCCTGGGATACATCCGCATCGATAGTCTTGCGGTGGATACGGCGACCATCGAGATTCTCGAAAAGGGCGAGGGCCTGTTCCGGAAGATTTTTGCCGAAGATTTGCGCGAGTTCGGTGACCTGCGTTTCGTCATGGGAAAGACGGGAAACCTGCGCGGTAAGGTTTACCTGCCGGAAGGCGTCGATTACGCCTGGGTGCAGGTGTACGGCTCTGACCGCCTTGTAAAAACCGATGGTGCGGGTTTCTATGAGATGGATTCTCTGCCTCCGTATGAATATGACCTGCGCATTATTGTAGGCGACAGCGTTGTCAATGAATTTGCGGAGGTCAAGCCCGGTAAGGAAACTTCGGCGAATGTGTTTGCATTTGAACCGGATTCCATCAAGGTGCTGGACTTCGAGTCGGCGGATGCGCAGTTCGTTATCGAGGAACTCGACATAAGCAAGGCGGGTTACATGTCTGCGACGGATACCAGCGTGAAGGTGACTCCCGAGGTGAAAACTGTCCCTGAAACGCGCGAGGACATTGCGGAATTTATCGTGGAGGCCGGAGCGGGACGTGAAGGGAACGCTATCCACTGGCAGTCTTCGGCAAAGCGCGGCAACTGGTCGTTCTATGGCATCTGGGTTTGCGAGGAAAAATCACCCTGCGACCTGTCGGCTACGGATTCCATCGTGTACTATGCCCGCGGTAACGGCGTCATCTCGATTGCTTTCGAAACTCTGGGCAGTTCCAACGAAGAAGGCAAGACTCTGGCTTACGATACCCTCGATACGGAAAAATGGCAACGCCGCGTCATCAAGCCCGAAAACTTCAAGCCGCGCGACGACCTGTACGGGAACCTCGGCTGGGATGTCATCAGCAAGGCGGTCACGACCATCTCGATTGCCGCTTACGACGACACCGAATTCTGGATAGACGACGTGGTGCTATACGGCGTCAAGCCCAGCAACTTCGCCAAGTAATGCAAAAAAGACCGCTTTGCAGCGGTCTATAAAAATTCATTTTGTTTAAGAAACGAGTGAGACGAGGCGTCACTCGCCCGTAGCGTACAAACCGTACGTAAGGAGCGAGCGCAACGAAGTATCACGAAGTTTATGGAACAAAATCAGGAAAAAGGCGGGATTACTTGCCACAAAACCGCTTTGTGGGCGTGCAGGCGGTTTTCCGCTTCTTCGAAGCTCATGTTCACGTCGAGGTTGTCCATCACGGAGTCCGTGATTTCTTCGCCGCGGTGAGCCGGGAGGCAGTGGCTGACCTTGCAGTGTGCCGGAGCGAGCTTCAGGAGTTCGTCGTTGATCTGGAACGGGAGGAAGTGAGACTGCTTCGTAGCCTTTTCGCCTTCCTGACCCATGGAGACCCACACGTCGCTATAGAGGATGTCGGCGTCCTTGACGGCTTCCTTCGGGTCATTGAACACGCGGTACTGGCAGCCGCGCTTGTCCATGAGAGCCTTGGCTTCTTCCACCACCTTGGCGGGCTGTTCAAAACCCTTGGGGCAGGCGAGCGTGAAGTTCATGCCCACCTTCGCGGCGAGGGCGAGGAAGGAGTTGGCGACGTTGTTGCCGTCACCGATAAAGGCGACCGTCTTGGGCTTGTTGCCGTTCTTGAAACCGCCGAGGTTCTCGTTGATCATCTGCGCGAAGGCGATGGCCTGGCACGGATGGTAGTCGTCGGTCAGGGCGTTCACGACCGGGATAGAGCCGTATTCGGCGAGCTGTTCGACCAGGTCCTGCTTGAAGCAACGGACCACGATGGCGTTCACCCAGCGGGAAAGGCAGCGGGCCACATCCTTGACGCTTTCGCGCTTGCCGAGACCGATGGAATCGGGGGAGAGGAGCACGGCGTGGCCGCCGAGCTGGTTCATGCCCACCTGGAAGGTAGTGATGGTTCGCAACGAGGGCTTCTCGAAGAACATGCCGATGTTCTGGCCGTGCAGACGGTCAGAAACCTTGCCGGCGTG
>Ga0265298_10002176_pt1 | contig 27758 bp, 45 predicted proteins | sample AusTroGonzalo_MG_3_FD_193486 | JGI IMG/M metagenome (GOLD analysis project Ga0265298, IMG submission 193486) | Bovine rumen microbial communities from tropical cattle in Woodstock, Queensland, Australia - Gonzalo_01 | ecosystem: Host-associated > Mammals > Digestive system > Stomach > Rumen ...
CGATTCCCCAAGATTCCTTCCCGCTCCCCCATGCGTAAACGCTCGCTTCAAGTCGGTCATGCTGCACGTCAACGCCACAAGTAAGAACAAGCGCACCGGGCGGCAACGTGTTCGCCGGGTAGTTTTCCCGCCTATCGTAAAGGCGTTGCCAATCGTCACGCGTTAGTTGTTCGTCCCACACCTCGCCCAATTTTAAGTTGACAAATTCCATTAGTCCGTCCTTGTCCTTATTGTGCGAGACGGTAACAAATTCATCGACAAGTTCATATAAGTTCACCCACGGAGAGCAAAGGGAATTTATATGATAGCCCTTTGTATTTGCGCCGGGATTCTGTGGCACCCATCGACCCAATGCCAATATTTCGGGGTCCGGCCTGTACGCGCCACGGGCAACTTCTTTGCAATGAGGGCAGACTATACGGGCGGTAAGCGGCAGCGATGCGCCGTCCGCGTCCTTGTCCCAAACAACGTACTCCCACTTGTATTCAAATTCACATCCGCAATGCGGGCAAGGCAGCATATAAATTCGCTGGTCGCTTTCAAGATAATATTTCTCAATTTCCGAAGCCCCCTTTATTGTCGGTGTCGATACAAAGATGTGCTTCCTATTGTGAAAGTTTGTCGTGCGCTGGATAGCCAACTTGAGCGGCGAACCTTCCTTCGTAACGCCGTAACGGTCGATTTCGTCCGCCAGCAAAACACGGATAGGGCGCGACGCAAGCCCAGCCGGAGAGTTCGCACCGACAAGGGCAATGTAGCCGCCCGGATAATGTTTCATGCGGATCGTGGTAGATTTCTTGCGGCTTGTCCCGCGGCCTTCCTTGCCTTCCTCCAACTTGTCTTTAAGCCCCGGCGAATATTGGAACGTAGGCTCGATGCGCTCTTTCGAAAAGTTTTCCGCCGCTTCGATGGTAGGTTGCAAGAATAGTTGCGGCGCGGGTTCTTGGTCCACGTAATAGCCCATGATGTTGAGTAACGCTTCGGACTTTCCCACCTGCGAAGAAAACATCATTACGACGCGCTCCGTCACCTTGTCCGTTGCCGCGTCCATCGGTTCCCGCAAATACGGTACACGGTCCGTGCGCCAATCCCCCGGCTCCGGCGAAGTTCCGGGAGCAACATAGCGGAACTTGTCCGCCCATTGTGACCCCGTTAATCGGGAACGTGGGCGGCATACCTTGAAGAATGTTTTTCCCCAATCATTCGCCATCGCCATGAGCCTTTACAAATTTTGATTTAGAAAAAGAAATGAGTGCATCCTGTATGGCATCAGTCATTACTTCTTCAATCTTGCGGGCGGGCTGGTGTTCGCATAAGGCCGAAATCCTTACGGGAATCGAGGTCAAGCGTTCCAGGACTTCGGCGGCAACCGTGGCCGCGTCCGCTTCCACATCTGCACGGGTTACAAGTTCGCCTTTTTTTAACTTATATTCAATTTCGCGCAACTTTGCTTGATAGGTCTTTTCAGCAAGTCGCGCTTTGTTGAACTGCGTCGTAATGTCACGGGCGGAAATCAGTTTTTCAGAAGTCAGTTTCGGTGCTGGTTCCGTCGCTTCCTCGCCATCTTCGGGCGGATCATCGTCGGGCAACTCTTTTATTTTCTTTGGGCTTTTCCGTTTTTTCGGGGCGCTCTTTTTTTTCTTCGGGTCCTTTTCCTTCGGTTCCTTTTTCTTCTTTCTGTTTTCGTAAGCGATAAGACCTGCATCAAGGGGAATGCTGCCGTCTTTGTTTTGCGGCATCTTCCCGGCCTTTATTAAATTCAGAATTAGTACATGGGAGCATCCCACTTGTCGGGCAAATTCCCGAACGCCTATGCTTTCACCTTTCGCCATTTTTTTAACTCCTTATGGTCAACATATTACCGCTTTCCACATGAGGAATTAACTGAAAGGCGGTGCGTCAGTTGTAAATTTATAAAAAAATTTTGTTACCATTACCAAAAAAAGTTACCATTACCACCGAAGGCCACAAAAAAAAGTGTCAACAAATCTTTCCACATTTTCAACATTTTTTGCACAAGTAGAAAACGCCCCGAACCGTTGGGGCGTCTAGTTTAGTTTCACATCTGTAAATATTTTTTCGGGGAAAATCCAGCGCATAAAAACACGGCTATTTTTCCACAAATAAAAAAGTGGCGTTTTTGAGCAAAAAACGCCATTGTTACCGCTTTTTTGTCTATGCAGCTAGACAAAAAACGGGCTCGCCCCGACCCGCTAGGCCCCCTCCCCCCTTGGGAGGACCCGAACCGGGGGGGGTGCAACCGCCGCCGCCATGGTCGGGAGGGTGCCCGTCACCGTTCGCACGTTACTACGCATCCAGCGGCCTTCCTTGCTCTTGTGCGCGTCCTTTTGAGTTGATACAAGGCGTAAGCCCTGCGAACGCTCTTGCGCCTTATACGCGCTTTGTGCGCGGTTGCTGCTGGACCGCACAACCAACACTCCAGCATTCGTATTCTTGTTCTACTGAAATAATTCCGTTGGCATTCGGCCCCAAGTGGCAGCAAGTAAACGAAATGGCATCCACGCACATTATATCGGCTTTCGTGACGGGGCGACCGCATTTTCTACAAAAGCCCACAACATCGGATTCATCAATTTTTTTGTCATTCCGCAAATCGTAGCAATCATTTTTTTCATCCGATCCAAAATATATTCGTGCTTGCTCTTTATAATTTGCGGCAAAAAAGAAAGTTGCATATTAAAATCCTTTTTTTTTACTCATTCTGTTACATATAGAAAATAAATAGCATTTTTCATTATGGAATCCTGTTTTTGATAAATTAAAATATTCCGATTCTTTTATTTCCCTTGTTCGGCCTTTTACGTCAACATAAATTAAACCCCATCCTTTGGGAAGTTCTTTTTCGCTTATTAAATTTTCGGGGCATAAATAATAGCGATAATTTCCCATGCCTTCATCGTTTTTGCGAAATGGCTTCTTTTGATCTGCAAGAAAATCTGAATGAGAAACTTTTACTTCTACAACACAACTATTACAGTAATTCCAACCGATAGCGTCTGGCGTTTCTGAAACTTCCAAACATACCATTTCGCTTACGTGAATAGGGAATTTTTGAAATCTCATATTTTGCTTTTTACTTTTACCAAGCCATTTATATGCAATTTTGCAAAGATTTTTATGATTAAATTCCATACAAACCCCTAGAACGGCAACGGAATAGAACCGCATTTTGGACAATTTCTATATGCCAAAAGAATATTCACATGAGGAACACGAAAAGCGCGGAAAGGAAATCCGCATTCATCGCATTTGAAAATTGAAAGTTTCTTTCTGTTTTTTCGGTTGTCTTTCATGCAAACTCCTAGAACGGCAAAAAGCCGTCTTTATCAACAAATTCACAAGAATTATCTCTTACATAACACCAACTTTGCGGCGGTCTTTTCGGCGGTCTTTTCAAGTTCACATATTGAAGGCCCCACGGTTCATAAAACTTTGTCAGATTCTTGATTTTCCACCCAAACAAATTAAATCTATCACCTTTATATTTTTTCAAATCCTCAAAGGGCACGCATCCAGCATCAATGATTTTTTGCGCATCGGGATGAATATCTTTCTTTTCTTTCGGTTCAGAAAAAACAAGTTGCTCGAAACCGTTCCATATAAAAAAGCCCGTCACTTTTTTTACCGGGGCCGTTTCGTACAAATAAACACATTCAATATTTTCACGCTTCGGAAAACTCTTTCGCCATTCGATAGTTTTCTTGCCGGAATAAATCAGTTCGGCCCACTTCGGCTTTATAGATAAAATAACGTCCATTTTAAATATCCCTCATATAATTCTGTATTAAGCCTTGCAGATTTTTGTCTTTCACCTTCAAGCAAACTATTAGCTACTTCAAGTTTTTTCTCAAGTTCAAAAATAGCACTATCTTTCAAATTATGATGGCGAAAGGCGCAATCGGCAATTTTTCCAATAGGCGTTTTAAGATCATATCCACGGCAATTTTGTGGACTTCTGAAAAATCCACAAATCACTTTAACATTTTTTTCAGATAAAATAACATTGTCCATCATTTTAATTTCCTAGAGCAAACATGCGCACCTGTACAATCAAAGAAACCATTGCTTTTCAAACAATACCAATTACAATCGCGGCATTCTTTGGGTCCATCTTCCTTTTTTGTTACGTGAGTATAATCTATAATCGGTTCAATCTTATGCAGAATGTTCAATTCTTTCATTTTTTCTCTAAGTTGAGACATTTCCGATTCTGTCAAGTACCTAGAGTGCAGTTGACGCGTAAAATTGACAATGTATTTTTCATTGTCTTTTGACGGCAAATCAATCACCGTAATATTGTCTAGGTTGATAATCTTATCGTTAATTTCTACAAACATAATTTTATTACCTCCTGCAATTCGGCTCCCCGCCCTTGGATTCGGGAATCCAATTTGACTTGTGGTTCTCTATCGCCTCGCGGATCGCGGGCTGGTTTAAGTAACGTTCAATGTCACGTCTTGCGGAGTTGAAAAGTTCAAGAGAAGTGTATTTTTCTTGAATTAGCGCATCATGACCATTTCCGCTTAACTCAACAAAATTCGTGTAATCTTTATCTTTAGCGTCTGCCATTTCGCCACATTCCATACACCATGCCGCTTCTACGGCTTTCACACTTTCATTCTCGAATACGGTATTCAACCGACCGTCGCTCCGCACACACCGCAGTCGTGGTGCGGGATAAACGACATTTTTTTTAGTTCTGCAAGCGTTTTCATTCTTTCTTCTCCTTGATATAGTCCAGCGCCTTTTTCAGCATTCTCGGGTGCTTCTTTAGCCAATCTTCGTAACCGGGGTAACGGGAAACAGTTGAGCAAAAAGCGGCATCGTCCCAATTATCAATTTCTGCACGGCGATTAGGGCAATTAGGACCGCATTTGTGCGTATCGCATATTGCATCTTGAATTTTTTCTAGTTCTTCTAACGTCACTTTTACCCCTTTTCGCAACGCTGGATAATTGGATCGTTTTTCATGGCTTTTTCGAGGATTTCGCAAGTACATTTAATGCGAGCACTCATATTTACCTCTTTACTATTGTCCGAAAAAATCTTCCTTTTCAAAACCTTCCATGTGCTTCGCAATTACACACAAGATAAACAAACTGAAACCGCCCACAATGAAAAATACAAACAAAATAGTAAGCACCCACACTATTTCCGGGTTGACAACTGCAATTTGGATAAATTCGTCGATCATTTTTCTATTCCATTTTTGAAAAAAGTTTTTCGGGAAACGCCTTTGAAACATAAACCGCAAAGGGGCAACTTGAAGGCGTTTCCCGCCAGCGGCGGCGCATAATACCCTACGGACAATCCCGTGCCGCGCTGGTCCCGTCTAATCGTTTGGTCATAGGCGGGAAAGTTTTTCCGGGCGCACGGTGCAAAAAACAAAATTATAACAAAAGGTAAAAACCGTGCGCCCGGTTGCCGTTGTTTACGGCTCTTTAGTTCATTATTGTTTTTACTTTATTCGGTTTTTCCTTGAAAATCGCTTCGAGCGTAACGAAGTATTGCAGCCCTCGCATTTGCGCCTTTGCATCCTCAAGGGCGTTGTGCTTTCCAACGTTCTTTTCTTCCGCCTTGATGAACGGAAACACGGCTTGAAGCGTCCTGTAATCGCGTTGGGTCCAATACGGCCACGGTGTCGCAAGGTCGTAGGCATCGAGGTAGGCTTTCAATATGGGGAAATCGAAATCGCTGCCCTTGCTCCACACGGTGAAATCTTTTGCGGACGTGTCGAAATTCTTGTTTACAAAATCAACAAATTCGTTCACAACGTCTTGCGGTCCTTCGGTCGTCCCGGAGAACGCTTCTTTGAGTGTCGCGGTGTCCTGCTTTCGCCACCAAGCGAGAGTTTCGGGATCATCGTCAAAGCCTTCGTCCTTGCTTTTATCGTGGTGAATCTTGGAGTAGAAATTTACTTCTAGGCCGTTCTTGTCGATTCCAGCCGCACCGATAGTGAGGATGCAGCATCCGGGGCGTTTGCCCGTTGTTTCGAGGTCAATCATCAGCGTGTTCTTCATTTTCGGATTCTCCTTTTTCGTCAAAGTTCATTTCAATTTGGTCAAATTTTGAGGGCTTAAAAAATGCTTCCACATCGTCTTTTGAGGGGACAACGGAAATTCTTTCTTTGGAAAAATTGAGCGGCATGGCCATGAGCAAAAGCCCCGGATAAATTGCAATGTGTCCGCTCATGTCATCGCTGCCGTAAAGGTTATACGAAATTGTGCTGGAATCGGTAAGCATGACTTCGAAGGCATCGGCCACCAAGTCAAGAACGCCCAACTGTCCGGGGTAGAATAAAGCCCCTGTTTTCGAAACGTGCTGCAAAGATTCAGCGGGCGGCACCGTCACCTTCCAATCGGGATAAGGGATTCTTGTATCTTCAAGTTCATCGTAATTTGGGGTTACGGTCAAGCCGTGCCCAAATTGCTTGAGAAAATCTTCTTTCTTTTCCGCCGAAATCAGCGCGTCACCGTTTGCATAGTGAAGCACCTGCATATCGGCATAGAAAGCAAGTTCGGTGAGCATTTCGGGGCGGGAAAGGTTGTCCCAATGGTTGAGGTTAAGGCAGGCGAGAACGTGGCCGTCAGTAGCAACGGCATGGCCCGAATGGTTCGCGATCCAAACGCATTGCAATTCGCGGCGCGGTTCGGTCTTTTTGGCCGCAATCTTCTTGCCCATCACCTTGAGGGCCGCTGCGGTCTTTTCGAATGGAGTTTTTTCTTTTGACATTTTATTTACCTATAAGTTAAAGAATTAAAACTTGTGGCGGTTTTTAGCCCATACCGCCGGATGGTGGTAAACGCGCACAAGAGGGATAAAGCGCGCCGCTAAAAAGGTTTTTATTCGTATATGATTTTAAGAATCTTTTTCAATTTTTCAATAGAAAGAAGTTCCAGAGGCATGATGTTTATTTTATTTTGAATAGTAAATCTTTCATACTTTTGTTTTAGCACTTTTCCATAATCACTTTTTTCGGAATAGTATAAACTAGAATATTCATGACCAATAAGCCTTCTTTGACCTTTTCTAATTCTTTCGTCATTATCTAGGATAAAAGTTGTTTTTGTTTCTCTTACAATTTTATTTTTTCCGAAATAGTTTGAATTTGAAGAACAATACAGTTCATCGCCAACTTTCCATTCATACGGATCATCTTGATTCATAGCACTATCCTTATTACGTTATTTTCAAAAGGTGGCGGTCACGGTGCCAAATCTGCCGTTGTGTTGTGGCAAAATTTATCGTGACCGCCTTTTAATTTATTGTAAATTGTTTCATATGATTTTTTAGAATTTTTCTTATATTCATCCACACATTTATTACAAAGTGCAATAACTCCAATTTCTACGTTTCCACGAATAACACAAGTATTCAAAAGTCTAGGGTTATAATGCATAAAAACCTTTCCGCATAAATCGCACGTAGGCGGAGGGAGTTTAGATAAATCTATTACTTTATTCTCATTCATTAAAAGCCCCGCTCCAATCGTCCGCTTCGTAAGATTCATGGTCATCGAGATACAGGCCACTTTTTAAGGCTTCAACGGCCAATCCAGCATAAAGGCCAAAGAATCGCTTGAAATCCTTCACGATTTCTTCCACGTTTTCTTCGGGCGTTTCTCCATCCGCGATACCTTCGGACAAATCGGCATTAGCAATATCTGTATTGTTTGCGGTCTTTACGATTTTCCAAAGTGACTTGATAATTTCGAATTTCTGCAAATCTGCTTTCGTCATGGTGCTATCCTCTTGTTTTAAGTTGAAAAAAAGATGCCCGTTTTTTCGGTGATGGGCGCACCGGGCTGCCGAGAGTGCCGCTATGCAGCGGCAAGGATTTTCCATTCTTCATAGAAATTCACATCGAAGTAATCTACTTGGCTATTGCTCCGATTCCAATTAAAAGAGGAAATAATCTTTGTCATGGCTTCCCAACGGTCAAAGAACTGTTCCGTGAACATCGGGGCTTCTTCGCGCTTCAATTGCCAGCCGTGGCAAATGCTGAACGGGTAGCCGTTGACGTATGTGTCATACTTATTTCTAGCCCAAAGAGCCACGGCGCGGCGCTGCTTTTCGCCGTCCCATTCGTTCCAATAAGATACACTAACTTCGCGGCGTTCATCGGGATCAACCATCCAGCCGCCATGAAGATAGCCGTTGGCGTTCACGTCCTCAAGGGCTTCGCGGCATTCCTCGAACGGCTTCACGTCGCCATCCAAGAGACGTACTTTCACGGTGATTTCCACGCACATCGACGCGCAATGTTTCGATACGGTCACGCCCTTGATACCGCAAGCCTTAATGATTTCGCGAGCCTTGTCCGGCACGTCATACGCGCTTACGTTGGAATTGCTGCCCTTATACCCGCCGTCCGGGTCAAGGTATGCGTCAACGGTCTTGCAGAAGCACTTCTTCAAAATTTCGGCGCGGGCGGTTTTCACTTCGGCAACTTTGCCGCCGAGAATGTTTTCAACGGTCGAGATTTCTGCGCAGCCATACCAGCACTTTTTCATGCCATGCCAGCGGAACTTGATTTCCTTGAGTGCGGAACGGACTTCTTCGGACGGCTTTTCGTCGAAGTAGATTTCCAAGCCGTTATGTTCTTCGTTCTTGATGATTCTGTATTCCATTTTGTTACCTCTTGTTTTTGTGGCGGGTGGTGTCCCGCTTACATTTCTATATATAGAATTTTCTTTACTATCGGTCAATAGGTTAAATAAAGATTTTTCAAAAATTTTCAAAAATTGCCGTTTTTGTGCTATTTTAGGGAGTTGGTTAAAAAAAAAATTACACTCATAAAAACAAAAAAAGTGCTTCGAAACCGCCCCAAATGTGAATAGACGTGAATAGACGGAACGTTTTGCCCGCCCGCTCCGGCTGGATGGTCCGGCGGCCCCTGTTTTCGCGCTTGTGTAATTACATTATGGTATTCTTTTACCCGCTTGTTTATTGGTTTTCTGTTGCCGTTTTTCAATGTTTACTATTTTTCTATCTAGGTTTTTCGTAACAAGTCTATCATACAAAGTAAACCGTAACTTTTGCGGCAAAATAATCTATCTTTAGGAAAAGGAAACATCAACCGAGGAAATCAAATGGACTTCACGCAAGTTTTCGCGCAAGCGTTCGGGGATATAGGCAACGTAATCGGCTACCCTGCACTTCTGCTCGTCTTTTGGCTTTATAACAAGGTCAAGGAACTTGAAAAAAGGCTCAAGGAAGGTAACGACCACTTCGAAAAGACGGATGCCGAACTGAAAGAAATTAACAAGTCTCTCTACATCATCATCGGCAAGGTGGATTCGCTCATGCGGAACTCCGGGCACACGCCGGAAAAACAATAAAAAAAACGCTCACTCATGGGGGCACCGCATGAAATACGAAATCGAGCAAAAGAACAAGGCAAAAGGAATTTATACGTGGTACTTGCGCTGGTACGATTCGGCGAAAAAGGCCATGCGTTACAAGTCGCTCAAGACGGAAAATAGGAACGAAGCCCACCGCCTTTTACTCCAAAAGAACGGCGAACTTATGGGCAGCGATTGGGCGAAGGCCCCCGGATTCCGCAAGGCGTTCGACACGTTCCTAGACTTTACCGAAATGCAGAAAGGCTACGGGCGGACGCTGGATAATTACAGGAGCCAGCTAACACCGCTTGTAAGGTTCGCCGAACAAAAGGGCCTTGATTCCATAGCGGACTTGACGAACAACCTAGCAAACGAATTTATATGCAATTACAAACAGGCAAAGCCGAACACCAAGGCCCAAAAGGTCAAGGTGTGCCGCCTTTTCTTCAAGTGGGCTTTCAAGAATTGGGAACTGAAAGCGGACAACCCATTCAAGTCGGTCGCATATCCGAAAATAAAGAAAACGGAAAAATCCTTTTGGACCCCGGAGCAAGTCGAAAAAATCCTCGATGCCGAACAAGATAGGGAGTTCCGCTTCTGCTTCGCGATCATGGCATATGCCGGGTTCCGATTCTTCGAAGCGCAAAAGGCCTCATGGGGCGATTTTGAGGGCGATTTCATCAAGGTCATGGGGAAGGGCGGGAAGTTCGCCAAGGTGCCCGTGTCGTCAAAGCTACGCGCCGAAATCGGGCTTTTCTTGGACGGGAAGCAAAAGCCCGATTCCGGGGCCGTGTTTTCGGACCGGGTAACGAACACGGCGACGAATAGTGAAATCAAGAAGGCATGTGCAGCAGCCGGGATAAAGTACGAAGGCCGCGCCAACTGTCACCGCTTCCGTCATTCTTTCGCATCCAACATCTTGAGGGGCGGCGCATCAGTAGTCACGACCCAGCGTCTTTTACGTCACTCTACGCCCATGATAACTTTGTCTGTGTACTCTCACGTACTCAAGGAAGACTTGACGGACGCGGTAAACCTCGCATAAAATGTTATATTAAACTCAATCAATCCAATCTTAAAAAACAGGGCGCACGGCATCAGCCATGCGCCCTTCTTGCATCCAAACGAATGCTACTTTTTCGGCGGTTTCTTGCCGCCGGATTTCTTGCCACCGCAAGCCATGTGCGACCTCCTTTTTTTTATTTGGTTAATTCGGTTAATTATGTTAGGACCAAGATCATAAAGGGGATCAAGACCTAAATATAGGAACATAATATTAGTAAATTCTGCAACCAACAAAGCCTTTTTAAATTTAAGCTTTATTTTTCGTCTATCAACTTTTCGAACTTTCGCATTGAAACTATGGAAATGCGTGTGCCCGCCCTTGCGGTTCGGCTTGAAGTAAATATCGCAAGTATGTTCATCCGGCAATATTGCAGGACCGACAAGACGAAAAAGCGGCGGTTGGCCTTCTTGCCAATCCGGGTGAACAATGGTGTACCAACTAAACTTTCTCATTTTTCTTTTCCTTTGCTTTTATTCAATATCCATGATTTCGCGTCGGCCAAGTTCGCAATCGTGCAGGGCCAACTTACGCTTGTGCATAAACTTCTCGAACGTGGGCCAATCCACGCGGTTCTTTTTTGGCTTTGCCGTTTCTCGTTTCATGAACGCTTCGATGCTTTCGGTGTTCAGCCTATACCGCTCCGTCCACTCTTTCAGCGCGTTCAAACGCTGCCACATTTCCTTTGCATACAAGGCTAGATAGTATTCCGTTTCTGTCGCGAAAACGCTTGTATCGTCGCGGTATGCTTCCAGCATCTTCTGTATTCGCTTATGCGTAAACATCTTATTCGGAATCGCTGCCATTTTTCTTTTCCTTTTGAGTTTCCTTTTTCTTCTTTCGATAATCTCGCATATAGTCCGCATGGTCCTTGCGGAGTTTCGGCAACTTCTTCGGGTCCTGCCAATCGGCTCTTTTCTTCGCGTTGCGCTTTTCCCGGATTTCGTCGTGATGATCGTAATAGTATTTCAGCCCGCGCAATCTTTTTTTTGTGACTTCATCGGGTTTCTTTTTCAAGACCTCATGATAATATTTCAAGAAATACGCACGGCGATTTTCTTGTATCTTCTTCTTGTTCTTTTGATAATATTCGCGCTGGTATTCCTTTTGCTTTTTCACCTTATCGTTAAACACTACGGGGCTATCAAAGCGAATCCTAAAATTAGAATACCCGTCGCAATGCGGGCAAAACTTGCAGCCGTTGTTAGCGCACCTTGAGCAAGATGCGAACTTGTTTACAGTATTCTTATTTTCTTTCATCTTGCTTTTCCTTTTCAATCCTTGCGCATGAACGGCAAATCCAGCCGCGCGGCGTTGCCTTGCAATACTTGACGTAACCGCAAACCGGGCAAGCCATGTACTCTATAAAGCCTTCGTTATGTAGTTCGTTCATTTATTTATATTACTCCGTTCTTTTTCTTTTCTCCACTTATCCTTTTCGATTTTGTGCAGGTTCTCGAATTTTTTGGACACCATAAAATAAGCAATTTGCTTTTTTCTTGAACCTCTTTCGTCAAGATGGTTTACAAGGCTCATTCCAATGGCCCAGCCGCTCATGGCGTGAAGCGCAAGCCGCCGCAAGTAGGCGTTTTCCTTTCGTAACGCGTCACGCTCTGCTTTGATTGGCGAGAATGTTTCGAACATTTCCTTCCAATCGTTATAATATCCAAGTTCTCGTTCTTCAACTTTATTAATTGCATCTTCTAATTTTTTATTAATCCATATCAGTTCTTCGATTTTATTTTTTGAATCTATAAGCGCGGAACACAAATCTTCAAACTTAAAATCAAGATTTATTGGTATGCCTAGCTCTTTAAACTTTTTTTTAGCATCAAGAACCTTTTTATAAATTTCTTCAAACGTCATTTATCTACCTCATGCGTGCTGCAAGATTTCGAAGGTGTCCCGTTCCGGCTGGATAGCGCATCCGCCCCAAGTGCCGTGAATTTATCCGATACTATCAACGTGTTGCACGGTCCCGATTTTCCCGGAAAAACGCGGTTCGCCCTTCATTTCGATAATTCGGATAGTGTCGCCTTTTTTCGCTTGAGTTCTCATTTTATGACCTCCATATTTTGTTTTAAATTTTCAACAGGTTAAAAAGTGAAAGTTGCCCGTTTTCGTCCGGCTCCGGCACGGGCACGGGTTCAGCCTTCGGGACTTCCTCGACCGGGACGGGCAAGGGTTCCGGGACCGTTTGCGGCTCTTGCTGGACTTCCTGCACCGTGGGCGTTGCCGGGTACTTGCCACCACGCAAACGGCTCTTGAAGTGCGGCCACGCGAAGATATACGCGGGCGTGTACCACGTTTCGGAGTAGTCAAGGGCCAGCGCATCCCCACGGCGCACGACGGCAGGAACGCCCAACAATGACAAGGTAAGATAGGTCATGTGTACGCACCTCGCGTCAATGTCTCCACAATCCACGAAGGTGTTCCATGCGTAATTGATGCCAGCATCTCTAAGAACGTCAATTGCTGCGACGATAAGCCCGCCCGCTCCGCAAGTTGGTTCGGCGATAGTAATAACGTGATCCGGGTCCGCCGCGATTTCGGCCTTTAATTTGTCCTTATCGAAATTGCATTCTGCCATGAGTTTAGACACATGGTAAGGCGTGAAGAACTGCCCGGCCTTGTCGCTGCTGGTGCCCGAATCCATGTAGATTTCGCCCGCAAAATCCCGGAAAGGAATATCGCCATTCATGGCCTTGTCAATCCAGCCCATGAACACGCCCAAGGCTTCGACGAAAACGTTCAAATCTTCCTTGCGGTACTTCTTGATTATCGCTAGATAACGTTGTTCGTAGGAATCCCGCTCCTTGCCATAATCAACATTATTCCGCACCGCGATAGCGGAAATCTCGAAGAAGTCACGGATAACCGTGTAGTTATCGTGACCTTGAATCCGATTGAGGACTTTCGCGATTTCGTTTGTCGAAGCCTTGGCCATGCTTTACCCGATAGCCTGCTGGTATTTTTCGAGAACGCAATTTTCGATGTGCTCGCGCAAGGGCCGCGTCATCGGCTGGACAAGATGGCAGAAGTCATCGCCCTTGAAGAAGGGATCGACCGGGTAGCCTACAAAAAGACCGTTCTCGCCTTCCATGATACGCAACCCGCGAATGTGCAGTTGGTCGTTCAAGACAACGGTTGCAATACCCTTCATGTGGCCCATGCTTGGCCCTTCTTGGAAGGGATAGACTTCAACGTGAGTGACCGCAAGGCAGTCGAATTTTTGTTCCTGTTTGTTTGTACTCATTTTTACCTCTTTTTTTGATTTGTTGTTAAGTCAAAGAAAATTCCGGCCAGCCGTTCCTGCCGCTTGGCTTCGCAAGTGTCCCCCGGCTGGAATTCGAAAACGTCCGCCGGGATGATGCAGGACGGCCCGTCCTTGCTATAAAAGATTTTCACCGTACCGTCCGGGCGACGCCGACCCTTCAAGGCCGGGGCGAGGGCCGTTTTGGAAATCTCGATAAATTCTTCCCGTGTCATGCTGCCACCTATCCGAAATGCCGCTGGAACATCAAGGTTTTTTCATCGCGGAAGAAAAATTCCGGGGACCGGGAAAGGCCAATAGAGTTCTTAATGTCGAATGCTTCTGCCTTGCAAAATTCTTCGAGGTAGGAAGCGAAATCACCTTCCGCATTTTCGGTCAAGTTAATGACTATATAGCGGCCCTGCTCCCCGAAGGTTGCCCCGGCTTCGCCGTTCTTGGTGAGCCATTCGCGCAAGTCGCGTTCGATTCTGTTGTGCAAAGAAATCATGATCCGCCCCCTTATGCTACCGCTTCAATAGACAAAATCATGTTCATGCGAATTTTCATAGCCGTTTCGCCGCAATACTTATCAACAAAAGGAACTGAAATCATCTTCTTTTGGAAGTCAATTTCAATAGAACTAGCCTTGCAAACAATCCACCCAAAAACGGTGCATACCTTTACGTTGACGTTGGCTGCAAGTTTTTCGCAAACGGATTTAAAAGTGATTCTTTTCATTTTGTTACCTCTTGTTTTGTTTGCGGGTTCGTTCCAGCTCACGTTTCTATATATAGAATTTTCATAACCGCCCGTCAATAGGTTAAACAAACTTTTTTCAAAATTTTTCAAAAAGTGCCGTTTTTGCTCAAATTTCGGTATTTAGTTAAACAAATTTTACATTTAGGAAACATAAAAAAATGACCCCGGAGCGGCCAAAAGATAACAAAGAAGCCACTCCGGGGCGGAGAAACCCGCGCAATGGATCGGGCGCGGGAAATTGGAAGGCGAAGGCGGTAAACAATGAGGTGTAAGTTTCGAGGTAACAAAACCCGCCTTCGCCAATTTTCACAATAGAGAAATCTCGTTACATACGAGCGTCCTCGCAATATCGGGATTTACGAACAAGTTCTTGTGCTTCTCGACAACATATTTCAGTTTTCGCGGGACTTTGCCGAAGAAGCAAATGTCAACGCCGCCACGGGCGTTCGGGTGGATCTCGATTTGGAACCCGTCTGAACTTATCAAGAATCCATTGTCCTTGTTTTTGACGCTATTTTTCATAAAACCTCGCAAAAGTAAAAAAAAGAGTGCGACCCAATCGAGCATAACATCAACGGCCCGAAGCCGTGTCTAGGAGCGTTTCTTAACTTGGATGGGCACCACCTCTGCCAAACGGTAACCGCACAACCTGTGGCACTTCGTCCGCACTCAAAATCAAACAAAAAGAATATTCACGTTACAGTCCATTTTAAGGCCCAATTCAAGGCCGAATTTTTTCGTGCCTACTCCCAGCACCTCGAAATCGTCCGCGCCCGGATATGCGGCCAAAATGACGTATTCGGCGGTATCTTCGGGAATGCAGGTGCGGGCTACTTCAAGGCCCTTCCTAGCATATACGGCAGCATCATTGGCTTCGTTTCGTTCGCGGTCCTTGTTCACTTTTTTTTGATTCCAAAATTCGTAATCATCCATGCACATTTTCATTTCCTCTTGAGTAAAAAAGTTGCCGGGGAACGCCCCCGGCGGGCGGGCTTGTCTAGGGCCGCAATTATGCAGACTTCTTCGCAAGGATCCTTTCACCAAGATCGACTACATTATTGCAGAAATTTTCGTTGCCTTCGATGGCGCACGTCCTTACCTTGTTGTAATCGGAATGGCCGTAAACAGGAGAGCAAAAGTAAAGGCGGGTATGTCCAAGCATCGGCACTTTGGTGTAGTTGCCATGGTTTTCGTCGTGCAGTTTGCGGAGCATCTCAAGTGCAACTGTCCTGTAATGGGAATCGCCATACTGACCGTATGCACCGCGATTGTACCATGCCATAAGTTCGGCGGCTTCGAAACGCTGCTTACGCTGCGATTCATAGGCAATTGAATACGCCTTGCGATTTTCACGAATAGTGCAGGAAATCTCTTTAATGAGGTCGTAAACTTCTTTTTTTGAAGGTGTACGGCCAAACTTGACGGCGGTCAAGTGCCACACTTTTGTTTGGTCGTTGGCCTTGAGCGCGGCACGGAATGCTTTCTTTGTGAATTTCATGTTGTTACCTCTTTTTTTGTTTGCGGGTTCGTTCCCGCTAACGTTTCTATATATAGAATTTTATTTTTGAAAAAGCAATAGGTTAAACAAATTTTTTTCATGAATTTTCAGAAATTGCCGTTTTTCGCTCAAAAACGCCTTTTTGTTTACGTCTTTTTACATTCATGACCAAGCAAACAGTCATAAATAGCCGTTCTTGCGGCACGGTGAATGATTGCCAGCCGTACACCTTGCCGGGATTTACCTTGCAAGAAGTGGACCCATGCCCCGTTGCTCACCTTGATATCCCGCTTGAGTTCATCTTCCTTGTCGAACAAGTTAAAAAGGTGATCGCACGCCGCAATCAAAAGTTCGTCATCGGGATAGTGTTTCTTGACCGCTGCAAGTCTTTCTTTACTTTGTATGATAGCCATAATATAATCTTCCTTTTTATTTTCAAATATAGAAATTTATTTGCACTTATGCAAATAAATAATAAAGAAATATATACATTATAAGATAAACACTTGGGAGGTGAGCGGGGACAATCCGCCCTTAGAACAAGGACGGAAAGAGAAAACACCCGGTCGGATCGCGGTCTTTTTCTCCGGCAAGTACCATTAAGCTACTTGCTCACACGTTGCAAAGCCAGCACCACGCAAGGGCGGTGGGAATCATGGCGGTAACTTCCGAGGGCGCTTTTTGGACAAAGGTAGGAATGCACAATGGCGGTCACGCCTTGCGATTGCCGTTTCTCACCCCGGTCCAAGGTTGCCGAAAAGTCCGCGCATCGCTGCCATTCCTTCGGCTCGCTCACCCATTTCGCGCCGCCTTCATTTGTTCGGGCGGTGCCCTAGGTTTCTATGTCTAGGCCGGACAACATCGGCGTTACCGCCGCTGCCGTTACAACGTCCCTTCCCTGCCTTAACTTGTACGCAACATGCAGGGTCGCTGCGCCACCTGCCGAAGCCCACTGCCCGCGTCTTGCACCGAAAGGCCCCGGCGGTTTGGACACGCACCGCCGCGCAAGATTCAAGCGGTGCATGGACAAAAAAAAGAACTCCCGATTGGCACCACCCTTAGCAACAAAAACCAAGGACAATCGGGAGTTCAAAAATCTGAAAGCAAGTTTTTGTTGACAGGTGGTGCTTGTAATATAGATAATTTCACAATAGCGTCAATAGTTCGTGCAAAAAAAATTCTAAAAAAATTATCATGAATTGAAAATGTCCGGGAAAAGATGTTCTGCGGGCACGTTCAACGCCTTCTCGTATTGCCTTATGGTCGAGAAATGACCGGGGGCCGAGGTTGCCCGTTCGTGCTTCGATAAAGCCTGCTGCGTCACCCCTACCTTCGCCGCAAGTCTGCCTTGACTGAATCCAGCGGTACGCCGTGCGTTGCGCAAGTTCGTGCGCATCATTGGCCCCCGTTGGTCCTCACTGTATTTCCAGCAAGCCATTCGTCCAAGTCCTTCTTTCGGTAACGTATAAGCGCCTTTGTCGGTCCATTGCCAATACGTACAAATTGACAACCTTTGCCGCTGGTCCGCAACTTCGCCAAGTGGGAATGGGAAATGCCCGTATAGATAGCCGCTTCTTTTGCCGTCAAGTATTTCTTTTCCACATAGATCAGTCCCCTCTTGAAATTTATCGAAAGCGTGTTCTACTTTCTTACAATTCTAGGATAACATTGGAATATTTTGTGTGCAATTAAAACGATTTGAATATTTAAACAATTTGTAATATTGACTTGCACATTTCGAAATTTTTTTTATATTTAAATCAATTCAACGTCCCATTAAATAACTTGCCCCGTACCGTCATTTTCTCTCCTTCCTGTCGGTACGGGGCTTTTCTTATTCCCATATATTGCTTACGGATTCCCTCACCATTTCGGGCGAAATCTTCGCGTAGAACTTCACCGTCGTTTGAAGGCTCGCGTGGTCGAGCGTCTTGCTTATTATCTCGATGGGAACGCCCTTGTTTATCATCTGCGTAGCGACCGAGTGGCGCAAGGTGTGGATCACAACGCGGTCGAGGTCCCGCGTTCCCGGAGGGTTGAATAATTTATCCATCATCAGTTGAATAGTGCCGCAAATTCCGTACCGCTTCGCCGGGGCATTTTCCTCTCCACGACGCGCCAATATGTAGCCATTCTTATTACGGACAAGTTCGAGCGTTTCCATGTCAAGGAACCCGATATATTGCTGGTCCGTCTTTTCGTTGAAAAGGATAACGCGCCCGTCGTCCCTTATATCATCACGATGTATGCGTAATATGGACCCGGACCTTGCCCCCGTACATAACGCTATCTTCAAGAATAGATAGTGTCTAGGCTTTTTCTTGAAGGCTTCGAGCAAAATAATTGTTTCTTCGTGCGAAAGCGAACGCCGCCGTGCTTCCTCTCCCTTAAAAGGCTTCATGCCGAAGGTCGGGTCCTCGCCGTTGTAAAAGCCGTGCGCTATCGCATGGCGGTAAACTCCGCGTATGCGCTTCATCTTGAGGTTCACCGTTCCCGGCTTTATCCGTGATAGTTCTTTCAGCAAGAACTGTTGTATATCGTACCTTGTCGGGTTCGGTATTTCCGCAATAGGTTCGTTCTTCAAGTAAAGCACCTGTTTTTTAGTTCCTTCTGCACATTGAGAAGTCTGTATGTAGAAATCGACCATATCGACGAAAGAAGGCAGCACCTTCGAAAGCCTTTGCAGGTCCGCCGCAACGCCCTTGCCAAATTTCGATTCGTTCACGATTCGGATTTTCTCTTGATTGCAGAACGATTCGGTCACGCCTTCGGATTTCTTTCCTATCGCAAAACGCTTTATCTTGCCGCCAATTCTCAAGCGCAAGAAATACGAGCGGTCGCCGTTTGCCAAGTCCCTATAAAAAACACCTGCATATTTTTTCGATTTCATCTCTTTTGTCATTTGTCAAGCCCCCAAAAATTATGTATAAATTAGCGTCACACAAAACAGAATAAAACGGCACAAAACGGCACATCATTAAGTGTAATTGGATATTATGCGGAACAATTAGGAATAAACCAACGTATGTTCCCAAGCCCCAAAACCCAATAACGGCGCGGGTTTTACCGTCATTACTGTTTCTTTAAATAATTTATACCACAATTCAAATATATTGTCCAGCAATTCTTTGCCAATCCCGCCATGGCGGGATTTCGCGTTTTGCGTTGCCCCCGAAACGGCACAAAAACGGCACAACACAAAAAACGTGCCGCCATTATCAAAATGGCGACACGCGGTTACTTGGACGTTTTTTTTAGCGGAACCTCAAGGCGGTTTAAAATAATATAGAAAAATCCCCCGGAAACGGTCCGGGGGATTTCTCGAAGTGCTTGAATAGAAGGGGATGCCCTTATTTTACCTGTTGACGTATGCCGTTGTAAATGGCTTTCGCAATTGTCCGCTGGTAGTCTGTTGTAAAAAGTTTCTTGCACTCCGTCGAGTTCGAAATGAATCCCGTTTCGATTAGAATTGCGGGTGCCTTCGTGTTCTTGAGCACGTAGAAGCCCGATTCCTTAACGCCCCTATCCTTCGCACCCGTCGCTTCGATTAGCTGCTTTTGCACCTTGTCAGCGACCTTGCGGGCGGTCGTGCTCGCACTCCTGTAAACCCAAGTTTCGATTCCCGCCGGGGTCGTGCTGGTCGCGGAATTGAGGTGGACCGAAACGAAAAGGTCAACGTCAGCAAGATTCGAAATCGTGCAGCGATCCGCAAGCGAAACCGCCGTGTCGTTCGTGCGCGTGAAATAGACTTCATAGCCGCCCCGGTAAAGGATAAGGCCCAATTCAAGGGCTATTCCAAGGGCCGCGTGTTTTTCTTTGTAAGTCCCGTTTGTCGCGCCGGGATCGTTGCCGCCGTGCCCTGCATCAATACAAATCTTTTTAGCCATAGTTTCATCCTCCTATACGTCCTTGATTATTTCGGCACGGGAAAACTCCTTCGTGCCCTTCGTCATCAAATCTAAAAAATCGTCACGGGAAAAGTCGGACAAGCGGAAAACTTCTTCGGGCTTCATTCCCATTTGTTTACCGATTTCCTCGATGCTCTTTCCTTCGGCCAAGAGTTCCTGCACGATTTTCTTCATCGGCTCCAGCAAGTGAACGCCACGCGCCCGGTTGTGCGTGACCGTGCCGAATATGTCCCCGGCCTTGTTATCGTGCGCCACGCGCACAACGGGGACCATCCCGTTAAGCATGGAGCGCAAAGGCTCCCGCCCCGCAACGGTCCACCGATGGAACCCGTCAATGATCGTGCCGTCCGGCTTCGCCACGATGGGGAGCGTCCAGCCGTTCGACAAGATGCTTTGTTCCAAGAGTTTCAAGTTTTCCTTGCTTACCTTGTTCGGGTTGTAATCGTTGGCCCGCAACGCTTCGCGTGGGACCCATTGCAAGGTAGAAAGCGGGTATCTCAACTTATTCAACGAATCACGCCTTTCTTGCCGCAAGCATGGCGGCATGGTTTATTATCGCCCTTATGGTTCGGCCTTTCGGATCGCCCGCCAAAAGGCCCTCGTAGAACCTTTTGTATAGCTGGTCGTCGAAGGCAAATTCCCACTTCAAGAATTGCCGCCTGTAAGTCTCGAAAGTCTTCTGCTTGCTCTTTGTGGCGAACCTGTCGCCCGGATTTCGTAGCAACTCATAACAAAGTTTTCGATAGTCCCTTTTTTCCTCGTTTTGTGCGCGTGTGCGCGTGGTGCGCCCGAACATTTCGGAATCCCAATAGAGCGCGACAAGGTAGGCGTTTTCCTCTCGCGCCTGTATGCGCTCCATAAGGCCGGGGTAAAATTCGTTCATCTTGACAAGGCTCGAAACCGTGTCAATACTGAAAAACTGCGATACCCTCAAGCGGTTCACTCCACGCCCGGATTGGTACAAGTAAAGGTAAATCATCGGAATTTCTATTTGTCGCATTTTTAGGTATAGCCAAACGTCCTTGTCCGTCCAATCGTAGAGCGGTTCGAGCCGTGTCTTTGTGTACTTCACGGCAAAGTTCTTTTTACGTTGTATGCTCTCGTAGATGCGCACGCCCGTAATTGCAATGGCCCCCTTGTTTCGCCGCTCGAAAAATTGCTGGTAAGTCTCTTTCGGTCCACGGTGCGCCGGGTGCTGCCTAATCGCAAACGGCGGCGGTTGCATAATCCATACGGCCTTTTTCGTTGAATCCCAACAAATGAAGCTCTCGTCGTTCTGCAATGAGTTCAAGCAAGAATAGTGCTTGACTTCCAGCGCGTACCATTCGAACTTTGCGCCCATCGCCAAGAAACGCAAACGCCACTTCTTTACCATCTTCTCGATGCAGGGGAAAATGGCTTCCTCGTCGATGAACTGCACCGTAAGCATTGACGGGTCGATCTCCCCAGCCTGTATAAGTTCCTCGACAATTCCCGCCAAGCAAAGCGAATCCTTGCCCCCGGAAAATGCGAGGTTCACGGGAACGCCGTTTGCAAATATGTTCTTGATCCGTATTTTTGCAGCCGTCACCACGTCCATTTCGGAAACGCGCTTTATAATCATCGTATCACTTGCCCGCAATGGGGGCATATATGTTCGGCGTTATCGGTTGTGGAATTTTGGCCCGCCGTTTCTTCGTGGTCCGTTCCGTTGTCCTGCCCGTCCGAAGCGTCCGTGGTTTGCGAATAGTTCCCCTGCCCGTATTCCTGTTGCCTTGACGCTTCCTGCGCTTCCCTCTTTTCCGTATCGTCAAGCACACCGAAAGATTCGATTTCTTCGTCAATGTCGCCGAACATGGCTTCCAGCGTTTCGGTGTCGAAGCCCGGAATATCGAAGTCCCCGATTTCTTCAAGTATGGCGTTTATGTTTTCGAAATCGTCAAAGCCTAGCGTATAGATGCGGTTGTCCGCAATCATGAGTTTTTTCTTGTCCGCTTCGCTCATGCCCGTTTTCTTCAAGACCTCTACTTGTTTCCAGCCCGCAAATTTAGCGGCTTCCACAAGCCCGTTACCGCAATAAACAACGTTGTTTTCGTCGATGACTACCGGGCGTATTTGCCCGAACTTCTCGATGCTACGCGCAAGTTCCCTTATCTGCTTTTCGTTGTGCTTCCTTACGTTTTTCTCCGGGCTTTTGAGCGTGTCAATGTTTACTTTGGTAATCTTCATTTTTCTTCATCCTTCCCGTATAAATTATGGCAAACGTCCCCGAAATACCGACCGAAAGAACGGACCCGGCCACCTTCATTTCGGAAATGTCCGCCACGCTTCCAAATGCGAAAACAGGCAATCCGACAAGAACCGACAAAATAACGCCGTAAAAAACGCCACCCGCTGCAAGACGCTTGCCGAAAATGGTAAGCAACGTTACAAACAAGGTGGATGCCCGCAACGTGCCGTAAAAGAGGAATAGGCCCGTGACGGTGATGCCGGGGATGTTCGCAATGAGAATGCCGCAAGCCAAAAGCGCGAGCATTGAAAATCTCGCCGTCTTGAGGTCGCCCCGGAAATCCGAAGCCAGCGACGAAACCGAACAAAGGTTGCTATCCACCGACGATAAAAGACCGCTCAAAATCATGACTAGGAATAGGGCCATAAACCACGGCGGGAAATAACCTTTTATAAATTCAAGGTTCACGAATGAAGGGTCGTTTGCAGCGAAGCCGCTGCCACCCGCGACAATGCCGATAATTCCCATTGACAACGGGACCACCGCAAAAAGCATCGCCCCGAAAACAAAAGACTTGAACACGGATTTTCTTTTAATCGAGAAAGCCCGCTGCCAAAAACTTTGATCTCCGAACGGGCCACTAATAAGCCCGATGGCATTCGGAATACCGAAAGCAAGAGCAAGTTCCCATCCGACAAAATTCGACACGCCAGCAAGTCCGTCACGGGCCGTTTCTTTGCCTTCGAGGGTGAAAGTAAGGGCAACCGCTAAAACGGCTACAAGGAGCATCAGAAGCATTTGTACGGCGTTCGTCTTTACGCTCGATACTATCCCCGCCCGCTGCGAATAGGAAAACGCTATCATGGACAAGATAAAAGTCATGAGCCAAAAGGGAACACCCGTCACCGCCGAAAGCACCTTGCCGCCCGCTAACAACTGCACCCCGGTCGAGAATACCGCCAAGGCCCCCAACTGAAAGCGGTAAACGTTGCCCACGGCGCGGGACTTGTAGCGCATTTCCATGAACCCGGACAAGGTGACACCCGCCGGGAAAATGCGCCGCACCTTGTCCGCAAACGGAGCGAACAAAAGAAGGCAAAGGACGTTCGGGACAATAAACCATGCGAGACCCTGCCAGCCGTAGAGGTAGCCCCGCTCCGAACTTACAAAGAAGGCGGGTGCCCATATCCACGCTGCCGCGATAGACAAGGACCCGCTCAAGGGGCTTAATTTGCCGCCCCCGGTGTTGTACTGTCTTGATCCGTTTGCCCGGTCATCAATCGTCAAGAACAAGATAACGACCGTATAGGCAAATAGGATGAAAAGACCATCCAAGAAATCACCGACTTTCTTTTATTTTGTCTTGATCCAATCGCCCCAAATGGCACGGTGCAAGTAGTTTTTTTAAAACATAGGTTCATAATTATTTGTCGGATATGTCCTCATATCTTGGCTCGCCCTACTATACGAGAACAACATTATTTCAGACAGGTAGCACTTTTTAGTAGAACTGGCGCTATGCTTGGCGTGGCTGATAGGTATATTATCAGTTGACAACGATTTGTTGAACGCAAAGTAAAGTACGCCGTTAGCGTAAAAATAGAGCCTAAAAGTATTGCCTGAAATGCGCTTGCATACAACCGATATAAACGTCACTATAGCATGTCCACCAAACGAGTAACTGCATTTTGTCGGATTTGTTTGCCAAGGACCAGTCCCGATGCCAGCCGTATTGAACGCCTCCGCGTTACCGCCTAGCGCTAGCAGGGTGACGTAAGTAGCGTCGTTATACACGGAAAAAATCTCCGTATAAGGGTCAAAAAAATGAAATCGTCCTCCGTCTTGGTCGCTCATGTAATAAAATTGCAGGCTAAACACATCCAACTTTGTTATAGGGGCCTTTATCACAACATTTTTGTCACTGAACAAGCAGAATTTTTTTGACGCATTCCACTCAGATTTTATAGCCATCGTGTTAAATACTCCGTCACCAAAAGGAGTATTCGATCCGTAAGGCATCGCAAAATTACTCGAATCCGCGCTTTCCACGTTAGACGAAAGTAACTCTCCAGCGTGTATGTCAACAAAGTCGTCACTCGCAAAGAGGATTTCGGGTATCGCACTATCCGGCTTGACAAGCACTTTCCCGTTCGCCTTCAAGATTTTTCCGTTCGCCCTCAAGATCGTCATAATATCCCCCTTACATGATTCCGAAGCCCCGAAGCTGTACATTTCTCATGAGTACCGCGCTAAAGGTGCCGGAAATTTGAAAATCAATTTTTATCTTGTCATCAAATGAATGCACTGCATCAGCAGAAAAAGAGAATCGCTCACGTACAAATGGACTATTCGGGGTAACTTTTACTGAACGAGAATCAATCGTAATTCCTAAACCGGATCCCGAATCAGCACGCTCGTATACGATAAGAGAAAATTCAATGTCATTAGAAATCGTCTGTTGAGGGATAGCAAACTCAAATTCGAGCGTAAAATCAACGAGGCTATTATTACGTGCAAATGGTATATAACCAACAAAGAATTTCTCATTTGCATATTGAAACGTATAGGTTACATCTTGACCGTTTAAATTGTTTCCGTTCAAATCAAGGAAAGTCAAAATAGTTTGTCTAATATTGGGCGCAAGTTTCAAGAGCGTAATTGCATCGTCCGCAATCTTTGCATTTGTGACGTTCGCATCAGCAATCTTTGCGGTCGTAACGGCTCCGTCCGCAATCTTTGCATTTGTGACGTTCGCATCAGCAATCTTTACGGTCGTAACGGCGGCGGCTTGAATCTTATCAGTTTGTACGGAATCAGTTGCAAGCCTTGTCGCTCCGATTGCTGCGGGTGCGATTTTTTCGCGGGTCACCGCGCCGTCCGCAATCTTTTCTGTGGTTACCCCTCCGTCCTTTATTGATAAAGTAAACTCGCTCGAAGTTTCAGAAAGAGTCAGTGAGGTTTCGTCTGCCGCTAAATCCTTTACCGATTCCAGCTTTTCTTCGGTAACCGATCCGTCCGCGATCTTTGTGGTAGTCACCGCGCCGTCCGCAATCAATGTACTTGTAACGGCTCCTTCTTTCACGTCAAGAACGCCGTTTGCATCGGTCTTCATGGTATTTCCGACCTTGACGTGTCCAAGAGCGACGGTTGTCGCCACGCTTGCGGCGTGCTTTATGTCGGTTGCGGACGCTTCGCCCTGTGTGACTGCATAGGGGTTCCCCGAACCGTCCGCCAAGATCACGTAGCCTTGATTCTGCTTTGTGAGCAATTCAGTATAAGTTGCTTCGTTTATTTCTACCTTGTTTGCAGGTAAACTTGCTACCGGGAAAACGTCTGTATCGTAAAAAGCCTTGGTTTCGGAACTGAAATAGAATGCCATAATCACACCACCTTAATATCCGATTGCTAGCCAAAAGATTTGCACGGCCCCGTTCATGTCGTGAGCCGCCTTGAAGTGTCCAGCGGTGGAACTTTGAACGCGCACGCTTGCGGTCGAATCAATCGGCGTTATTGAAATGTTCGTGACTTTGTTCGGAAACGCGGTCGGGAAAAGAATATCGCCCGGTTCCGCTACGCCCGTGACGGTCGCCTTGCCCCATTGAATAATCATGCCGTTCGGCATCTTTTGAAAACCGTAATCGTCATGGATATTTTGGAACGTTGCGGACAAAGTTTCGGGTGTTATCGCATGCGTCGTGCTGGACCCGGCGCGGGCTTCTTCTTCGGTGGCCAACTGCACAAGACCCGTGCGTTCGTTCGTAGCCGTTCGCGCAAGAAGTCCGGCGGGTGTAACGGCCTTGTCAGCCGCCGTGCCCGCTTCCGTTTCCGCCGACGTCGCAAGTTCGACAACGCCAGCCGTTTCGGTTGTCGCGGGCGGGTTGAAAAAGTTCGTATCGCCAAGCGTGACGCTTGCAGGGTTCACGTTCGTAAGCAAAAATTCAATGTCAAGGTATGCCTGCGCCCCAGCCGCCTTCTGCAAGATGGGCACGTTCTGCGAGCATACCGCAAAGAGCGTTCCGCTTGCCGTGTAGACGCCAAATTCGAACAACGTATATTCATCGTTTGACGTGTCGCGTGCGTTGATATAGATAACGTTGTCGCCGACGTTGCCGCCCGCAAGCGCGTTGGCGGGAAGCCGCTTGAATTCTTCATGCAACGCCGTTTGGTCATGTGTGGGCGTGTACTGCCCACGTCCAAAACCGACTTGCGTAAGCACCACGGGGGCGGTGCCGTTGCGTTCGGCATTGATTACTTCCTCGATGCCTGCGTCTGTAACGATAATGCTTGCGTACATTTTACTTATCTCCACCCTTTAATTTAATCAAAATTTCGTCAAAGCGGTTGCGTTCATAGGCACATTCAAGGGCCAAACATTCGTCATAACGCAAAGATAGAATTTCGCCGCCGTCTTTTAGCGCGTCACGGCATACAAGGCCGTATTCAAAAGCGTCCAAGCCTTCGGCGGTAAACGCGGAAATAATCCTTTGAGCAATAAGCCCGATGTGGAACCGAGCCTTTCCGCCTTTTTCCTTGACTGCATCCTTGAATTTGTATTGAACAAATTTCACCTTTTCCCACGCCTTGAAAACGGATTCGGGGATTTCCCCGATTTCTTCCTTCAAGTTCTCGTCCGAAGTCTGAATTGTCCCGGTTGCCGCATAGACGGTGGACCAACGGCGTGAACTGCTACCATTGGAAAGCGCGTTGTCGTTCGATGGGCGGATTTGGTCGGCCATGACCTCGATACCCTTTCCAGCATTGGAACTTCCATCCTCGCAAGCGTACACGCGCACAACGCCCTTTATTCCGAGGTTAGTGCTGCCAGCCGCCGAAGCCGAAGAACTTGACATTACGCTGCATTGCAAGTATCCGACACGCGCACCGACCGTTTCATCGGTGTAGTCAATCTTGCCGTTGTCGGCCATGAAATTGATTTGCGCAATCATATCATTGGGCAATACGCTTTTAGTTGTCCCGACCTTCGCCCCGCGAGACTTGAACAAGTTAAAGGCCGCTCCAGCGGTATCGTTAGAGAAACGGGCTATCGTCTTTTGTGCGGCCCCGGTTCTTGCCGTAAATTCAGCGGACAAGCCCGAAGGATAGAACGAAATATTTTCCGCACCCTCCGCATTTATCATACGGCCCTGTTCATCAATGGCTACGCCGTGATATGAACTTGTATTCACGCCCACCGGGAAATAATAGCTTTGCCGCAAGTTCAATGCGATCACATGGCAGAGCCGCTGCCCCTGCGTGTCGCCCGTTGCGATCTGCAAGCAAAGACGGGGACACCCGTTAATTTCCGTAAAGAAAAGGGATTCGGGTTCGTAGTAAGTGGTGCCTACATCTTCGCCGATTTCCTTGCCCACGGAAACATCGCGGTATTCGTCAACCTCGTTTCCATACATATCGTAAACGTAGATGGTATGCCCGACGTTTACGCCGATTCCTCCGGCCAAGAAATAGATAAAGCGGTCATCGCAAGCGATACCCTGCAAGGCGCGTTCAACGCCGCTACCCGTGTCATGAGTAAATTCGGCGGTAAACTCATGGATGAACTTGTTCGAATAATCGCCAGCCGAAGTAAAGTCTGAAACCTTGAAAATACGGACCTTGAATTGATTGCCCGAAAGATTGTACTTTGCGACAAGGTATTTGCCCGAATAGGAAACGCAAACGGTTGTCGCCTGTGAAGAGTTTGCGA
>Ga0265298_10002178_pt1 | contig 27758 bp, 22 predicted proteins | sample AusTroGonzalo_MG_3_FD_193486 | JGI IMG/M metagenome (GOLD analysis project Ga0265298, IMG submission 193486) | Bovine rumen microbial communities from tropical cattle in Woodstock, Queensland, Australia - Gonzalo_01 | ecosystem: Host-associated > Mammals > Digestive system > Stomach > Rumen ...
AGAGGGAAAACAGCTTCCCTTCTATAACCATACCGATGCGCAAGTAGCTGATACCGTAGCACTGGGTTGGCACAACCGTCCTTCCAACCAAACCGTGTTTTTCTCGTTGTTCTTCCAGGATTACATCCCCAATTTCCCGACTTGGCGTGTCAACATGACCTTGATTTTTGGTACGGGCCTACCCGTCAGCAACAACAATTCGGATTTCTATTCCACCTCACGAAACTATCCGCCTTACCGTCGTGTCGACATTGGTTTCAGCAAGCAGCTCATCCATGAGGGCAGCAGTTTCCGCAAGGGCAATCCGCTGAACTATGTGAAAAACATGTTCGTGAGCCTCGATGTCTTCAATCTTTTGGACATCCCCAATACGATTTCCTACACTTGGGTGAAGTACGTCGACAATAACTATTACGGTGTAAACAACTATCTTACACCGCGTTACATCAACTTGAAATTGGTGATGGAGTTCTAATCGGAGCTTTCTGACAAGTTTTCGAGACGAATCTCTGGATGTTTTTCCCTTATTTCCGCGATTTTTTGCTGTTTTTTCAGTTCAAACAACTTATACGCTTCACTTTCAGGGAAAACGGGCTTGTGTTGTAGCATATGTTTCAGTTCGGAGGCGGCTTTCATTGCTGATTTCTCCTTCGGGTCGATGGCGAAATCGGCAAAACATTCCCAAATGTAATGCACCGCCTGGTCGGTAGGATGCATCATGTCTTCCTTGTAGAAACGGTAGTCGCGCAGCTCGTCCAAAAGGATTTCATAAGCAGGGAAATAGTGCGCATTGCAGAAAGCCTTGCAAACTTGGTCGACGGCCAACAACAAAGCCGCTTTGCTCAACTGGTTTTCATGCAAACCGTCTTTCAGGTGGCGCAACGGCGAAACGGTGAAAATAAACTGCTTGTCCGGATGTTGTGCCACGATTTCGGAAAGGTATTTAAACGATTGTTCCACGGGCAAAAATACCCTTTCAAACTGGTTGGCGGGCAATTTGTGGCAGTTGCTGACCACAAGGCCGCTTTGTTTGTGCCGAAATGCCCACGACGTGCCCAAGCTGATAATGACCCATTGGGCCTTTACGAAATGCTCATGTGCTTCAGCCAAACTTTTGTTGACCTGTTCCAAAAGATTGGTTTCAGAAGGTCGCCAAAACGCTGTGTTGTGGCTAAAGGTGCAATATTGTCCTTCGCCTACTTCAATCACCTCATCGTGACCGAATGGTTTCCCGTTTTGCAGGCGTTCCACCGACTGTGCAATACTGGCTGGATTGTAAAGTACGCCGAAGGGATTCACCAGCGCATGAAAGCCCAAGCCACGACAAATGCTCCCCACCTCGTCAGCGAAACAGGAACCTAGGAAGAGCAGACCATTGACGTAGTGAATGGTCTGGTTTAGCGGGTTAATATTGATTTTTGTGTGTAATAACATAGTTTTCCCTCACCCCCGGCCCCTCTCCCACTGGAGAGGGCTGGGGGCTACTGATGGCTGGATATTATGTTTTCGATTAATTCAGTGAGATGTTGCTTGTCACAATCTTCGTTTTTTAATCTAAATACTTTTATGCCTTTAGATGTAAATACTGAAGTTCGGAACGCATCATATTCTTTAACCTCATCCTTGTCATGAACCGATCCGTCAATCTCTAGTATTACATTCAATTCAGCACAATAGAAATCGACTATAAAACCATCTATTATCTGTTGCCTTCGCCATTTCAGGTTTTTAATTTGCCTGTTGCGCAACATTTGCCACACTACATCCTCACTCTTTGTCGGGTTTTTGCGAAAATGTCTGGCAAGTTCAAGTTTTTTAGGGTTTATCTTCTGGTTTCGAATACTATAAGATTGGGTAGGCTTTTCCCCCTCTCCGCTATGATGGAGAGGGGGTCGGGGGGTGAGGGAGTTCTCCATACCAAGCTATTTGTTTTCCATCAGGAAACGCTCCACCTCAATGCCAGCCATGGCACCTGTGCCCGCCGCCACGATGGCCTGACGATAGGTGCGGTCCTGACAGTCGCCGCAAGCGAAAATGCCCTCCACATTGGTGGCTGTCGACTTGGGCTTGGTGATGATATAGCCGTCCTCATCCATGTCGAGGATGCCTTTGAACGGCGCGGTGTTCGGCGTGTGCCCGATGGCCTCAAAGAAACCATCCACATAGATAGTGCGTTCCTCTTTGGTGTCGCTGTGGTAGAGAACGGCACCTTTCAGTTTTTTCATGAAACCTTGTTGCTCGCCGAAAAGCTCCTTGGTCTGGTGCTTCCATAACACTTCGATGTTGGGCGTGTTCAAAACGCGGTGTTGCATGGCCTTGGAGGCGCGCAACACGTCACGGCGCACAATGAGATAGACCTTGTTGCAGAGTTTGGCCAAATAAGTGGCATCCTCGCAAGCTGTGTCGCCGCCGCCCACGACCGCGACATCTTTTCCTTTATAGAAGAATCCGTCGCAAGTGGCACAAGCTGAAACGCCGCCGCCCTTGAACTCTTCTTCGGTAGGCAGACCAAGATAGCGGGCCGCTGCACCCGTGGATACGATGATGCTGTCGGCCAACAATTCGCCGTCGTATTCCGTCGTGACCTTGAAGGGACGTTGGCTGACATCAATGGCTGTTACTTCGCCCATGCGGATTTCGGCACCAAAGCGTTCGGCCTGCTGGCGGATTTCATCCATCATGTCAGGGCCTTTCACACCGTTGGGATAGCCCGGAAAGTTCTCGATTTCGGTGGTTTGGGTGAGCTGTCCGCCGGGTTGCATACCTTCATAAACGACGGTTTTCACATCAGCGCGGCAAGTGTAGATGGCTGCAGTGTAGCCTGCAGGACCTGATCCAATTATCAGACATTCAATATGTTCCATTTTATTCAGTTAGGAGTTAGGAGTTAATAGTTAGGAGTTATTTCTCTGCAAAAATAACTTTTTTTTCGTAAAGTGAACACCAATTCGAAAAACATTCGTATCTTTGCAGCCGCAAGTGCAATCGGGGTGTGGTGCAGTTGGCTAGCATTCTTGCATGGGGTGCAAGCGGTCGCCCGTTCGAGTCGGGCCACTCCGACAAAAAAGCAGCTGAGTAATCGGCTGCTTTTTTTGTGCGGTTTTGGCGGTAAGACCGCATAAAAAAAGGACACCCGCAAGGATGTCCTTTTTGCACATAAAGGTTTGAATCATCAATATTCCCACAAGCTCTGTTCGAAGTCGAACATCTCGTTCTTGATGCGCTCTGATTCGTAGAGGGCGTCAATGTTGAAAGCGTAGGAGTTGATGTAACGGTCGTAGACGTTCTCTTCCTTGACGATGTAGCTGTCGAAGATGCGCTTCTGAAACACTTCGTCGTAGGTAAGGCGCTGGGCCGAATTGTTGCGGTTGAAGGCAAAAGCATTGGCCAGCACTTCGCGTGAGTTCTCGTAAGGCACCCAGCATACTTGCGACAGGCCGCCGTCGTCATCAACAACGATGGGTCCCAAGGCGATGATGCGTACCAAGAACTGCGACAATTTCTTGTCGAAATACCAGTCTTCCTTGATTCTCAGACGCGTCACATTAAGCATACGGTCCTTGAAGGAAATCTCATTGGGCACTTCCGTTCCCAATTCTTCGTTCCAGATGACCGGCGGGTCGCCAATCTTCGTGTTTTCCTTCTCAAAGTCAGCCAAGGTCAGGGGAGTTACCATGTCGTCGATATTGTTCTCCACGCGGTAGGGCGTGATGTCGCCGCTTTGGATGCCGTCGTAGATTACCGTAATGAGGTTTCTCCAGTCCTCGGTCGGATTGATGGGATAATAGAACACTTGATTGATCTTCTGGCGGAAGTCAATTTCCCTAATCACCGTCTTCTTCCACATGACGTTCGATTCGTCAATGATGGGCAGCGGCGAGGGTTTCTTCTCGTTGATGATTTCTTGTCGACCCGACAGGATGCTGTTTTTCGGCGGCTTGATGTCGGTGGTCTGAGCCTTGAGGCTGATGCCACAGAGCACCGCTGCGAAGGTCAACAGGGAAACAAGTGTCTTTTTCATTTTATAAGTTTTTAATCGTTCAAATTACTTGATTTCAACACCAATAGGCGTTTCCAGGGTCTTGGTTTTACCATCGTTACCTCTCACCTGGATGGCGGTGAACACAAACATGTCGCCCACATTGGATTGGCTGATGGCACTCTTGATTTCCTCGGTGAAAGCACCGCTGCTGGCCTTGGCTTCTTTGGTGGTACCGGCCTTGGTCTTGTAGCGGAAAGTATAACCGACCACATCGTAGTGGACACCCTCGAAGTCGAAGTCCTTCATTTCGGCAATCACGCCACCGGCACTTAACAGGGCGTTCTTTGCCACCACGCCGTTCACCACGTTACGGATAAGGGCCGTAGGCTTCGGCAGGTCTTTCACGCGGAACTTCATGCTGCCGAGGCTGGAACCGGCAGAGGTGACATTAATGGTCACTTCGTTGGCTTCGCCTGGACGCAGGTTGTAGGTACCGTTACCCGTTCTGGTCAAGGTGCCGCTGCTGGCCGAGGCGCTGATTTCGCCACCAACACCGCCACCGACGGCAATCGGGTTGTCGATACCACGGTACACCACGTTCATCTTAGTGGCAGAAACTGACACCGCAGGCGGAGCTACAACGAACGAGCCTTGGAACGGATATTCTTCCATTTGGTTGGTGGTAGGATTCAACATGTCAATGACACCAGTGTAGTTGTGTGAGCCAACGCCGACGTTCCATTCCAACGGAATCACGCCTTGGGCATTGCTGGTATACTCTTTTTCAGCACCGCCATCAAGTTTGACACGGGCGGTCAATTGTGAATTCTTCCATGCGGTCACCATGGCCTGGGCCTTGTAGGTTTGGCCGGAGAGGAGGTAGCCACTTTCGGCAAACACTCTGGCGCCAACCTCATCGAAGGTAAAGTCTTGGGCGTGGATGTCCGACATCAGTTCGGTGACGGCATTCAGCTCGGCGGTTTGGGCCTCAGAGATGATCTTATTCAACAAGGTCACGTCAGCAACCAACACCGTGTGGTGGAAGTTGTGGTATTCCCAACCCTTTTGGATGGCGTCATTGGCTGTTGGGTCGTAGTCCATCTTGGCACCGAAAAATTCTTTGCCGTCTTTGTTGAAACGCTGCAAGGCACTTTCAGCAAAGCCAGTTTGTTCCATGACATAGTCTTTCGGTCCATAGATACTATCGGTAATCAAACCGATTTCGTGGATGTGTTCAGGACCCATGGCCTTGATCACTTCACTGCGGAAATGCCTGATCTTTTGGGAAAGCTCGAAAGCCTTGCCGTTGCCTTCAGGCTCGCCCATCATGTAGGCGGTCGGCTTGTTGTAGTTGTCTCTCGACTTGACCTTCGACGTGTTGATGTCGTAGATTTTACGGCCATTGCGGACGGTGTCGGCTGATCTCAGCAAACCATCGGTGAGGGCTTCGGCGGGTGTCTTTTCCTCAATCTTCTTCACCAAGTCCCATTTCAGGGCCTCAACGTAGTTGATAAGGTCTTCGGCTTCCGTTCTCAGCGCCTGAGCCTGTTCCCAATAAGGACCGACTTTTTCAGCGTCCAAGCCGTACTGCTCTTCGAAGGCGGCGTATTTCTGGTTGATTTGTTGCGAGAGAGTGATGTTGGTGGTTTGTACACCAGAGTTCACTGTGTCGAAGGCATCGAGAATGTCCTTCGAGACGTTCATGGCTAACAAGGCAGTATAGACCAGGTACATCATACCGATCATTTTCTGTCTTGGGGTTTCTTTTGCGCCTGACATAATCTTACTCCTATTTTATATTAAACAATCAGGTTTTGAGTAGAATTATGCCTTGATGTTCATTGCTGACAACATTCCACCATAGACATTGTTCAGAGCGGTGAGGCGCTGTGACAACTGGGTCAACTGCTGGTTGAGTTGGCCGGCATTCTGTGATGAAGCGGTGAGGTTATCCATGTACTTGTTCATAGTTTCGGTCAACTTCTTGCTGGCGGCAGAGGTCTGTTCGGCGCCTTGCAGTTGAAGCTCATAGATGGAGTTGAGCGAGGTCATGCTGCTGGCCACCTTCTTGATGGTGTTGGCATCCAAGGCGCTGAAGTCGAGCTTGCCCAACGAGTCGGAGAGCTTCTGGTTGGTTTGGACGTAGGCGGTCGAGAAGTCGGAGATGGACTTCGTGGCGCGGTCCATAGCGTTGGCATAGTTGGTCGTGGCGGCCATGGCGTTGCTGATGTCGGCCATCTGACCAGCGTTCTGAGCCAGTTTGTCGAGGCCCTTGCCAAGTTTCTGGAAAGTATCCTCGCTGACGTTCATCTTTTCAAGCATCTTGCTCAGCACGGCATCTTCCGCGTTCGTGGGAGCACTCTTGCCGGTGGCACCTGTGGTGGCAAATTGCGTCTTCGTCTTGCCGTCCCAGTCTTCCTCAAGTTCAACGAAAACGTTATCCCAAGCATATTCCACATGTTGAGGCTCGAAAGCCGACATGAAGAAGATGATTGCTTCGATACCCAGACCGAGAGCCAACATAAGGTCAGCACCTTGAATGTGGGTCAATTTGAAATACGCACCAATCATAACCACGGAAGCACCCCAACCATAGAGGTATCCCATAAAGGTTTTGAACTTTCTCGAAACGAGGAATTGTTGGAATTTGCTAAGTTCTTTTTTTGCCATGACAATTTAAAATTTTGTAAGTGAAACTTTTTGTTATTTTTTAATTTGTTGATTTCTTGTTGTTTATCTATACACCCTCGACATTCTCGGGTTGTCACCCTTGTTGCGGCCAAGGTAAGGCTGGATGCAGCGGAAACCAGTGTAGCAGTTGGCCGAATCCTGATATTGGTAGTCGCGGGTGGTGACTTGCAGATAGTAGGAAACATCCTTCCACGAGCCGCCACGGACAACCTTGCGCTTCATGACCGCCGGGTCGTCGGCCTTGGCGTTGTAAGTGTAGTTCGGGTTCATGTCCCAAGTGAAATTGTACGAGTTGGGGTCGTAAGCACTGTTGGTCCATTCGGCCACGTTGCCGGCCATGTCGTATAGGCCCCAGCCATTGGGCGGGTAGCAGCCCACCACGAGAGTGCGCAGACCGCCGTCGGCGAGGTAGTTACCTCTGCGCGGCTTGAAGTTGGCCATGAAGCAGCCTTTCGCGTTGCTGGCGTTGGGGCCACCCCAAGGATAAGGATTCAGCATGTGACCGCCACGGGCTGCCCATTCCCATTCGGTCTCGTTAGGCAGGCGGAATTCGGAGAGGTCAACGCCCTTCCTTGTGCGGTTGTAAGCGTTGAGCAATTCAGTACGCCATACGCAGAAAGCGCGGGCTTGCTGCCAAGTGACACCCACTACTGGATAGTTGTCGTATGCCGGATGCCAGAAGTATTTCTCGGTCATCGGGTCGTTGAACGAATAAGCGTAGTCGTGAATCCAGCAGAGCGTGTCGGGATAGACGTTGATGACTTCGGCGCGCGCATAGACGGAACGGTCGCTGTAGCCTTGTTTACGGTTCGACCAAGCACCCTTTCTGTCCACATTGATGCCAGCATCAGCTTCGCCAAGGGAATAGTCGTTGTCAATCAGCCTGTCGTCGCTGAAGTCTTTCTTGGCGGCAGCTTGCATGTCAAACCAATAATAGGTATAATACAGCTTTCTAGTGTCAATTTCCTTGCGGCGGAAATAACGCTCATGCTCAGGCAGATACATCGGCTCGAGAGCTTCACGCACGTCCTGTTCCTTGCTGTTCCATTCCAGTTTTTCCTTCCAGTTGAGATGCGGCGGGTCATATACCTCACCGTTTTTGCCTTCGGTGATGGCAAATCTGTCGGGGAAACTCTCAGCTAAGAGGCTTCTCGCGATGGAGTCTCTGACCCAATATACAAATTGGCGATACTCGTTGTTGGTGATTTCGGTCTCGTCCATGAAGAAAGCGGGCACCGAAACGGTTTTGGGGTCATTGAGATAGGAGCGTGTGATGTCTTCACCGCCTACGCCCAAAGTGAAGCTTCCCTGAGGGACGAACACCATGCCGTAGGGGTCGGGCTGATTGAAAGTCTTGTTGGATTTTCTCACTCCAACCAATTCTCCTTGATTTGAATTGCCGCAGGCTGTGAGCAGCAGTGCTGCGGAAAATACGAACAGTAGTTTTTTCATCTTCTTGACAATGAGATAATTACTATTTTATTATTTCTTTTTTTTCTATCGTTTAGGCCTCGCTGTTTGGGCGAGGGTCGTTCTTAAAAACCGCCAAAATTAGAAAATATTATGTTCCGATGGCTCTTTTTTTCAACTTTTGTGTCTATTTTTTTGTTCAAAGCTACTTTATCAGGTTTCAAAATGCCTAGTTTTTTGTTTGGTTTTAGAGGTATCTGACGCTTCGATAGTCTCTCGGCGTCCTGTCCATGTCGAGCTTGAAGCAGTAGCTCAGCGCGATTTCGTGCGAGCCGGGAACGGTCAGGCCCATGGTATTAATATCGTAGGAATAGACTAAGGTGATGTTCTTGAAGGTCACCCCAGCCATCAAGCCGACGGATTCCTTGTAACGGTAATTGGCGCCAACGGAGAAAAGCTCGTTGTAGATGACTTTCGCGCTGGCGTTGAATTGCGTGGAGGCGATGTCGGTCATCACGCTCACGGAAGGAACGAAGGTAAATGCCGGCAGGTCCTCGAAACGGAACGGATAGCCCGCCACTGCATAAAACGTGCGGTCGGTGACGAAGCTGGCACTGGTCTCGGTTTGGTCGTTGAGGGCCTTGGTCATGCTTTCAAGCACGTTGACCACCGAAACGCCGACGTAAAGCGATTCGGGAATTTGCCAAAACAGTCCCACATTGAAGTCGAACAGCATGGCACTTTCCTCGCCAAGCCCTTGCAGAAGCGGGTCGTTCTGGTTGTTGGGATTCAGTTGTCCAAAATCAACACTACGATTGAGCAGGGTGCCGGCCAAGCCGATGCCGAGGGTCGAGCCGCCCAAATCAAGGTGGTAGGAATAGCCGATGCCCACATTTACATTGTTCTCAAAGCCTAACTTGTCCTGCACGACGGAAAATCCCAAACCGCCATGCAACACCTTGAAGGGCATGTCTCCCGTCAAAAGGAAGGTGGTGGGAGCTACTTCATTGCCGTCGTTGTCGACAAAGCCTTTCCATTGCATTCGGTAGAGGCCCAACACATTAATGCCCTCGCTCATGCCAGCGAAACCCGCATTAATATAGGAATACGAATTGGTGTAGTTGGTGAAGATGGGTGCCTGTTGGGCTTTCGTTCCCGAAAAAGCCGCCATTACCAGAATGAAAACAAGTGCAATATGTGAGGTTTTTGTCTTCAAATTCAATAATGCTTAACTTGATTGAAACCGCAAATTTACGAATTTAGTATTTAAATCGACAAATTAATTTTCGGGTTGATTTTATTCTGTTGATTATCAGAAATATTTAAATCAGACCCTTCGACGGACCTAAGCTTATCAAAGGGTCATTTCTACCTGAAGAGCCTGATGATGTCATTGCCGTTGGCCAGGATGACCAATCCCAAAACGATGACAAGTCCCACCGTTTCGGCCACTTCCATAAACTTGTCGGAAGGCTTGCGCCGCGTGATGATTTCGAACAACAGGAAGAGGATGTGACCGCCGTCCAAAGCCGGGATAGGCAGGATGTTCATCACGGCAAGGGCGATGGAAAGGAAGGCCGTCAGGCGCCAGAACATGCTCCAGTTCCACGTGTCGGGGAAGATTTTTCCGATGGAGATGAAGCCGCCCACGTTTTCATAGGCTTTCGTCTTCGGGGTGAATATGATCTTGACCTGTTTCCAGTAGTCGCTGAGTTCCTTGAAGGTCTTGGAGAATCCGGCGGGAATGGCTTGGAAGAAGGTGTATTCCTTGGTCTCCATATTAAAGTAGGTGTCGTATGAAGCCAAATAGGCGCCGATTACACCCTCTTCGCCCAAATGCACAGGCAGGGCCAAAGTGTCGCCGTCGCGCACCACCTTCAGGTCGATGTCTTGGTTCTTGAACTGCTTGATGTTGCTGACGAAATCATTATAATAAGGTGTCTCGATGTCGTTGATGCCGATAATCATGTCGTTGACTTTCAAGCCGCCCGCTTCGCCTGGACTGTTTTCCACCACTTGGGCCACCTTGAAGGGTACGCGGAAGGAGATGAAACTGGGATTTTGGGTCGCGAGCAGCTTGGAGAGAGCGTCTTTAGGCAGGACGATGGTAGTGTCCCGTCCATCGCGTTCCACCTCGATGGTCTGGGCTTTTTCAAGGATAATTTGCATCGGGATTTGGGAGAAATTCTCGATGTATTTCCCGTCAACGGCCAGAATTTTGTCGCCGTCACGGAGACCGAACTCGTAGGCCAAACTATCAACGCTGATACCGTATTTGTTGACTTCGGCGGTGGGCAGGTATTGTTCGCCTTCTTTGGCAAGCAGGCCGATGTAGATGACGATGGCGAGCAGCACGTTCATGAACACGCCCGCCACCATGATGATGAAGCGTTGCCAGGCGGGTTTCGAACGGAACTCCCACGGTTGCGGGGGTTGCTGCATCTGCGACTTGTCCATCGACTCGTCAATCATGCCGGCAATCTTGTTGTAGCCGCCGAGCGGGAACCAACCGATGCCGTATTCCGTTTCGTCGCTACGACGCCAATCGTCCTCAGGCAGGCTGTTCAGGTCGATAGGCTCGTAGGTGGTTTGCTTCTTTCCGTTCAGATCGCGGGTTTCGATAGTGGTGTATTTCTCAGGGACATTTTTCGAGAAAAACTTGAAACGCCACTTGCCGTTCACTTTCTTGCAGCGGAAAAGCGAGAAACCCCAGTCGAAGAAAAGATAGAACTTGTCGACACGGGTCTTGAACATCTTGGCCGCCGTGAAGTGGCCCAATTCATGGATGAAAATGAGGATGGAAAGTGCGAGGAAAAACTGGAGTATTTTGACCAATATGACCATAGTTCGTGTTGTTTACTGTTTGGAAAAAGCGTGCAAAGATAGTCAAATTTAGTTGCCGAGGGCATTATTTTCTATCATCATGTATTCCGAAGGATTGAGGGGGACGCCGTTGTGCCACAACTCGAAGTGGAGGTGCGTCTGTGTTTGGGTCTCGCCCGACTTGCCGAGGATGGCGATGGCTTCGCCAGCCTTCACGAAGTCACCTTCCGATTTCAGGAGGGTAGCGTTGTGCTTGTAGGTGGAATAATAGCCGTCTTCGTGCTGAATGCCAATGCAATAGCCGTTCTCGATACTCCACGTGGAGAACACGACGGTGCCGTCAAGGGTGGCTTTGATGATTTGGCTTTCAGTGGAGATGATGTCGATGCCAAAATGGCCGCCGATGGGGTTGTAGCCTTTGATGATGCTACCGTTGACGGGAGCAAAGAAATTCTTGACGGATACAGGGCGTTTTGAAGTGCCTAAAGTATTGTCGCCAAATAGGTTGTATTGGTTTTGGGCTTCAAATTCGGCCCTCAGCATACTGTCTTGCGGCGATTTCTTCAGCACGATGGTGTCGGTCGCTGACCGTGGCAAAGGCTCGTAGATGTTCACTTCGGCCAAGGCGCTGTCGGCGGCGAAGTCGTAGCCCTCAACGATACGCTGCAAGTTCTGGAAATATACATCCCTTTTCTTCATTTCAGCAGACAGCGAGTCGGCGCGCAGGTTGAGTTGGTACACCTCGCGGTTGAGGTTGGTGTCGGTGTAGCCTGGAATGTATTCCCGCAAGGGCGTGAATGCGATGATAAACGTGGTGATGATGATGAGCAGCAGTGCCATGCCGATGACGACGAGAATCAGGTTGAGCAGATTGAGCCTGAAATTGAGCATCGGCCTGCCCGTTTCGTCGTGCGACATGAGGAAATCGTACTTTCGGTTAAGCTTCTTCAAGGAAATGTTGCGGAGACTCAGTTTCCTGGGCTTTTTATCTTGTGTTTCTGCCATTTTTTGCAATCCTATAAGGTATTAATAACTTGTATAAATAGAATTTATTGCGGGGTATATGGAAAAATGTTAGAACATGGCTTCAGCAATTACTTGTCTGGGTAATCGGCGGCTATACATATTATTAATCAAGCCGAAGGGGGTAATGTAGGTAGGCATCAGCGTCTTTTTGGTTCCTGTCACTTTGCGGAACACATTCATGCGTTGTTGCACATAGGCATCATAGTCCTTCGTGATTTCATACTCGCCTTGGGCATATTTCATTTCGCAAAGGCTGATGGTCTTGTCGCTACGGTCAATGAGCAAGTCGATTTGGGCACCTTGTTTCAAGTCTTCGTCAACGTCTTCCGATTCAAGAATGGCTTTAGTAGGACGATAGGTCCATGAGCAAGGTGTGGTCAACATTCCGTCAATGCCTAAAGCCTTCACAATCTGTTCAATATGGTTCAGGCAGAGGATTTCAAACGCATATCCGCACCAATTGGCGTAAGCTGGTGTCAATTGAATTTTCGGCCAATAGTCGGTAGGGAAACTTGACCGACCGTCGAGAAACCGAAAATGGAACAGCGTGAAAGGGTCGATCAACTGATACATCGTGTTTTTCTTGGTCTTCCCGAAAGGAACAAAGCTACGGATGAACTCACATTCCTCCAATTCGCGGAGCTGGGTGCTGAGGTTGCCGTTGTTGGTCGCGTCAAGTTGCTCCATGATTTCGGTTCGCGTCATGCCAGAACCTTTTTTCGCGAGGGCGGTCACGATGGCGATGTGTTGCTCAGCCCGCTTGAAAAGCGACTTGTAGATTTTCCCAAATTCACCTTTCAGTTCGGCATTGCGGCGGAAAAATAAGGTTTCGATGTTCTGGCTGACACTTTTATCCGTCTCAAACAGAGACAAATAATAAGCCACGCCACCGATGGCCATGTAACATTCCATGATTTCAGGACGCTCATAGAGGAAGCCTCGCGATTGGAAATAGCATTCGGTTTCGCGAAGCGTAAAAGGCATTAAATTGATTTGGTGGGTCACGCGGTTGTGAAGTCCGCCCCGCGCATTGATAATGTGGCTCAGCATCCACGAGGTGGCCGATCCGCACACGATGAGCTTGATGTCGTTGCGATAATAGGCCCAATTGTTCCAGAAATATTCCAAGGCATCCACAAAGTGCGAGCCTTTGGAATCAAGCCAAGGCAATTCGTCGAAAAACAGGATTTTAGGCTCGTCCGTGCCAAGGCGTTCAATATGTTGGCTCAGCATCCTGAAAGCTTCTGTCCAATTAGCGGGCAGGTCGATTTCCGCACCTAAGTCCGAAAGAGCATAGTGAAAATTTTGAAGTTGTTCCTTGGTGTCGGCTTTTTCCTTGCCTGTCATGCGGAAGGTGAACCGCCCTTCAAACATTTCCTTGACGAGAAAAGTCTTCCCGATGCGGCGGCGGCCATAGATGGCAACGAATTCCGACTGTGGACTGGCAATGTAGTTGTTGAGTTGGCGTTTTTCTTCTTCACGCCCGATGATGGCTGCTTCCATTTTGCTTGAATTTTGGCGCAAAGTTACAAAAAATATAAGATTGCGCCAAAAAAGTGCATAAATTTTTGGCGCAATCTGTCAAAAAATATGAGATTGCGCCAAAAATGAGTTTGATTTTATTGATAATCATATTGTTATATTATTTTGTTTTTTTAGTAAGCGAAAAAAAGAGGATGGCTTCACTTGAAACCACCCTCTAAAACAGCTTAATACCACACATCATATATGGTATAAGCTCCACAAAGCACTCTAACATCAGGATTATTCAATTCCGAAAGGGTTGCTTCGTGTGGTCGCACAATTTTCGGAAAAACTGGCGAGACCAAATTCTTAAAGATTAAATAATTCATTTTTAAAAATTTAAAATTTTAATAGTCATAGGAACTACAGACAAAAAGCGTCATGGTTACAGCCATTTGGGATAGTCCCTTATAACCATATTGCAAATATATGGCTTTTTTATTTCTCAAAAAAGCATTTTATTGTATTGTTGAAAAATAAATCGGCAAATCGCTTTAATGACTATATTTTTCATTACTCATTCTACCACAACAAAGTTTTTCACTTCCCAAGTGGCCGAGGCGTTGACAGTGCTTGTATACCTAAATGCAATAGTAACATTCCTACCAACATATTGGGTTAAATTGGCCGTGGAAGTAATAAATGCCCAATTATTGCCAGAAGGCCATTGATCAAGGATTAGCTCGTTCCATGTGGCCATCATGACATTACCATTATAATTAGTAGAAATCATGACGGATAAGGCTCCGTTTGGCGAAGCATAGTTGACGGCTTGTTCAAAAGTCAACTTGGCACTACTCACACCCGAAAGGTTGATGGCTGGTGAAACGAGCCAACTCTCAGTCGCATAGTTTTGACCAACATGAGCACTGGCCTTCATACAAGAATAGTTGGGAGCATATTGCCAAACATAAGTCAAGCCATAAGGCAAATTGACATCCACAATCGTGAATTGGCCTTGACCGTTAGCAAAAGTCTCGGAAAAAATCTCCAATCCTGCTGTATATGTAAAATTAGCTACCAAGGTTCTATTATTGGTTACAGTAAAAGTGTAGTTGGCTTGGGTTGAGACTATGTTTCCGTTCTCCGTCCAATTAGTGAAAGCATAGCCATCGGAAGCTACAGCTGTTAAGACACATTGCAAACCATGAAGAAAAGTGCCACCACCTATCGTGGTACCACCTTCGCTTGGGTTGGCCGACACGCTGATGGTATGGTTTTGTGGCACGTATTCAGAACGCACGGCTCGAACAGACCGCCCTTGGTCTCGGCCGGCATTATCATTATAACAAAAACCTGGTCCAAAACAAAGTCTAAATGCGGAAGCATCCCAACATAAACTTGTCCAATAGCTGCCATAACTGCCATCATCGTAGAGGCCGTTACTACCACGACAGCCTGCGGCAGGAAAGAAAAGGCTATTGCCATTTGTGGCGGTGAATAGCCTACCGTTCACACCATCTTTGGTTACCCATGTTACGGTCGTGTTAATGTAAAGCTCTTCGAATTCTTCCTTGGTGGGCATACGCCATCCTGAACCCCAATTGGCAGTAGCAGCATCATCTTCTGATTGAATTGTGGTCAGATTATCGGTAAAACCATTATAACCATACATGGAATAGCAACAATACTTGATAAGAGTGTTATTACTGCCCATGCAATACTTGTAGGTACTCCAATCGTATATGTCTTTGGGTTGGGTTTCTCCCCAAGCAAAGTAGTCGCCATAATCCTCGGGCGTTTCAGCCCCCACATTACATGTTGCCCATAGCAGACCACTTGGCAAACCTAAATCCACATAAGCACCAAAACTATTCTGTGTAAAGTTCGCCACCAATGTACAATCGTGGCTAACGGTAAAGGTATAATTAGGATTTGTCGAGACAATGTATCCGTTTTCAGTCCAATTAGAAAATACATAACCAGCATTGGCTGTAGCACTCGTTGTGCAGGATTGCCCTTGTTGAAATACGCCGCCTCCTGCTACTATGCCACCGTCATTCGGATTAGCATAAATGCTAATGGTATAATTAGATGTTTGGAGCGTGGTAAAACTCACCTCGTTACCATAAACAGTACCTTGGGAACTTGAAGCGTATGCTCGCACATAATATCTCGTTTCTGGCGCAAGTTCCGTCATGCATACTTCAAACTCGCCCAAGCCGTAGCCATTCGATAAATGCTCACTTCCAATGGTCGGATTGTGGTTTGTACTCCAGCAAATGCCTCGTTCACTTACTACAATGTCTTCTCCGCCTATGACACTACCACCACCTGTAGCCGAAGTCTGCCCGACATTGGTGATTTCCGAAGTTACAACCCTCAACTCGGTGCTTATCAAAGTATTAAAAGAATAGACTTCCTTAAAACGATAAACATCAGCCACTGTGAATATTTCGAATCCAAAATAATAAAGGGCACCTTCCCTCAATCCCGACAATTGATAGGTAAGTTTACCATCAATAAGCCGCATAGGAAAGCTTTCGGCATCTCTTAAATCCTCATTCAAAGCGAGTAACAACTTTGCATGAATGGAAGAATCGTCTATACCATTGTTTTTGCATGTGATTGTACAGGTCGTGTAAGATGGATCTGCCGTCACATTTTCCATGACATATTCAATGGTTTGGGGTGCTTCTTCCCGTTTGCAGGATAGAACCATTGCAAAAAGCACCAACAACAATAAAGATATTCTTTTCATGGTTTAAAATTTATAGCCTATTCCTAACTTCATTTCGTAATAAGCTCCAGAAGATTGTGCTAAAGCACCTCCTGAAATCAGAACATGTTCACCCAAGTTAAGCATTAGCCCTGCTTCAAGAGCAAGCCCTTTATAGGTTCCAGGTGTGATGGCAACAACTTGGTCTGACATGGTAAACCACAATCGATTGCGAACGCCATAGCCCACACCTGCATAAACATAGCCAAATTGATTGATGGCATACAATCCGCCGACACTAGCAGAGAAACGACTTGTTGTCATTTCCCCAGACCATAGATATTCATTATTTTCACCGTTATCATCGAGTGTAGCCGTCTGGTCAAAGTTGAAATCAAAACGGCCATTGGTCATTACGTTGATATACCAACCGAACTTCTTTGCACTTCCAAAAGTAAGGCCAAAACTGTGCTGATAAATTGGAGAAAAAGCGTAATTGGCAAGAAGCATCCCATGACTTTGTTGATTTGAATCAGATTTCGTATTGTTAGAAACTATCTTCACCTCATTTTCTATTTGTGCAGAAGGAAGATTATTGATGTTAGTGCCAAGTTCCTTTGCAAGCAAAACTTCTGCATACGATTGGAAAATAGAATTAGGATTTTCATCAATGAATTTTTTCAATTCACTAATGTTTTCTTCCCTTTTCCTAACCTTACCCTCTTCGTCTGTATAAAAGCCCAACACCTGAGCAAACATAAAATATTGATGGAAAAACTGTTCTACATCATCAAATTCCAACATTTCAACATAAGTACAGTTCTTTTTTATCTTTCTGATTTCTGATAGTAGTTGTCGGCTCTGCTCAAAAAACTCAAATATTCCCAACAATTCATAGTCTTTCCATGTACTTTTCATATTCTCTCTTTGTGTTTCAAAATATCTCAAAAGTTTACTTTGGATATTCCTTAACCTTTCAGTTGGTTCGTTGAGAATCACTCCTTCATTTATGAGACCACACAAGACTTCGGCAGCCTTGGCGTATGATTCACAATCGTGAAAATCAGCATCTTTCTCCATGGCATCTAAAATAAACTTCTCAAGTTTGCTTTGAGCCTCGATTACGGCTTGTGGACTTGGATAGTCTTTCAGATAATTAGTCATTGCGTCAATGTCTGCTAGACTTATGTCGTCTTTCCTTTGCAAAGAAGAGACCTTGTATAACAAAGAATTGTCATAGATTCGTTTGATATTCTCATCGCTATTATTGTATAAAGAAGTCCTTTCATCTGAAGGAAGTGTCCAAAACTCATCCACGAATTTATCTACTTTGAACAAGAAATCATTTATGTATCCATTTCTAACTGGTTTGGAAGGCCCTTCGCTCGCCGCAAGACGCAGTAATGTTTCCATATCATGCGAAACCCCATTGGCAATATCGTGGGAAGTTTCGGACATATTGGAATACAACTCATCCAATGACGATGACGATTCTATCAGTTCAAACATTGGACTATAATCATGATTGCCGTAACGATCAATGACATAATTCAAGCGTTTTGCAGCTTGTATTAAGTCCTTTTTATATCCTCCGACACCATTTTTATAACACAAACCTTCAATTATATAAAACAGGTCTGACTGTGGTGCACTAAAAATCAGCGAATTATGATGGTTCTCTTTTGCATACTTCGCATAAAACAATGCCTTGCTAATATCTGCTGACATTCCTAAATCATCAAGGCTTATGTTTTCAAAACCAGCAACATCATAAAAAGACAATGTAGGTGGAATAAAATTGTATTTTTTAGGAATGTTTATTAATGCACCCAACACACATATCTTTTGGTCTTTCTTATACCATTTATTAATCAGCCCAACAGCTTTACTGACATTTTTGGGAGTCCCAAATCCCGTGAAATAGCAGCCTATCACTCCACAAGCACTTTTAACTTCTCCTTTTTGTTCGCCAGTTTTCCACTCGTTATAGGCTTTTTCTCGCCAATAAGGATTGTTTGTAGCACCTTTTGCCCAATACACTCCTTTATCATAATAACTTGATTGAGCGATTGATAACACAGGTAGTATTATCATAATGAAAACAATTGCCTTTTTCATTTTCCAAACACTGATTGGTGTCGTGTGCAACTTTTAGTTTTTCGCCTACTCTCTCCCAGCTTTTCGGCTTCCGCTGCATCGTTCGCGTTGGGGAATAGGCAAAAAAGCCCGCACCCCAATCCTATCCAGAAGTGAAGGCTCTCGCATGCCCGAAGTAAAGATAAGGAAAGTGGTGCGTGCTGTTGAGCACGCAGCGCACTTTGTCCTGTCTTACTCCGTTCAAATTTGCGAGATTCTCACTTTCAGACAGACGGTATCGCTACCGATAATTGCCGCAAATATACACCTTTTTCCTTTTTTGAAAGAAAAAATGCTCATTTGTAACGAAAAAAGGCCAACCGCTTTCGCGGTCAGCCTTTGCTCGTTCTTATTAATTCTGTGGCTTGTAGGGCTGTCACACCGTGGCAGCCGCAATCTGGCGGCTGTCGTAATACGGCAGCCCTACAACCAATGAATTACATCATGCCGTTCCTTCCGCCGCACATAGGCTTTGGGGCTTAAAATCTGGAATATAATCCAAAAAATAGATATTATTTTTAGACTATAATCCAAAAAAATAGTATTTTTGCAGGTCTAAAACTGAAAATGATGATACAAAGGACATTAAAAGAAATTATTGATAATCAATTATATAAAAGAAAAGCAATCGTGCTGATTGGAGCACGACAGGTAGGAAAGACCACTTTGTTGGATCAGTTAGCACAAGAAAGCAAACAACCCACGTTGATACTGAATTGTGATGAAATGGAAGCGCGTAGTCTTTTAGAGAACACTAACACAGCCAAACTCAAACTGCTGATTGGAGATAATAAGTTGATTATCATCGATGAAGCACAAAAAGTACCCAATATCGGTCTGACCTTGAAACTCATCGTGGACAACTTTAAGGATGTGCAAGTAATTGCTACAGGTTCCTCGGCATTCGAACTGCACAATCGGCTGAATGAACCGTTGACGGGGCGGAAATTGGAATACCACCTTTTCCCGATTTCGAGTGGAGAAATGATACAGACCTACAGTTTATTGGAAGAAAGAAAAACATTGGAAAACAGGTTGATTTATGGCAGTTATCCCGACATCATTACCCACCCTGAACAAGCCCGAAAGTATCTTACAGAGCTGACACAAAGCTATTTGTATAAGGATATTTTCTCATTGGGCGACATTCGAAAACCCGAATTGATAGAAAAGCTAGTGCAGGCTCTTGCCTTTCAGATCGGAAGTGAGGTCTCGACCAACCAATTGTCGAACATGCTTCAAATCGACAACAAAACCATCGACAAATACATTGATTTGCTTGAAAAGTGCTATGTGGTGTTCCGATTGGGTGGACTCAACCGCAATTTGAGAACAGAACTCAAAAAGAGCAAGAAGATTTACTTTTACGACACAGGGGTTCGGAACGCTGTCATTCAACAGTTTGCGCCCGTAAATCTAAGAAACGATATGGGAGCGCTGTGGGAAAACTTTTTCATCGTCGAGCGTATGAAACGCAACCAAAACAAGGAGCATTTCTGCAACTCCTACTTCTGGCGCACCAGTCAACAACAAGAAATTGATTTGATTGAGGAGTCTGATGGTCAAATGACGGTATTCGAAATGAAATGGAATCCTGCAAAAAAAGCACGATTTCCAAAATGTTTCTTGGAAACTTATCCTGTCAGGGAGACCGTCATCGTTACTCCACAAAACTATTTGGAGTATTTGATATAGACCTACGATGAAATCTACGAAAAAAGGCCAACCGCTTTCGCGGTCAGCCTTTGCTCGTTCTCATTATTTCTGGATTGCTTCGCTTCGCTCGCAATGACGCGAAGCGTGTCACAGGATTACATCATGCCGTCCATTCCGCCGCCCATGGGCATCGGAGGAGTCGGAGGCGTAGGCTCCTTGTGGTTGCTGATGACGCACTCGGTGGTCAGCAACATGCCGGCGATGGAAGCGGCGTTCTCCAAGGCGACTCTCGACACCTTGACGGGGTCGATGACACCGGTCTTGAGCAGGTTCTCGTAGACCTCGGTGCGGGCGTTGAAGCCAAAGTCGTTCTTGCCTTCCATGACCTTGTTGACGACGACCGAACCTTCGAGGCCGGCGTTCTCAACAATCTGGCGCAACGGCTCTTCCAAGGCGCGCTTGATGATAGCGATACCCGTGGTCTCGTCCTCGTTTTCGCCCTTCATCTTCTCAATCGCCTTGATGGCGCGGATGAAGCCGACACCACCGCCAGGGATGATACCCTCTTCGATGGCGGCGCGGGTGGCGTTCAAGGCATCCTCGACGCGGTCTTTCTTTTCCTTCATCTCGACCTCAGAGGCGGCACCGACGTAGATGACTGCCACGCCACCGGCCAACTTGGCCAGACGCTCTTGCAGTTTTTCGCGGTCGTAATCGCTTGTGGTGGTCTTGATTTGGGCTTTGATTTGAGCGGTGCGGGCATTGATGGCCTCTTTGGCACCGTGACCGTTCACGATGGTGGTGTTGTCCTTGTTGATGCTGACCTTGTCGGCCTGGCCGAGCATTTGCAGGTTGGCATCCTCCAGCTTGTAGCCCTTCTCTTCGCTGATGACGGTGCCACCAGTCAGGATGGCGATGTCTTCCAGCATTTCTTTTCTACGGTCACCGAAGCCAGGAGCCTTGACGGCAGCGACTTTCAGCGAGCCACGCAGACGGTTGACGACCAAGGTAGCCAAGGCTTCGCCGTCGATGTCTTCAGCGATGATGACGAGGGCGCGGCCGGTTTGCAAGGTCTGTTCGAGCACAGGCAGCAGGTCTTTCATGACCGAAATCTTCTTGTCGTAAATGAGGATGTAAGGATTCTCATAGACGGCTTCCATCTTCTCGGTGTTGGTGACGAAGTAAGGCGAAATGTAGCCACGGTCGAACTGCATACCTTCGACGACGTCGACATAGGTGTTGATGCCCTTGGCGTCCTCAACGGTGATGACACCTTCTTGCTTCACCTTGCCCATAGCCTCGGCGATGAGGCCGCCGATTTCGCTGTCGTTGTTGGCTGAGATGGTAGCCACTTGTTTGATCTTCTCGTTGTCGCCATCGACCTTCACCGACATCTTCTTCAGCGAAGCGACTACAGCGGCCACGGCCTTGTCGATACCACGCTTCAGGTCGAGCGGGTTGGCACCGGCGGTGACGTTTTTCAGACCTGTAGCCACGATGCTCTGGGCCAAAACGGTGGCGGTGGTGGTACCATCACCGGCGAGGTCATTGGTCTTGGAAGCGACTTCCTTCACCAACTGGGCACCCATGTTCTCAACGGGATCGATGAGTTCGATTTCCTTGGCGACCGTCACACCGTCCTTGGTGATTTGGGGAGCGCCATACGATTTCTCGATGACCACGTTGCGGCCTTTAGGACCGAGGGTCACCTTCACTGCGTTTGACAATGCATCGACGCCTTTCTTCAGGCCGTCGCGCGATTCAATATTGAAAAGAATGTCTTTTGCCATAGTTATTTCGGATTTAAGATTTCAAATTTAAAGATTTAAAATTCAAAATTTAAGATTAAATGATTGCGATTACATCGCTTTCGCGCATGATCATATAGTCTTTGCCGTCGAGGTGGAACTCGGTGCCGGCGTATTTGCCATAAATGACTTTGTCACCCTCTTTCAGGGTCATTTTGTTGTCTTTCGTGCCAGGACCCACGGCCACGACAGTACCTTGTTGGGGTTTCTCTTTGGCGGTGTCAGGGATGATGATACCGCTGGCGGTTTTCTGTTCGGCGGCGGCGGGTTCGATGACCACGCGGTCGGCCAATGGTTTGATTGCTAATTTTGCCATGATTATTAGATTTAGAATTTAAAATTTCAGATTTAAGATTAATGACGACGATTGCTTGTCACATTCCGTGCCAAACCGGAAAATGGCAGAAAAATGTCAGCGAAGGTGACAAAGTGGCATATTATTCCACGGTCAGGACGAGGCCTTTCAGGTAGGCGCCTTCGGGGTGGAATATATTAATAGGATGGTCGGCGGGTTGCGAAAGTTGGCCGATGATGCGGACGTTGCGTTTGGCCTCAATCGCGGCGGCTGTGACGATGCCTTGGAATGTGGCCCTGTCGACGGCCTGCGAACAACTGAAGGTGAACAACAGTCCGGCTTTGGCGATGCGCTTGATGGCTTCCGCGTTGATGAAACGGTAGCCGCCCAAACCGCGATGCCTGTCCTGATGCCGCTTGGCAAACGCCGGCGGGTCGAGGATGATGAGGTCGAAGGCACCGTTGCGCATGTCGGTCACATAGTCTTTCATGTCAGCCACATAGCAAGGATTCTCCTCTTTCGAATAGCCGTTCAACTCAAGATTGGCCTCTGCTGCGGCGATGGCCTTCTTTGATGAGTCCACCGTGACGACGCGCCTCGCTTCGCCCTTCAGTGCCGTGACCGAGAAGCCGCCCGTGTAGCCGAAAGCATTGAGCACGGTTCGGCCTTGGGCCAGTTGGCGCACCAACTCGCGGTTTTCGCGCTGATCCAAGAAAAAGCCGGTCTTTTGGCCTTCCTCCCAGTTGGGAAGGAATCGGCTGTCATTCTCAATAATCATCTCATCGAGTTGGTTCCCAAACAGATAACCGTCTTCTGTGGCATCCTCCTTGCCCATGCGCTGCATGGCTTCAGCGCTTTTGTTGTAGATGGCCTGCAAGCCGAGGTCGGGGACCAATTTCAGGGCGCGGACAATCTCGTTCAAGTGTAAAGCCATGCCTTCGGTTTGGGCCTGCACCACAGCCGTATGGCCGTAAACATCGATGATTAATCCCGCTAAGCCGTCGCCTTCGGAATGTACGAGGCGGTAACAGTTGGTGTGCGGATTGCCGAACAGGCCCATGCGTTTGCGCACTTCAAGGGCGCGGTTGAGCTTGTCCAAGAAAAACCATTCGTCGATTTTGCGGTTCTCGAAGCTGAGCATCTTGACGGCGATGCTGTCCGACTCGCAGAAGCCCGTGCCGAGGATTTCGCCGTTGTAGTCGGTGACGGTGACGGTGTCGCCAGCCTGCAGTCCTTTGGCGGCACTATGGATGGCACCCGAGAAAATCCACGGATGGAAACGGCGCACGGCATCGTCCTTGCCTTTCTGAAGCCTGATGACAGGGTAGAGGGGTGTTTGTTGCATAATTGTAATAATTTGGCGCAAAGATACATTTTTATTCATCGTTTCCGTAAATTTGCCGCCAAAATAAACATCAATGAACAACTCTTTCACCATTGGAGGCCAGATTGTTGACCTCGTACATTCAAGGGTTTTCTCGGGTGTGGTTGTCGTCAAGGACGGCAAAATCAGCAAAATTGAGGAACAGCCCGTGGGCAACATGCGTTACATCATGCCGGGCTTCGTCGATGCGCATGTGCACATTGAAAGCTCGATGCTCGTGCCATCCGAATTTGCGCGGTTGGCGACCTGCCACGGCACGGTGGCCACCGTCAGCGACCCGCACGAAATCGCCAATGTGTTGGGCAAGGAAGGCGTCCGTTACATGATTGAAAATGGCAAAAAGGTACCGTTCAAGTTCTTTTTCGGTGCGCCGAGTTGCGTGCCTTCCACCGCTTTCGAGACAGCAGGCTGCACCCTCGACGCCAAGGCCGTGGAGGAGTTGCTGGCCTCTGATGACATCCATTACCTATCGGAGATGATGAACTATCCTGGTGTCATCAACGGCGACCCTGAAATCATGGGCAAGATTGCGGCAGCGAAGAAACATGGCAAGCCCATCGACGGACACGCTCCGGCGGTCACAGGCGAGGCTTTGCAGAAGTACGTCGGCGCGGGCATCACCACTGACCATGAGTGCTTTAGGATGGCCGGTGCCTTGGAGAAAATCAGCCTCGGCATGAGCATCCTCATCCGCGAGGGCAGTGCGGCCAAGAACTTTGAGGCCCTGATTCCGCTGATGGCCTCGCATCCCGAAAGGCTCATGTTCTGCTCCGACGACAAGCATCCGAACGAACTGGCGGAAGGCCACATTGATAATTTGGTGCGTCGTTCCATCGCATTGGGCTACAATGTGTTGGATGTGCTGAAAGCAGCTTCGCTGAACGCCATCCGGCACTACAAACTCAATGTCGGACTGCTCCAGCCTGGCGACGATGCCGATTTTATCGTGGTGGACGACCTGAAACGCCCTGTAGCTTTGCAGACCTATATTAAAGGTGAGTTGGTGGCCGAAAATGGCGTGTCGAACATCAAGTATGCAGAAACCGAAGTGCCCAACATTTTTAAGGCGAACTACATCCATGAAGAAGACCTTTTCGTTCCCGACGAGGGGAAGAGAATCAAAGTCATTGAATGCTTTGATGGTCAGTTGATTACAAAGAGTTTTGTCACAGAGCCGAAAGTGGACAATGGCGGCCTCGTCAGCGATGTGGAGCGCGACATCTTGAAAATGGTGGTCATCAATCGCTACCAACCCGCCAAGCCCGCCATCGCCTTCATCAAGGGATTCGGACTGAAGCGCGGTGCGTTGGCATCAAGCGTGGCCCATGACAGCCATAACATTGTGGCTGTGGGCGTTACGGACAGGGACATCATTCACGCCGTCAACCTGCTCATTGAACACACGGGGGGCGTGACGGCCTATTGCAGCACGGAAATGGTGGCCGTGCCCTTGCCTGTAGCTGGACTGATGAGCAACGAGGACGGTTATGCGGTAGCTGCCGCCTACGAGAACGCCGATGCCTTGGCAAAACGCTTGGGTTCAACGCTTTATGCGCCTTTCATGACTTTGGCGTTCATGTCGCTGCTCGTCATCCCTGAACTGAAACTCAGTGACCGAGGGCTGTTTGACGGCTCGCGGTTTGCGTTCACAAGTTTGTATGAAGATGGAAATTCGGAGATGCCAAATATCTGATTTACAAGCCGTCATCGAGCTAAACGAGACCGTTTATGCCGCCTTGCCCGACAAGAGCGTGTTGCGCCATAACTCGCCTGAAATGATTGCCTCATGTCTTGAGGAACCCAATGTCACTTTGGGCGTTTGGAACGGTAACTTGTTGGTAGCCATTGGGATGCTCTATGTCCCCCAATGCCTTGAAGAAGACCATTTCCACGACTTGGACTTGCAGGGCGATTACAAGTCGGCCAACCAAAAGCTGTTTCTTGTGCGTGAAGGCTATCGTGGCCTCGGCCTGCAAAGAAAACTCATTCGCGAGGTGGAAAAAATCGCCGTGGAGCGAGGCTATACCCTGCTTTGTACCACAGTCGCGCCCAATAACGATTTCAGTATCAACAACTTTCTGAAAGAAGGCTATGTTTACGCCAAGACGGAAGAGAAGTATGGCGGACTGGTACGGAATATATATTATAAGGTGTTATAATTCCCAAACCTCATCCAAATCAATGTCCCAGCCGGCCTTCAGGTCGAGGGGGTCTTTGTAGTCGAGGACGGTTTCGGGAAGGGTGCGGCTGTGGTAGTTGCCGGTGCTCCATTTGCCGTTGCCATCGGCGTCTAAGATGGCGCGGAGCTTGTATTTGGCGGGCAAAAGATGTTCGAACATCACCTCTTGTTTCTTCGTAATTGCTTGTTGTTGAATGACTTTCCCGCTCTCGTTGATGAGCTGTACCACAACCTGTTTCATGCCTTCAGGTGGTGCCACGGTGATGTAGATGTTGCCGTATTCGTCGTCCTTAAGGAGGTGAAAATCAACCTTTATCGGGTCGTTGGTGCGTCCTCGTATGCCGAAAAACACCGAATCAGGGAGTTCAAAGCTGTAGTTGACCCCGTCCTTGAGATCGGCCACCAATTTATACTCCATGCCGCGCTCGTCAACAGGCTCTAACACGAGGGCATTATAGAACACCGTCGTGTCGTGCTTGAAGGCCACCGAATCGGGCATTTCGTAGCGGACAATAGGCTCTGAAAACTTGAGTATCAGGTCTTTGTCGGGAATCAAGGCGCCCTGGCCAATGAGGTTGTTGCTCACTTTCAGCTTCTCAGGCGGTTGGTTTCTTCGGGCGTTTTGCTGCTTGAATTTCAGGCTGTAGCGCGAGGAGTCGTTAATGATGGTATCGTATTTCACATGCACCCAAAGGCTATCTTTCACTTTGGGCGAAAAATACCACCAAACCGTATCAAAATCAGGCGATTGCGTCGTGACGAGGTTGAAAGTGTCGGGCAGCATCTCGGGCGTCATGATGACCGCTTCCTTGGCGGGATGGCGGAACACGAAGCGCAACAAGCCTTCTTCGACAAGCTTCTTTTCCAAGAGCACTTGCGTGGAATCCACCTCAGTGAACATATAGAGGGTGAGATTCAGGGCGTTTTGGTCAAAAACCCGCTGAGGAACAGTGTCTTGTGGAAGGCTTGGCAGTGAATCTGACGGCGTTACTGCAAGGGAATCCAAGGCCAAAACGACGCTATCGGCAACCAAGGAGTCCACGGGCTGCACAGGTGGCGCCTTCCAAGGGAAAGAGGCGGGCACAAGCGTGTCCAAGAAGGCGACTTCCTCGTTGGGCAGGTCAAAGAACAAGTTGGAATTCACGTCTTTAATGGCAAAGACGAGGTATTTCTTGTCGGCGAGGCCGGAAAGGCGGAAGTTGCCTTCCTTGTCGGTCTTGGTGATGTAGTTCGGCGCGACGGTCATGGGCAGCGAGTCGAGGTTGTCGCGGTCGGCGGCATATAGGGAAACGTAGGCATCCTCGACAGGTTTCTTGTCCTCCGCACTCAGTAGCTTTCCCGCAATGGAAAGCGTGTCGATGTGGGAACCAGTGGAAAAGCTGTAGACATAATCCTTGAACTGGTTGCCTTCGTGCAGGTCCTTGATGGCTGAGCCGAAATCGATGGTGTAGGTCGTGTTGGTCTCCAAGGCTTCCTTGAACTTGATAACCAGTGTTTTATTGTTCAGTTTGATGTCGGGCTTGGTGGCCAAAGGCGGCGAGATGAGCACGTTTTGGTTGGCGTTTTCAAGTGTAATGTATTCGTCGAAAGTGATTTCAATCTTGCGTCCGCCGAAATCGGTGCTGTGGTTTTCAGGCTCGGCCTTGACCACGACAGGAGGCAAAACGTCCTTGGCGCCGCCCGTGGGAGCCACAGGGTTGGCGCACCGAGGCAAAAGCAAGGCCGCAAGCAACAACATTGCACCATGAATCCAATATTTCAGCCTGACAATCATGGCGCAAAAATAGGAATTTTTTGAAAGCGGAATGTAGAATAAGAAAAGTGGAATGATGCGAAGCGACACCATTCCACTTCCAAGTTTTCACCTTCTGCACTATTCCTTCACCACTTGGTCCGAAAACACCTTGCCGTCCTCTGTGGTGACCCGCAGCAGATAGACGCCTTGCGGCAAGCCTTCCAGACTGACTTCGTTGGTGTTTTGGACGGTCTTCACCCATTGGCCAAGGGCGTTGTAAACCTGAACTTCGGAGACTTCTGCGCCTTCGATGTGGACGATGTCCGTGGTGGGGTTGGGATGAAGTATGCCTGTGGTTTCGTGTTTATTCTCCCCTACGCCCATTAGTTCTGTCTGTCCCCATTGGATGGGCGTGTTGGGCAGGGTGCAGTAGCCCATGCTAGAGAAACA
>Ga0265298_10002179_pt1 | contig 27751 bp, 27 predicted proteins | sample AusTroGonzalo_MG_3_FD_193486 | JGI IMG/M metagenome (GOLD analysis project Ga0265298, IMG submission 193486) | Bovine rumen microbial communities from tropical cattle in Woodstock, Queensland, Australia - Gonzalo_01 | ecosystem: Host-associated > Mammals > Digestive system > Stomach > Rumen ...
ATTTATTAATATTGGACACGAGGGGCGCCATTAGATAGCGTTCCCCGCGATATCCGTATTGTAACAAACTCAACAATAATAGTTTCCAAAAAACGTCCAAAAATATTTGGAAAAGTCTTAGAATACTCTACGGTGCCAGTGCCCACTTCCGTTCCGTCTGTCAGGCTTCATTCCGGGCGTACAGATGCTCTGTAAACCCTCTACGGACGTGCTACGGACGCTTATAGATGCTGCATTAACCCTCTACAAACCAGCGGCGGACGCTTTCGCGCCCGCCACAGACCTGAATCGAACCAAAATCGTACGCTTTCAGATGAATTACGTAATCATTTATTCCCAGCTTTGGATTTTCAGAATGTTGCCATCCTTGAAAATTTTGTATTTAGTATGTTTGGCAAGTCTGTCTGGCGTGAAAATAAAACCGTCATCATCATTATATAATCCCCTTGCATCCTTGACAAACTCAATTGAGAAATCCTTTGAGTGAAAATCTGTGGGCGATATCGCATAGGCAGGGCCCTCATAAACCATTGTGGCCACGTTCCTGTTTACCACTATGATTAGCATATCTCCGGGATCCTGAGGGCAACATGAATAAAACCATTTGCTGAAGAACAATGCGTAGCTGTCATCATCCAGATCAACCTTTTCAAAATAGGTGTCATATTGAGGGACTGTGCTAAAATCGCACATCAGAAGCCAAATCTTGCCGAACATCTCATCATATTGTCTGTAGATTGTTGTGCCGCTTGCATCAACTATAGAGACTTGTTCAAAGCTGTCATCCTTTACATTTGACTGCAGGCCTTCAATTCTGACAGTGCATTTGTATTTATTGTTGGCAGAGCTTACAGGGAATGCACGATAATCTGTAACCTTTAGTCCCAGAGAATCTATCCAGCGTTCAACATCGGGGTCATGCCTGGTTGCGTATTCAGCCTTGGCAACTACTTTGCCGCCTATGCGTTCAAACAGATTGGCCTCGTCATTATTTTGTTCAGAGCATGATTGAATACCTACCGATGCCAACAGTAACAATAAATACAGCTTTGCTTTCATAATTGTCGTTTTTACAAACATACACAAATAATCTCAATTCAGTTAGGTATCTTTGTAGAAACTCTAACACCATAAACACTATGCCCAAGTTTACACCTAACGCCATCATCAAGGACTGCTGGTCCAGCATCGGCAACATAACCTTCTACAACCGTAACGGCCAATGCTACTGGAAACGAAAGGCCCGTCCGCAAAGGTAATCAAAAATGTGGAAAAGGGGACAGCGCCTCTTTTCCACATGACACTGTCCCATCACACTCAGAACAGCTGCGGACAATACGACACGAAATCCGCGTGGGAGCGTATTATTGAAATCCATGTTTGCGGTGTTGGTACCTAGCGCTCGCCATCAGGATAGTTGAGGAATGCGTCTATTATCTGCATCCTGTGGCTGTTTGAGTTTTCCCACTTCTTTTTCTGTATCTTGGCTTCGCCCGGGAGGTTACGACTTGACGCTTGACGCTTGACACTTGACGCCTGCCGGGCAGAGAAATTTTGCTGCCTGCGCAGGAAAATTTTGCTACCTGCCTAGGAAAATTTTGCTACCTGCCCAGAAAAAAAAACAGGCCATTCCAGAGGCCTTTGGAGGGGGCGTCAAGCGTCAAGTGTCAAGCGTCAAGTGCGATGCTATTTCTATATTTTATATATTTCAATCAAAAGCCCATAAAATGCTGCTACACATAAAGATATAAGCATGACTATCTAAACAGGCATCCTCTATCAGTTCTACAATTTGGTTGTAAAAATGGGGGTAGGACCCAAAAATTGTGGCTTGTTTTTCACGTTTTCAGGCTTGAAATAGTCATATCTGGCACTTGTCTTCATGCCTGTTTCTGCACCAAAATGCTCTAAAACGAGCATGGAAAGGGGTGTTTCGCCCTTTTATGGAGAGTAAATCCCAATAAAAAGTGAGTTATCTAAACCTCAAAGTCCAGACAACTTCGCTGAACGGTGTAAGGACGGACCTTTGTGTCGGCCACAGCCACATGAGCGGGATGCTTTACCATACTTTATTTGCTTTTTACAAAAGTACTCATTTCAAATAATCCCGCAAGTTGATGAATCCGGCCTCACTCTCAATATTCAGCGCCGGAACAAACTCCACCATTCTTGTTGAGCCGCTCGCCTTGTCAACGTAGAAATATGTGAACGCGCCCGTATAACTGCGGAAAACCACCTTGTACTCCGTCTCCGTGCTGTCGCCCATAGCCACATACATTATGGAGGGATTATCCTGTGCCGCGCTCCAGTCAAACTCACTATGGCAATAATTGCTCACCCCCTCTACCGCCATCCTGGACGATATACCATCAGCCTTGTTCTTACGGCATCCGCCCAACAGCAGCATTATTATGGCCGATACAAAAACGATGCGTCTCATTGATTTGCTCATAAGGCAAAGATAGCAAAAATGTCTTCTTCGCTCGGCACGGGCTACCCGTGAAGTAAACCCCAAAAGTTAGACAAAAAACTTTTGTGGTTCACTTCAAACGCGTCATTTTGTGTCAATTTTTAATCAGAGGATGATTTCAATCTTTGCGGTCTCGCCTGCCTTGAAGGTGTACTGGACATGGTCGCCGTCCTTGGTCAGCTCCTTGCCATTCACAAGGATGCGGCAGCCTTCCCGGCGGTTCCTAAGCGTCAGGGTCTGGGCCTGATTGGAGGTGATGGAGGCACGGATACCCTTCTCGTCCCAGTCCATATGATTAAGCTTGGCAAAGGTATACAGCCATACGCCGTCAATGGCACCGTTCATCAAGTTGTCGGGCATGACCGGCAGGAATTCCACTGTGCCGGGCTCGCTGAAGACACACATCTCAACCAGGAACGCCGGGACAGCGCCAGTCAGGTCCGGGAATACGCCCCTGTATGGGAAGTGGCTGGTCTGCAGCGTGCGGCGGACAAAGCCGTGGTTGAGTAGCTGGCTAAGGTTCTGCTCGGCTTCTTCCATGTCTTTCAGACGGATGGCCGTGAAGGCACGGTGGATGATGCCATGGGCAGAATCGTCCTGCTGGGCGCGCTTGCGGTTGGAGATTATGATGGCTTCAGACAGCTCGGGGTCCTTTTCGGGTGTGACCGCGCGGCCGGGCCATACGTCATAATGGTGGGACACGTGGCGGTGGTTGTAGTTCTCCTCGATAGTTGGCCAGGCCCATTCCTTCAGGCCGCCGTCCAGGTCTAGGAGATAGGTTGGAAGGTCTGCCAGCTGGGCCTCCCAGTGAGGGATGTTGTCTTGCTCGATGCCAAGTGTCTTGCAGCCATCGATCAGGTTCATCAGGATCTCGCGGCAGATGGCTATATCCATGACAGAGTTGATCCTGGTAGGATTTCTGTCTCTGCTGGTGACTGTCTCATAGCCGGGATTCGGGGTCGGGTTCTCCGGAGAGAAGGACGGATAGAAGATGACCTTGCCGTCAGGGCCACGGTCACACGCGTAATCCTCGTAGAACAGGGCCATTTCCTTGTAGGCCGGAATCACACGGGTGCGCAGGAATTCCTTGTCTCCTGTAACGAGGTAGTAGCCCCAAAGCTCGTTGTAAATCCAACCCAGGACACCTGTAAAGCCGTAATGCGGATAGGTGTGCGAGAAATGATAGTACAGGCCGGAGTTCGGGTCGCAGTGAACGCTGGCCAGCAGGCCGCGGGCACCGTAGAGCAGCTGTGCGTTGGTGCGGAAGTCATCGAACTTGGTTTCGTAATACTTGAAATACACGTCCATCTCGTCAAAGAGGCCCGTGTTGTTACCCGCGCATACCTGCAGGTTAGTGTTGATGTTGTGCTGGCCCGTAAAAGGAGGAATATACTTGCCAGTCTCGTAAATCTGGAAGAATCGGCCCATGTCATAGAGTTTTTCCAGGAGGGCGGGATCCAGCTCGTTCCTGCTGTGGGCCCGCCGGAGCAGTTCCTCGCCGGAAAGCAGCATGTCCTGGTCGGGGCTAAGATGGATACGGGAACGGTCCATGCGTTGGCCGATGTACTTTTCGTTGCCTTTGAGCAGCTTGTCGAAATCGACCTTCATGGCCATCAGTCCGTCACGGATGGGCTTGACGCATTCAAAGGTGAAGTCACTTTCAAACCTCTCTATCTTAGCGACGACCGTCAGACCGTCCGCGCCGGAAATGTGCATACCTCTTTCGGTCTTATTCATAGCGCCGCCTTTGGGCAGGAAGCGGATGACCACGGCGTAGCCTTTTTGGCCGAATTCCGGATTGTACGCTGTGGCCAGAGTGATCACACCGTCCTCAATATTAAGCTGGTGGGTGCTGCCGTTCAATCTTGGCAGTTGCATCTCCACGTCCAGGTCCAGCTGTCCCTTGGGCGCAGTGAAGCGGTTCACGGTGACGTCGCCGTCATAGGCGCAGAAGCATTCGTTACGGAAAGAACCGCGCGCATCGGTCCACATGGAGGTAATCATGCCATTCTGCATGTCCAGAAAGCGCAAATAGTCCCGGGTATCGGGCTGCTCCGGACGGCGGAATCTGAGCGTGAAGGCTGTGTGTCTGGACGGTCCGCCTACGGGGTACAGAATATCGTTGTCAAAATTCATGTACTTTTCAAAGCCGGCCTTTTTCTGGGCCTCGTCCACAAGGGCGTTCGCCTCATTCGGCTTGCCCTCCAGCAGGAGTTGGCGGATGCGTGGCAGGTAGGGGCGCAAGTCTGGAGGCAGGGGAGTCTCTGCCCATTTGGGCTCATAGAGCATCTCATGGGTATAGGTCACCACATCGTTATAGGGCTGACCGGAAGTCTGGATGCGTAGTGTGCCGCTGCCTGTGATGAAATTGTCCGATGACTCTCCCGCGGGGGCGATAGAGCAGATATTGTGTTTGGGCAGGATGGCGGAGCGCTTCTCCACCGGAATATATGGGATGGAATACTCGAGCTTTTTGGTTTCTATCTTAGCATAACTCTCATCCGGGTTGTTCTGATAGCCCTTAGAGCTGGTGGTCACCATCGCAATGCAGAAAAATGTGAAAAATGTAATTGACTTTCTCATAGCTGAAATAAGGTTAGTTCAACGAAAAATAAACCGAGCATAAAGTTACTGAATTTATTTGTATTGCAGACGATTTCTGCCATTATTTTGACCACAAACGCCGCAATACGGATTGTTTCCTAATTAGTAGTATTGGGATAAAAGAACACTGCCGGTGTCAATTGCTGTGGCCGCCGGCAGTGTCTCCCAAGGCCTATTTCACTTACCTGAACTACTCTCCGCGCATCCAGTCCATGATCTATACCACCAACTGGATTGAGCGTCTGCAGAAGGATTTCAGACGTGTGACGCGTATGCGCGGTGCTATGCCGAACGAAGAGTCTGTGCTTGTCCTGATGGGAAAGACTGCGATGGATAAGTCATCCTACAACCGTATCCTACCGAGTATTACGACTGACAGAACACTCTTTCCGTCAGCAAGCACCAATGATGCTCTTGATGAAAATGTGGTTTGTGTTTATCATGGTATGAAATAAAACGCTTAATTTTGGCTCATCCTTAAAAAAGGTCATCCATCGTGACAACACGCTGAATACGGTTGCTGTACATGTTCACTTTTAGACCGTATGTTGTTACCAGAGTGGGATGGATATTCTTTTTATTCCTTGTTGCAGCCAAAAGCGCAGTTATCTTGTTCCGTAGCTTTTCATCATAGTCTTTGTCTATGGTAAAGTCTCCTTGGGTAAACTTCATTTCACAAAGGTTCATAACCCTGTCAGCACGGTCAATAAGCATGTCAATCTGAGCACCTGGTACATCACCGTCAGGTGTGGATCTCCAAGGGTAAATCTCGGTTTGTACCCCCGAAATACCTAATGCAGCACGTATTCTTTCCTGATGCACAAAACAGACATCCTCAAATGCTATTCCGCGCCATCTGTTCAGTTTGGGTGATGTCTGGTTGTCCTGCCAGAAATGAGGATTGTTAGTCGGGTTCTTACTCACAAAACCCAAATAAAACAGGCAGAACATATCCGTGAGTTTATAATAGAGATTACGCTTGGTTTCGCCAAAATTGTAATATGTTGTCACAAGGTCGCTCTTGACAAGAGCCTTGAGCATATCACTAAGGTTACCTCCAGCGGATATTCCGGTATCATTTGAAATCTGCTCTCTGGTTGCGCCGTAGCGGAGTCCGGCCAGAGTTTCTACAATTTTTTTGTAATTGCCATTGTCAGCAAAAAGGGAGGTAAAAAGTCGCTCATATTCTGACAAAAGAAAACCGCCTTCGCTAAAAAAGACTTCATCAATATTTTGCGACAGAGATTTGCCTGGTTCAAAGAATGACATATAGTAAGCCACACCTCCCATAATCATATAAGTCTGTACAATATCATATCTGTCCATAGCAATATTCCTGGAATTGAAATAGCGCTCGGTCTCATTCAGGGTAAACGGATGCATGTGCATTTCCCTGTTTGTGCGGCCATAAAGGCCTCCTTTGTTGTTTATAAGTTTATCAAGCATCCATGTCGAAGCACTGCCGCAAGCTATAAGCAGAAGATTATGTTTTGCACAGCCCCAGTCGTTCCAGAAGTGTTCAAAAGCTGACATGAAACCGGATTTGGCGGTGTCAAGCCAAGGCATCTCATCAATAAAGACAACCATCTTCTTCTTAGTCCGCTTGCGGTCCAGCAAGTCTTCCAGTTTATGGAAAGCATCGAACCAGTTTGTCAAAGGACCTTCAATTTTGGCCCCGTATTTCTCAAGGGAATGGGCAAACTCCTCAAGTTGGATCTTGTATAACAATGTCTCATTCTTATCCTGAAATTCCAGTGGAGAAACAGCAGTGTGCCTGAATGCAAAATTGTCATCAAAATATTCACGGATAAGGAAAGTTTTTCCTATTCTACGTCTGCCATATACAGCCAGAAACTGCGCTGTAGGCTCTTCCAGAAGCCTTCCAAGTATTGCCTGCTCTTTTTCTCTTGCAACAATAAGTGATCTCATAATTAAAATAAATATTCCGCCACGAAAATACAAAAAACATTGTTCGCGGCGGAATATTTTTAGTTTTTTATTAAAACAATTTCCGAAATAAGAAAGGCTTCAGCCTGTAAGAGGTGTCACACAGATAGCCTCAGTATCATTTCTTAAGTTTCAGTCCGGGGAGAATGCTTGGTGATAACTCCGCCTAATTCCCGCAGGGAAATGTCTTTCACCCTTCAAGATTATCCTTAGCCTGCGGATTATGCTGCCAAATGGCACCGACCTTAGAGCAAGTTTCCTTCTCCGGGCAATCACCGCAAGTCTCGAAGCCCTTGCTCAATGCGCACTGGCGAATCTGGCACAGGCGGTCACAGAAAACGGTTTTCCGTCCGTTCATCCTGCAGCCATCACAGTTAATGTGTTCCGGGAGAATGGGCGCATTATTCAATTTGGACCACAGTTTCGCCGTCTTTTCCCTTAGCGCCTGATCATCATTCTTTGTGGCAATATAAGCATCGCACTGCTCACAGTCCAGCCCGCAGATGGCAATCAGTCTCTTCATACCGGCGCGCCTCGTTATCCTGAAAGTACAACGATCGCCTCCTCTGAGAATCGTATTCTCAATCCGGACATCGAACTGGCTGTCAGGTTCAAGCTGCGACAAAATATATAAAATGCTTTGTCTTGAGCACTCGCATTGACTGTGTCTTTGCCTGTCACGACTCGGCCATCCAAACGAGTTTGGCGCCTCTCGCTGCTTCAGGCATTGACTATGTCTTTGCCTGTCACGACTCGGACATCCAAACAAGTTTGGTGCCTCTCGCTGCTCCAGGCATTGTTCCGGATTGCTCCTGAGTCCACATTTTACCTTGGGGCACGAACATTCCAAATAACTCAGTTCATACTCCTTCCCAGGCTCAATAACCCTGCCCTGATACGACTTGCTATTGTACGCTTCCGAGTAGATCCTGTCGAAATCCCCACCATACTTGGCATAGATTTGCTTATGTAAAGGGAGGACATGATCCTTAACGCATTCTATAGCCTCTTCTCTATAACCCATATAAATAAAATGTACTTTATCCACCGATATTAAAATAAATAATAACCGGATTATCATCATTCTGATGCATTACAGCATCAATAATCTGCTGTCCGAGTTCTGATAGAGGCGTTTCTGTATCAATAATTTCATCTTTGCCTCCCTCAATTATTTTAGCATATCCATTCTCCGTAATACAGTCGGGTACAATAGGTATTGATAATCCAGGGACGTTGAAACCCTTAAGGCTGACAGTCCCATCATTAGTAACCCTGAAATATTGGTAATACTCGGGCTCAAAACTTAATTTATTATACCAGAATGAAACACCGTTATCCTGGCGTGGGTAATTACAATCTTTGAAACGATCACGATGAGAATCTCTGTATGAGAAAAACGCCTTTAAATCATCTTCTTTATCAAGTGACAGATTTTCATAGATAAGATCCACACCTTTGTTGCCATAGTTGAACTTAAACACCTCCTCCAAATCCTGTCCTGTATAACTTAACAACCGGGTGTTGGTGCCGAACAATGAAATCAAATGGCTTTTCTTGTTAAAACCGCTAAGAACATTGTCACCATTCTCACCCTGATATGTTGTGAGGTCGCATGCCTTGGTGGTGATAGTCTGAGATTCTATATCATACAAAAAACAACCATATTCTTTCCCGTCCTTTAAAGAAAGCATCATAGTCTTGTCATCATACAGCTTGATGCTTTCAACTGTTGAACCCACCTTTAAAGTGCCTATATATTTCATTTCAGGCACAGAATACTGAAGTATGGCATCATACTCACCATAATGATTGACATATAAGACCTTTCGCTCTGCATCGTAGCAGATTCTGTTTATGTTGGTGTATTCTCCCGGTCCGCGTCCAACCGAATTCAGTGTAGATAACAGTTTGCCTTCCTTAAAATAGTAAACAGTCTGATAGTTGTTTTCCAGAATCAGGACCTCATCGCCTACGCATTGCATGTAATAACAACCTCCTATAGGCTTATCGCTTTTTAATGGAATAATACGGACATCGGTTGCTACATCCTCAAATCGGACATCAATGGCGTTGTCCGGATCAATTGCAGTAACGTCATTTTCACTCTTTTGGCTACATCCGATGAAAAGTAGTGCGACCAGAGCAACAAGGATATCTTTTTTCATATTATTCAATCTGTTAAATTGGTTAGGATTAATGATATGCAAAGTTATAAAATCTTTTTCTACGCCCCAACAATGTCCTCTATCTCTGACTTTGAAGTCTGTACCATCAACCCCTCTGCAAATCGCCAGCCGAGTTTTACTTACGGCCCCGCCCTATAGAGGTAGCAGCCAGTGGCCCGCATCCCGCCATCCGGTGCGCTGAATCTTCCCCGCTACTCTTGCACAATCCCCGGATAATGCCTTAATTTGCAAATACTAACCCTTTTCTAACAATTATGCGAACTAAAATTTTAATGACATTCTTCTACATCATATTGGCTATCTGTGTCTTAAGCCTGGTATTTTTCATCTTTACATTATTGCAGCCAGGTAAATATGGATTGGCACTTTGGGGCTCATCTATCGGGTACATCAGTGCCATAATCATGGTTATCTTGATGTTTATAAAGAAGAAGTGGGATAAGCAGGACAAAAGCGAACAATCATGATTAACAAAAACAATAATATAGCCACATTTATCTTAATACCCAGAAAAAGATTCTATCCTCAAGAGGATCAACAGGAAGCAGAGAGTAAGAAAGAGTAACCTTACCGGAAGTAATAACCATCTTCAAGAATCATAATATTCGCATCCTTCTGCAGGTTTTCCCCGGCCGTCTCAAAACGTGGTCCCGTCAGCCGCTCCACTCCGGGGCTGGCGTACACTTCCGCTGCGGCATCGGGCCACCATCCAACTGAATCGGTCCAAAATCGGCCGCATTCAGATGAGCTGCGCATATCAATGATACAAATTCTTAATTGCAACGGTTTTGCAACGTCTGTTTGTTGTTTTGATATACTGTCAATGTTTACATTTGTCACAATAACACGAACAGTTATGAAAATACGTAAGATAAAAGTCCTGATTGCCAAGGGGTGGTACGTGGCGGTATGGTGCGTATCATATTCATTGTTTTCCTTGATTTGCAGTTATGCATCGGCCCAGGAACAGACGGCTACGGTTGAGGCTACCCAGGATACAATCAAGGCTGGTGATATTATATCGGGCATAATTTCAGATAGCGAAGGACCTATGATGCTGGTCAATGTCACAGAGAGGGATAGCGCCAACCGTATTGTTGCCAATTCCGTAACAGATATAGAAGGTATTTTTACTATCCGCATTGTCAATCCGGCTGACAGATTGCAGATTATATATCCGGGGTATGAGATGGTTGATACTGTGATCAGCGGCACCTACTATAAGATTAGGATGAAGGTGGATATGGATTTTCCTCCGGTGGAAATAGAGGCTGAACGTATCGAGGAAATGACCTTGTACGGCCCCATACCGCTTAAGTCTAAACCTCTGCTTGTCCTGAATGGCCAAACCATAACCAGGTGGGACCTTGCATGGAGAGGCATAGACCATACAAAAATGGAATTTACCAAGAAAGAGTTGGCGCGTATTTTTGGAGTTAAAGCCAGAAAGATAAAGGATTACAGAGTCCTGATAGGTAAGCCGGCTGTTACCAAGTGGGGCACGGCTGCATGGTTCGGAGCGATTGAAGTGGAGACCGAGTAATCAGTCATTCCCTGTGTCATTTTTTTTCATTCAGGCAGAAAGAGTACAACTCCTCAAGGATTGAGTTCACGCCGTACAGAATGCGGTTCTTTTCATCATAGGCAATTCTGTTTATGTATTTTTCAAACTTGGCGCTCCATAAGAAATTCCCATCCCAGTCAAATACCAGCAATTCAGGCTTGCGTCTTTCATCAGTTTTGGCCAGATTCCTGTTCTCAGGGGTGTCAAAATAGAGGATAAAGATACAATCTTTTGCTAAAGCCACATCGGAGAAGGTTATTTTTCCATCCTTATTCTGGGGCAGGATATCATCAAATGATACGGCTCCCTTCTGATGGACGGCAAAGTTCTTATTCCTGTCAAAATCAAAGAAGAACAGGTAGTCCATTCCTGCATGAACCTTTACTACCAGGTTTCTGTCAGGATGTTTATACAGATTTCCCGCGTATGGAGTGATGGCGCTATGTTTATCTTCCAACTTCATCTTGCCCCCGTAAACATTTATCACATCGACATTATCGCCTGTTTTTACATAATGTGTTACAGGTATGGCTTTTATGTCCATAACGTCCGTGTTAACGTAATAACTGCATATAAAGCGTTTGTTGATATCGTTGTCCAACAAAACAAACGTATCCGGAAACCGGCATTCAGACACACTGGTTACTACGGTTGATTGCCTGCGGATGGATTCTGATACGTTTACCTCCTTGAGTTCATTATTTTCAGGGTCAACAAGAGGGTAATATATGTCACCATCCTTTACATATGTCTGTCTGCTCAGATCGATCACCTGCAAGAATTCATTTCTGGCACGACCTTTCAGGCAAAAACCGCCTACCTGTTTTTGTGTGTTCAGGTTGAATACCTTGAGTTGGGCGTTAACATCAGAAGTTACAAACATAAGTAATGAATCCTGTATGATCATATCATCGGCACCTAGAACCTCCCAATCCAACTGCTTTCCTACAAGTGTGGTCCGGCTCTTGCCCAGGTAATCAACCTCTTTTACGTCAAGCAACAGATTCTTGTTCTTGCCCATACTCCATGAAAAAGGCAATTGTGCAAACAGTAAAAACAGTAAAAAGGACTTCATTCTCATAAATCATGAATAACGTGGTTACTCTGCAAAAATAAGAAAAATTGTCTGATTAAAGCAAGGATTAACTCACGACACGCATCCCGCCATCCTGAGCGCTGAATCTTCACCGCAACTCTTGCACAATCCCCCAATAATGCTTTAATTTGCAAAAAACAATAACCTTTTCTAACCGTTATGAAATCAGATTCAAAAAGAGACATTTACATGATAAGTTTCATCATGTTGATTGTGGCTGCCGGAATCTTCCTTATTGCCCTGGCCTCACATAGAGCAAAACTTGTCGCTTTACCTTGTGGCATTATGGCCGCATCAAGCATCATCTGGATGATTGTATTCAACCCCAGCAACAGATTGGATTCATTAAAGCCGTCAACAAAGAAATCAATCTACAGAGGCAGTTTCTTCTGCATGATTGCATCTTTTGTAGGCCTGATTGCAGCCATACGTTACTCTTACATGATGGATACGGATATTGCAGCAAAAATCTTCAGTGCCATATTTATTATCAGTGCCGTAATTCTCGGGTTCTTCCGCCGCTATAAAAGCCAGTGGAAAGAGAACAACACAGACCAGACAAGTCATCAATAACCTCAACTGCCTTAATTAACTATGGAGTCTAATAAATCCACAAAAACCAGACTGCAAACCGCATTAGTAATAATAGCCCTTATCGTTGGAGTTGTTGTGGCGGGAATCCTTCCCAAAGATCACTTTTATACAAAAGCCATCTCCATCTTTATCATGTCTTTTATAATTGTTTTCATACCTACCTGGTATATCAAAAGAAACAGGAAGGATAATAACTCTGAACAGGCTCAAGATTAACTCTCTTTGTAGCCTGATACTCTTGCGCTACAATAACCTTAACCAATAATTCACCTTAGAATGACACTGTCAGTAAAGAATCTTTCAACCATATTAACCGGCGTTTTGATATCTCTTACCGGATGTAACGAAAAGACTCCCGATATTGTTGTTATCAGTGAGAACGATGCAAAGGAGGTGGCATTTGAGGATGTGGCCACCAATGTCCGTGTCGTACCGCTCATAACTGATGAACCTATTGCCACAATTAAGAACGTTGTCAGTTATGGTAATGAAATCCTGGCATTAGATCATGACAGCAAGACAATCTATTATTTTGTGGATGGCAAGCTCGTTTCCAAGTTGAACCGTATAGGAAGGGGGCCTGGCGAATATAATATCATACGCAGGTTTACCTATTCACCTTCAAAAAAGATGTTGTATGTATTGACTGATGATAAGATATTATGGTACTCCATGCCTGACATTAAGTATTGTGACGCCACTCCCTTAAATCAGCAAACGCGCTTTATCTCCGTGCATGATGACAGCCATTTCTTTGCCTTGATATTCAGGAATGACAGATGGAGTACCGTATTGATTGACATCAAGACCGGTCAAGTAACTAAAGAACTGCAACAAACAACAATCTATGCCATGAGAGAAAGCGGAAACAGTATGACCGCATATTCTGAAAAAAATCATTATTATGCTGCATTCGGTTACAACAGTTCAGTTTATGCCGTTACTGATAACGGAAAGGCTGAGACATTGTTCACCTACAATTTCGGAGACAAGAATATTCTGGAGGAATATACTGATTTCGAGAAATATTATGATCCTACCAATGCGTTCCCCATGTATGATTTTGAAAACGAGCAGTTCAATTACATGGATGATAACGGCAAGAAAATCCTTATTACATTTCAGAGTCCACGAGTAAATGAGAATGGCGAGATACTTATATGGTACGCCTACTACATTACCACAAACGGTGTATTCTATTTGTACCGGTATAACCCCAAAGATAAGACAAGCCAGAATCTGAAAGGATTCAAGATGAAAGGTATCAGGAGTGGAATAAGCCCAGACGCTTTATCAGATACCGGATACATAAGAATCTATCAAGGCGGTAACAGATGGCTTCAGTCCGATGAGGAACCGTCAGAAATTGCCAAAACCCTTATAGATGCAATCAAGAATCAAAACGACAACAACCCTGTATTGCTTTTATTCGATATATTATAGCAGATTGCAAATTGTTAAAAACCTACCATGAATACATCCCTTTTATCCCTAAAATGAAAAATTTATTGTTTTACGATATTTTTTTTTGCATTTTTCTTTGGAGATTAAAAAAGCGATTATATCTTTGCACCGAAAATAATTATCGAATAACAATAATTTATTATCATTTATGAAAAAGAAACTAAAGATTTACACTATTCTGTTTGTAGTGGCACTCATATTAGTAGGGTTGCCAAGTGTTGTAAAGTATCATCGCATCGGACGTTTCATACCAATGCCAACCCAGTATGACAAACTGGAGTACGCTGAATTGCCTGACGAGTATTATACTTCCCGTGATACCCTTGAGAACGGTTTTGTCTCCTCGGCATCCCAATCTGTCATATATGATGTATATGTCGAGCATAAGCCTGTATCACTTGATTCAAAAGTATTGGTTTCCTCTACACCAAACCAGAAATACGTAGTGGATATGAAAAAGGTACATCTCCAGGCTCCTGTCTCTCATACATCAAAAGTCTATAACCGGCTTATATCTTTAATTCAATATGTATTGGCTATAATGATTGTATGGATACTGGTTCTGGTCATTAAACTCATCCGCAGCATCCTTAAAGGAGAGGTATTTGTATCGCAGGTGTCCAAATATCTTGAAAAAGCGGGTGTTATCCTTTCTGTATTCTTCATATTCAGATGGACAGTAAAATTCGTGATTGCCATGTACCTGTCACATACTATTGAACTGGCCCGTTATTATATCGTGTTCAGGAATGACACAAACTGCATGCTTATCCTGACAGGTCTGGCGCTTATGATAATATCACAGATAATCCTTATGGGTAAGGATCTTAAAGAAGAACAGGATTTGACAATCTAAAAGACTTGAGGTATGAGCATAATAGTAAATGTTGACGTTATGATGGCCAAACGCAAGATGTCATCGGGCGAACTGGCCGAGAAGATAGGTATTACACAGGCAAACCTCTCAATACTCAAAACCGGTAAGGCAAAAGCTGTCCGTTTCTCCACACTAGATGCCATCTGCAAGGCTTTGGATTGTCAGCCGGGCGATATTCTGGAGTATCGTGACTGATTTCCTGATGTGTCATTTGACATCAGGAAACACATAACCCTGTTGAATTTTCTTGAGGAACAACAGCGTGGTTACGGCTGTGGCAATTTCCAGAATGACCCAGGGTGCAGCAGGAAAGACATGGGGCATTGTTATAAGGATGCCATACATGATAATGATTATCAATGACAATGTTCGCACTGCACTTTTGCGTTCAGCCGACAGCATAAACAGCAGAAACATTGCGCAGAAAAGCGTTGAGGTTATGGTAAAGATAACACTTGCTACATGCATGAAAGCTCCTTGAGGAATCATTCCGTTGGGCGTAAACTGCATTGAGACCTCAAAAGAAGATTGGAAAAAAACGGGGAAAACAACCAATATGAACCCTAATACGGTTTTCAATAGCTTCAGTGAAATTCCAGTCAAGCCCATAATAACGGCATATCTCAACTTGGCATTATTCCTATAGCATCTGTTCATCCCGCCTAAGAACCTGAACCAGTACAGATAAAAGAAAGTAAACAGAGGAACTTCAAACAGGGCACCCATTCCCGCAAAACTTTTAAAATCATCGTCAGGTTGGATATATCTGAATGATAATATCATGATCAGTCCGATGATTTCAAAACCAAAGGGGGCAATAAGGTTCCAGACGGCAAGCCTGCCTGCATCTCTCCTCAATCTTTCCATAAATATTTCAGTTTATCGGTTAAGGTTACTATTTTGCAAAGTATCAATTCTCTGTCCCTATGGCTTATACTGGACCTGCTCAGGCTGAACCTTGCTGTAGAAAGCAGCTATTTCACGGGCATTATATACCTCCGGTGTTGTATAAAGCTCAGGCAGATTGAATGACTTTAGTGTGGTTGTGTACTTGTCCGGATCCTTTTGCGGAAGCAGGAACGGCTTGCCTGCCTTACCGTCAGGGGCTATGTATGCAATGTATGGACGGCCATATACCAAATCGTCACGTTTTGAGGCAAACACCACCCAACGGCTGTTGCTGCTCCAACTGTGATAGGTGTCAGCGCCGAATGCGTTCACTTGCGGAAGTACATCTATCTTTTTTGACTGCAAGTCAATAAGCCACATTTCACTCTCCTTATGCCAAACAGGGAAAGTTCCGTACTTGGCCGCAGTGACCATGAGCCAGCGTCCGTCGGGAGATGCCTTAAGATGGCTGAATGACAGATTCTCACTGGATGAAATAATGGTTATCACCTTGTCGCCCATCTTTCCTGTCTCGGGGTCAAACTGCACCACTGCTATGTCATAATGCATCTGATCAATGCTGTCAGGCTGTGCATGATGGGCAGCCCTGCAAAAAAAGATGGTTCTGCCGTCGGCCGAAAAACAGGGGAATGTCTCCTGATACTCACTGCCGCTTGTGGCTGGACTGTCAGTGACGGTCAGATTGTCAAAGTCAACCACAACAAGGTCACTTCTCTTGTCATATACCTCCATCCTGAGGTCAACACGGCTATGGATTGCAAATGTAATATCGGCAGTAGTGAAGACCCCATATCTACCGTCGGCCGATATGTCACCATATACGGTATTTCCGGTCTGTTCTGTTTTTGTGTTAAGTTTCACGGTCTTGCCGTTGCGGTTCAGGACGGTACCTCCCTTGGCGCCGCGCAGATGCATGAATGATGTTCCGTTACGGTTTGAGGTATGGCAGTTCATGCAGCATTGCTCCGCATTGCGGTTATCACCCAACAGGACAGAACTGAAACTCTCCATGTCACGCTGCTCAATCTGAATGCCGCTCCAAACCTCGTATGCAGGTTCTATAAGCCTGTAACTCATATACTTGTCTATCGGATCAGGAACTATAGTCCAGGTAAATGACTCCGAACCGTTCTGACCGGACTCCACGGATTTCCATTCCACATTGACTGTCACAGTATGGCCTTTTTCAGATTCAAGCATCCTGTGCCACTTGCGCAAAGGGAACCTGACAAGTCCTCCATGACCGGTAAACGAATAATCCCCGGCTTCTCCTTTTATGGCAACACGGATCCTGCCCGCGTCTGCAACCCGGAAGTTCAGGGGAGCTATATTGCAGGGAACGGTTATATCCGAGTAATCCGGAAACAGTCCGCTTACGGAATCGGCAGCATGACGTGAACACCCTGCCAGAACAAACGCCATTATGGCTCCAAACAATATCCTGTGTCTCATTTCTGGTTTCCGTTGTTGAATCTAACCGCCATTACATAGTTCCAATATGTCCCCGCAGACTCTTCGGTCAGCACATTCGGATTATCCGAACGGGATCTGGCCTGCATCAGTCCTACAAACTTGTCAACTACTTTCTGTGACAAATGATATTTCTCAACCGTCTCCACAAGTGATTCCCTTGAGTTCACGTTCATAAGCAGGGCCTCCTGATACAATTCCGGAACTTCGGTCAGACGGTCCAGGGAGCCCAGATAATATCTGTCATAGAGAGACACGAACGTATTCACTCTCTTATCGACAAGGTAAGAGCACAGCAGATAATCAATGGCGACATTGTTATAAGGTGACTCAGATGCTATGATGGCCAATGAAGACCTCATATCGCCCTGATGATAGAAAGTGTCATTACCGGCTGTCCTGGAACGCCATACAAGATATTGTTCCGGTATATTGTCCTCCGATATGCATTCAAGCATCTCATTGGCCCATGCCTTATGGTTCCTGGTACGCGACAGTATATCCAGATATTTTGCGGCCACTGGATAATCACCGGTTACAACGGATATTTCGGCAAGACGACGCAGCATGCGCGTGGAATAATGTCCTGGCATGATTGTCTGTGCCAACAATGCACAATCCGTGGCCTGCGACACATCACCCATCTCCAGAAGCGCATCGGTAAAATACATCATGGAGAAAACAGGATCACCTTTGCCGGTTGACAGGAACAAACCGTCGGAGGCCCTGTCCCAAGGTACAGCAAGCAGTCCATCCGCAAGCAGTCCCTCACGGGCATTGCACAAGTTCCAATAATAGTCGCTGTACATGTTCCGGTCATCGGATGAGGCGGCCATCTTCCTTACATCATCCCACTGGTTCCTGTAAGCCAGAGTCCCTATCTTTACTATACTTTCCAGTTCCCTGTTATCCGGACTCCTGAACACAAATAAACTTATTATGCATAATAATGACAGGAGTGACAACCTGACACGGGGTTTGCCTATTTTTGTAAATAACAGCGAGAGTACCATCACTGCTACAATAAGTACTGACTGCATCAACAGCATGAATGTGCCGGGTATTATATATCCAGGGCATACCGGCCATATAAAACTCTGCAAAAGAGTAAGGTTATACAGCCTTCCGCATACCATCATGACTACCAGGCCAACGGCAATCCCAATCATTGGTACTGCCCCGTCACGCCTCTTGAGGAAAGCCAGAAGCAGAGCCGTTGTGAATGCATGACCACCTGCAATTACGAATATCACTGGAACGGACAGCGCATATAACAAAGCACATAATCCGGAATCCTTAAAATGTGCAAGAGCACAGGCTGACCATACAGAGATGGCCAATCCTACCGTTGCCGATACAGGGTAGTTGAGGAACGGAATGAACATTCCCTCCAACACGACCGGCAGCATAAGCAACACCAAACAGATTGGCCGGCCGGTTTCCGCCAGTCTGTAGAATCTGACTAGTCCCCCCATTATAGCAAGCAAAAGCAATGTGCTCAAGGTGGCTCCAATCATCCCTTTGACATAGAACTGTGTGAGCCAGTCACCTGCAACAGAGGCTATTACCGCCGGATTGGAAAGATACCAGCCGATACGGTCAGAGCCAAAAAGGAATATGCCTATCTGTTCCTTGAATTCCAGGCTGTAAGGTGTATGTCGGAACAGTGCAACCCACATGACGACAAACAGCAATATCGTGAAAATGATATCCAGGAACAATATATCCAGCAATCTGTATCTTCTGTCAGATTTCATACTAATATCAGAATCCGTTTGGATTTGTAAATGCAAACATAATGAAAAAATGCGGTTGATACGGGGATTTTATCTACTTTTGTGTTTTGCAACGCACGCGCGCATACACGATGGCAGGAAAACTCTATCTGGTACCCACGCCGGTGGGAAATCTTGAGGACATCACCTTGAGGGCTTTACGCATACTTAAGGAGGTGGACCTTATCCTGGCCGAGGATACCAGAACCAGTTCCGTACTGCTTAAGCATTATGATATCCATAAGCCGCTGCAGTCACACCATAAGTTCAACGAGCATGAGACATCGGCCCAAATGGCCCACCGCATTCAGGCAGGTGAGTCAGTGGCTCTGATAAGTGATGCCGGTACTCCGGGCATATCGGATCCCGGATTCATGCTGGTACGCGAGTGTGTCCAGCAGGGCATTGATGTGGAGTGCCTGCCTGGTGCTACGGCATTCGTGCCTGCACTGATTGATTCCGGCCTGCCTTGTGACCGTTTCCTGTTTGAGGGTTTCCTGCCGCAGAAAAAAGGCCGACAGAGTCGTATAGCCGCACTAAAGGATGAACCGCGCACCATCATCTTCTATGAATCACCGTTCCGTCTTGTCAAGGCATTGGAGCAATTCATTGAAGTGTTTGGACCGGACCGCCCGGTTGCGGTATGCCGCGAAATCTCAAAAGTGCATGAGGAATGCGTGCGCGGTACATTGAGTGAAGTACTTGCTCACTTCAAGGCTCATGAGCCTAAGGGTGAGATTGTAATAGTATTGGGAGGAGCAGATAAATGAAGGAAGAGTTTCAGGTCATAACCGAGAAGAAAGCCGAGACCGCCATACTGGTTGGTATCATCACACAGGAGCAGGACGAGCGCAAGACAACAGAGTATCTTGATGAGCTTGAGTTTCTGGCCGATACCGCCGGGGTACGTGTCATGCGCCGTTTCACACAGAAGATACCGCAGGCTCTTGCAGCCACATACGTGGGCAAGGGTAAGCTTGAGGAGATGCGTGATTACATAAAACGCATGGAAGACATGGAGAATGAGGTGGGTATGGCTATCTTTGATGATGAACTCACCGCCAAGCAGATGTCTGCCATAGAGAGCGTGCTGGGAGTAAAGGTCCTGGACCGCACATCGCTGATACTTGACATATTCGCCATGCGTGCCCAGACAGCCCACGCCAAGACACAGGTGGAGCTGGCGCAGTACCGCTATCTGCTGCCCCGCCTGCAGCGAATGTGGACCCACCTGGAGCGTCAGGGCGGCGGCTCCGGTGCCGGCGGCGGTAAGGGATCGGTAGGTCTGCGCGGACCTGGTGAGACCCAGTTGGAGATGGACCGCCGTATCATCACCAAGCGCATAAGCTGGCTCAAGGAACAGCTGGCAGATATAGACCGCCAGAAATCCACCATGCGCAAGAACCGCGGCCGTCTTATCCGCGTTGCCCTGGTAGGATACACCAACGTAGGCAAGTCAACCCTGATGAACCTGCTCTCCAAGAGCGATGTGTTTGCCGAGAACAAGCTATTTGCAACACTTGACACCACCGTGCGCAAGGTAGTTGTAGATAACCTGCCGTTCCTGCTTTCAGACACCGTTGGGTTCATCCGCAAGCTGCCTACTGACCTTGTGGAGTCATTCAAATCCACACTTGATGAGGTACGTGAGGCAGACCTGCTCATACATGTTGTAGATATCTCCCACCCCGACTTTGAGGATCAGATGAAGGTGGTGGATAAGACCTTAGCTGACCTGGGTGCCGGCGAAAAGCCCACCATAGTGCTCTTCAATAAGACCGATGCCTACACCTGGATCGAGAAAGAGGCCGATGACCTCACTCCCGCCACCCGTGAGAACATCACTATGGAAGAGCTTCAACGCACCTGGATGGGTCGCCTGAACGGCGAATGCCTGTTTGTATCGGCCCTAAAGAAGACGGGTATTGAGAATATGAGAAAAGTATTATACGATAGAGTGAAACAGTTGCACGTACAAAAGTATCCCTACAACGACTTCCTCTATCCCGATACCGAATAACACATTGGGGACGGTTCTCTTTGTGTGCGCGCACAAAGAGAACCGTCCCCAATGTGTTCCAGAAAAAAGGAATAAACTAAAATAAAAAACGATGGCAAATTTCAAGTATGCGCCCATGTTCCAGCTGGGCAAGGACGAGACAGAGTACTATCTGCTCACCAAGGACTATGTAAGTGTAAGCGAGTTTGAAGGCAAACCCATTCTGAAGGTTCAGAAGGAGGGATTGACCAAGATGGCCAACGCCGCATTCCGCGATGTAAGTTTCCTGCTGCGCCGCTCACACAACGAGCAGGTGGCCAAGATCCTGCGTGACCCTGAGGCATCAGACAACGACAAGTACGTAGCCCTTACATTCCTGCGCAACGCAGAGGTATCGGCCAAGGGCAAACTGCCTCTGTGCCAGGATACAGGTACTGCTATCATTCATGGTGAGAAGGGCCAGCAGGTTTGGACCGGATTCTGCGATGAAGAGGCACTTTCTGAGGGCGTTTACAAGACTTACACTGAGGAGAACCTGCGCTACAGCCAGAACGCTCCGCTTGATATGTACAATGAGGTGAACACCAAGTGCAACCTGCCCGCCCAGATTGACATCGAGGCAACCGAGGGCATGGAGTACCGCTTCCTGATGGTTACCAAGGGCGGCGGATCGGCCAACAAGACATATCTATATCAGGAGACCAAGGCACGCATCCAGAACCCCGGTACTCTGATTCCTTTCCTGGTTGAGAAGATGAAGAGCCTGGGTACAGCAGCCTGCCCTCCCTACCATATCGCATTCGTAATCGGCGGTACCAGTGCTGAGAAGAACCTGCTTACAGTCAAGTTGGCATCAACCCATTATTATGACAGTCTGCCCACCACAGGCGATGAGACCGGTCGCGCATTCCGCGACGTTGAGCTTGAAAAGCAGCTCCTTCAGGAGGCTTACAAGATTGGTCTGGGCGCACAGTTCGGCGGTAAATACATGGCACATGATGTACGCGTTATCCGTCTGCCGCGCCACGGCGCAAGCTGCCCCATAGGTCTGGGCGTAAGCTGCTCAGCTGACCGTAACATCAAGGCCAAGATCAACAAGGACGGTATCTGGATTGAGAAGATGGACGATAAACCATATGAGCTTATTCCTGAGGAACTCCGTCAGGCAGGTGAAGGAGATGCCGTAAAGGTTGACCTGAACCGCCCCATGGCCGAGGTCTGCAAGCAGCTCTCACAGTATCCCGTAAGCACACGCTTGAGCTTGAACGGCACAATCATAGTAGGTCGTGACATAGCACACGCCAAGATCAAGGCACGCCTTGACGCCGGTGAGCCTATGCCTCAGTACCTCAAGGAGCACCCCATCTACTACGCAGGTCCCGCCAAGACTCCGGCCGGAATGGCTTGCGGATCAATGGGCCCCACTACCGCAGGACGTATGGATCCCTACGTGGATGAGTTCCAGGATAACGGTGGTTCAATGATTATGCTGGCCAAGGGTAACCGCTCACAGGCCGTTACCGATGCCTGCAAGAAACACGGCGGTTTCTACCTGGGTTCAATAGGTGGCCCGGCTGCCATACTGGCTCAGAACAACATCAAGTCAATTGAGTGCGTTGAGTATCCCGAACTTGGCATGGAGGCTATCTGGAAAATTGAGGTTGAGGACTTCCCCGCATTCATTTTGGTTGATGACAAGGGCAATGATTTCTTCAAGCAACTCAAGCCCTGCACAGGTTGCAGCATTCTGAAATAGCACATTGGGGTCAGACCCCTTTGTGTCATTTAAACGCCAATGTTTTTTAAGGATATCATAGGACAGCAGGAGGTGATTGAGCGTCTCGTAAAGGACGCTCAGCAAGGAACTGTGCCCCACGCTCTGCTGTTCTGTGGTCCTGAAGGTGTAGGAAAGTTGCAGACAGCCATTGCTTTTGCACGCTATCTGCTCTGCCGCGACAAAGGCTCCGGCGCTGATTCATGCGGCACCTGCCCGGCTTGCGTAAAGATGGACAAACTGGTCCACCCCGACCTGCACTTTGTGTTCCCCGTAATAAACAAGAGCAAGACCGCAGGCCGATCGACCGTATCGGACGATGAGATAACGACCTGGCGTGAGACCGTACTGGACCAACAGTATTTTGGCTTTGAGGATTGGCTATCGGCCATTGATGCCGATAACAAGCAGGCCAGCATATTCGTAACTGAGAGCGAGTCAATAAACTCCAAACTCTCACTCAAATCAGTCGAGGGCGGTTACAAGATCATGATTATCTGGCACGCCGAGAAGATGAACCAGCAGTGCGCCAACTCCCTGCTGAAACTGCTTGAGGAGCCGCCTGCCGGGACCATTTTCATCCTTACCACCGATACCCCCGAGCAGATGCTTGAGACCATACTGAGCCGCACCCAGCGCATTGATTTCCGTCGCATCCCCGAGCAGGAGATAGCACAGCGCCTGCAAGGTCCCGGATACCAGCTTGACCTAGATACGGCACAAAAGATAGCCCACCTGAGCGGAGGCAGTTGGCTAAAGGCAATAAGCACCCTGCGCATCAACACAGAAAGCGAGGAGTTCTTTGATTACTTCACCCAGCTGATGCGTCTGGCATACGGTCGCAAGCTGAAAGACCTGAAACTATGGTCAGAAAGTATAGCCGGCGGCGGACGCGAGTGGCAGAAACGGTTCCTTGCCTACTGCCAGCGCATGATACGCGAGAACTTTATCAGCAACTTCCACATCCCCGAGCTCAATTACATGACTGAGCAGGAGCAGCAGTTCTCGGTAAGGTTCGCCCCATACGTGAATGAGAACAATATCATCGGACTCATGGAGGTGTTGTCCGATGCCCAACGAGATATAGAACAGAACGTTAATTCCAAGATGGTATTCTTTGACCTGTCACTGAAAACCATCATGCTAATGAAACAATAATGGATCAGGATTTCATACTCAATAACGGCAGCGGAGGCATATGCTGCAAGGGTTGCGGCCGCGGAATGGGCCAGCTCCACTCTTTTGACTATCTGGCAGGCGTGCCGGGGGCCGATGAGGGCGACTACGTTGAGGTTCAGTTCAAGAACACCCGCAAGGGATTTTTCATCAACTCCAACAAGCTGCCCCTTGAAAAGGGTGACATAGTGGCCGTGGAATCCAACCCAGGACATGACATAGGCACTGTCACAATGACCGGCCGTCTGGTGGCTCTCCAGATGAAAAAGGCAAACCTGCGTCCTGACATAGAGATAAAGCGCATCTACCGCAAGGCCCGTGAGGTTGATATGGAGAAGTATGCCGAGGCCAAGGCACGCGAGCACGACACCATGATTCGCTCACGCCAGATTGCCAAGGATCTGGGTCTGGAGATGAAGATAGGTGACGTTGAGTACCAGGGTGACGGACTCAAGGCCATCTTCTACTACATTGCTGACGGCCGTGTTGATTTCCGCCAGCTCATCAAGGTTCTGGCCGATGCATTCCACGTACGTATTGAGATGAAACAGATAGGTGCCCGCCAGGAGGCAGGCCGCATAGGTGGTATAGGCCCATGCGGTCGTGAGCTGTGCTGCACCACCTGGATGACCAGCTTTGTATCGGTATCTACCGGTGCCGCCCGATTCCAGGACCTCTCCATGAACCCGCAGAAACTGGCCGGCCAATGCGCCAAGCTCAAGTGCTGCCTCAACTATGAGGTCGATGCCTACGTTGAGGCCCAGAAGGGATTCCCCTCACGCGACATCCCTCTTGAGACTCTTGACAGCACCTACTACTTCTTCAAGGCCGATATCCTGAACGGACAGCTCTCATACTCTACCGATAAGGTCTTTGCCGCCAACGTGGAGACCATCACTCCTGCCCGCGCGATTGAAATCATAGCAATGAACCGCAAGGGCCAGAAACCCGCAAGCCTTGACGAGAACGCCGTCCGCACCGACTCCCGTATAGAGAACGACATCCTGACCGACGGCGACCTGTCACGCTTTGACAAAAAGAAAAAGAAGAAAAAGCACCACCGTCCGGGCGGTCAGCGTCCCGAAAATCAAGATCGCCATCCCAAGGAATAATAGATAGCGATTCATGACTCATTGCTATTCGGCAACGTAGTTGTTTCCAACTATTATTTTCTTTGTTACGCCGTTCTTGTATTTAATGATATTAATACCTGGTTGCTGTCCTGACATCTTTTTGCCGGTAATATCATAGTATGTTGCCGGTATACCTAAGTTCTGCTGTGTAAACTGATTAATTACTGTAGGACACCATTCATGTGAAACCAATGCCGCGTTTTCCAGTTCATCCAGATCCACATTATCCGGATCAAACTCTACTATTTTAAAAGCTCCCCAGACGTCATGACTTTCATAAGCAGCTTTACTTCCAGAAGGGACATATAGAGTGCACGATTTTACAACTTCTGATTCTTCAAATACAGGAACCTCATCATCATAAGGATTTTGATCGTAACAAAAAACATCAGTTCCAATATCAACAGGAGTCGGATTGAAACAATATAAAGACTTTAATTTATCACACTGAGAAAAAGAATACATACTTATTTCTTTCACCGTACTTGGAATAATGGCCAGAACAAGAGAACTGCAATTATAGAAAGCTTTATAATATAATAACTCAACGCCTTCAGGAATCCTTATGTATGAAAGGTTTATGCAATTTTCAAAAACACCTTCTGGATATGAATAATTATCTAAATCATTATTACCTAAGTTCTTCAATGATTCCGGTAAATTTATCTCTACAAGACTTTCGCAACCGCTAAAAGCACCATATCCTATTGTAGTCAAGCCATCGGGTAAAAGAATCGTATCTAAAGAATTGCAATAAGCAAAAGCACAAGGTCCTATCTCCAGAACGTTCTCAGGTATTTCAATAGTTTTCAATTTTTTGCAACCCATAAATGTGTTATATGGAATACTCTTTATACTGCTTGGCAACACCACCTCTTCCAGTTGATTGCAATTCGCAAAAGCGCTAGAACCAACAGAACTGACATTGTTTGGGATTTCTATTATTTCCAATGGAGTTTGCATAAAAGCAGCAATTCCTATAGTTTTTAGACTGTTTGGTAACGAAACAGTTCTAAGCTTCTTACAATAATTAAAAGCTAGATTGCCAATTGAAGTAACTGTATATGTATTGTTATCATAAACAACTGTTTCAGGAATAACTATTCTTTCTTCATCATAATTCTGGAAATCAGAAAATTCAGCAAAATTATATTTCTGGGTAACTTCCAATTTATAGTTATCCAAAACACGATACATTATACCATCCTGAAAAATAGTTTCTTGAGCAAAAGTCTGTACGGAAAACAGTCCGAGCAGCATGCAAGCAACACTATTCCTGACCGACAAGATTGTTGATGATTGAATCATATTTTTCATATTATTATGTACTTGCAAATATATGCAAATTATTTATTCGCTTATTACACGTGGAGACCATCACTCCCGAGCGCGCACTTGAGATAATAGCCATGAACCGCAAGGGGCAAAAGCCTCTGAGTCTTGATGAGAACGCTGTCAAGACAGACTCCCGCATAGAGAACGACATCCTGACCGACGGCGACCTGTCCCGCTTCGACAAAAAGAAAAAGAAGAAAAAACACCACCGTCCCAACCGCGGTCCCCGTCCCGACAATCAATGACACAATGGGGTCAGACCCCTTTGTGTCATTATCTCAATGTCCAGTTGGTCCTGAATGAACATTTAAGGACTTCATCCCTGTACGGCATCTCCGCATCCGGATCGGATATCTTATCATTCAGCCATGTCAGGTAATCAACTACTTTAACGGGAATCTCCAGTCTAAAGTTAGCACCCGTATGCAGGAGTTCATAATCACCCTTGGGTATGCTGAATTTTATGGTGCCGCCTACCATACTGATATAATCCATCGGCATTTCAATACTTTTACCTACATTCGATGGCGTATTAAAACCATCTGCAATTATCGGGTTTTCACCACTCTGTTCGACTAAACCATCATACCAAGGAAAACACGTAATGACGCTTGCAAGGTTCTCACCGGCAGGATGGCCCGCAAACTCACTATCACAGACCAAAGACATTCCACCATTATAAAGAATAGTTATAACATCGAAGGAATAACGTCCAGATTTGTAAACGGGAAGATAAGCATTACAGGTTTCCTGATGAACTCTCTCAAATTCATTCATAACCTCCCTATAATTATTTCCAAAAGAAGAGAACAATTCAGAAGAAGGAACAACATTAATTTGTTCTCCTTTACCCTTCTTCACCTTAACGTAATCTGACAAAGGCACTGTGAAAGAAAAAGTGAAACGGTCATATAGGACCTGGCCATCATCCGTAGGTACATTATAAGATAATTGTGTGCTGGCCAGATTTTCTCCGGTTAACAATGTACTGATTGCAGGACTTTGCCACGCCCAACTAATAGCAGGCATTAGTTCACATGAACTTATGCATAATAATGAGCATATAGTCAAAAGCAAATGTCGGATCTTCATATGATTATCATTAATTAGTCAATACTATTGACCTTGCCGGCAAACAATATTGTGCCGGTACTGGTTTCCCTTATCACATACATGAAAGGCTTGTTCACTTTAACGAAAAGAGGTGTGGGTGGAACATAATCCTCGCCTGCGCTCATGGCCATTCCCGCGTATGTTACTGCTGCGGCTTCGGTTCCCGACTCGGTTACCTTTATGACAGACTGCTGTTTTATAAGATTGACATAGATATCAATCAGGGACATTCTGCCAAAATCAGCGTTTTGTGAGTCAAATA
>Ga0265298_10002180_pt1 | contig 27747 bp, 20 predicted proteins | sample AusTroGonzalo_MG_3_FD_193486 | JGI IMG/M metagenome (GOLD analysis project Ga0265298, IMG submission 193486) | Bovine rumen microbial communities from tropical cattle in Woodstock, Queensland, Australia - Gonzalo_01 | ecosystem: Host-associated > Mammals > Digestive system > Stomach > Rumen ...
CTATCGTTCCACGGCCCACTACAACAAGCGTGTGGCACAGTTTGAACGCGAGGGCGGCATTAACGAAAACAGTATTGTGATGCTCGGCAACAGTCTGACAGAGAACGGTAAAAACTGGGGCGAGCGTCTGGGTATGGACAACGTGGTGAATCGCGGTATCATTGGCGACAACACCATCGGCATGACGGAACGTCTCTGTCAGATCACGCCTCACCACCCCAAGGTCATTTTCCTCATGGCCGGCATCAACAACATGGTGAACGACGCCCCTTGTATCGACGTAGCCCAGCAGGTCATCGGTCTTATTGAGACTATCCGACAGCAAGCCCCAACAACAAAACTCTACGTAGAGAGTCTGCTGCCCATCAACGAGAAGTCGGGCCGTTGGCGCACACTGGCCAATCGCACCAACGATATCCCCTTGACGAATATGTATATCCGCGCCTATTGCGAATCAAACGGCATCACATTCGTAGACCTCTTTCACCAGATGACCTACCCAAACAGCAACATGCTGAGAGACGAGCTGAGCTACGACGGGCTACACATCACGGAGGCCGGCTACGAAATATGGGCAAAAGAAATCAAACGGCAATTAAACCATGGAGGCTGGTAAACGTCTATTAGAACGTAAACCCAACAACTAAACAGATGAACCTACGATTTCTTGCCCTACTCCCACTTTTCTGCCTGAGTGTGCACCATGCCAACGCTCAAGCGGATAATGTATCTGGACGCGTTATTGACAAAGAGACCAAGGAGGCACTTGCCAAGGCCACCCTTCAACTCTACCGTATAGGAAATAAAAAAGACACCACCTTCGTTGGAGGAACCCTCTCCAATGAGCGTGGTGCCTTTTCTTTTACGAATGTCAGTGCAGGCTCCTATATGCTGAAAATCTCGTTCCTCGGCTACCAGGAGCAAAGAAAGGCATTGACAAAATCCCGCTCACAAGCCCTCTCGATAGGCAATATCGCGATGGAACCGAATAGCGTTCTCATCAATGAGGCCGTGATAACAGCCAACATCCCAAAGATGGTGATCAAAGACGACACCGTGGTCTATAATGCCGATGCTTTCCGTGTACCAGAGGGATCTGTCATTGAGGCCCTGGTTGAAGTATTGCCCGGTGCGAAAATCGATGACGATGGAAAAATTAGCGTGAATGGCAAGGAAGTAAAGAAATTCAAGCTTGACGGACGCGACTTCATGACCGGCAATAATGACGCAGTGATGAAAAACCTGCCCTCCTACGTCATTGACCAAGTGAAAGCCTACGACGAGAAGAGCGACCTGAGTCGTATGACGGGTGTCGATGATGGCAACGACGACTTTGTGCTCGAGTTTACCACCAAGCGTAGCGCCCGTAATGGTATCCAGGCCAACCCCGACCTGGGCTATGGTACCGACAAACGCTACGGTGTCCGACTCACGGCCATGAAGCCCTTCGGTGCCATGCGCTACACCTTCATGGGTAATGCCAACAACGTGAACGACCGCAACTTCTCCGGACGTGGCGGACGAGGCCGCGGCAACAACAACGGTCAGCGCCATACGAAGACTGCCGCCCTGGATGCCAGTTACGAGAACCAACGCAAAGAGAACGGCAGTCAGCTGAGAATGAGTGGACGCGTGACCTGGAACCACGGCAACACCAATAACTGGAACCGCACGGGGTCCGAGAGTTTCGTCAATACGCGTGGCGGTGCCTTCTCGAATAGCGTCAGTCAGAGCTATTCACGAAATAACTCGTGGACTGGCAACATGAACCTTCAGTGGAGCATCGACTCACTGACCACCCTCTCGTTCCGCCCAGACATCAGTTTCTCCAGCAACGATAACCAAAACGCATCCAATTCCGCCTCATTCAATGTCAATCCCTTTGATTATGTGACAGACCCGTTGAGCGACGACGGACTGAAGGAACTGAACAATGACAGTCTTGTAGTGAACAGCAGGCAGAACAAGTCACTGAGCTATGGTACCAACAAGAACCTGAGATCACAATTACAGCTCTACCGTCGACTGAACAGTAAGGGACGTAACATTGCTTTCAGCACCAATATCAGCTACAGCGACGGCGACAACCGTAATGCCAACCTATCAGGTGTTCACCTTTGGTTGCAAAAAAACAGTCTGGGTACTGACTCCACCTATCAGACCAACCGCTACACCACCTCCGATAATAACAACTTCAGCATATCGTTGGGTACCACCTACACCGAACCACTTTATATTTTCAAGAAGAAAGTAACACCAGAAGATACCCTCCAGCAACAGAACGCGCGCGGTCCCTTCAACAATCGCGGCAGAAGGATGGTGGGACAGGAAGGTATCTTCCTACAGCTAAACTACAATTTCAGCTATAGTCATCAGAAAAACGACCCCAGCACCTACGATCTTCTGGGTATCTCCGAACTGGAGTTTCAGAATGCCCTGCTGGACTACCGCGACTTCGGTTTCCTGCCAGAGGATTACGAAGACCGGCTATCAACAAGTCTAAGTCGCTATTCCGAGCGTACAGAATATGGTCATAATGGTGACGTACAGCTCCGACTGAACCGCGAGAAATACAACCTCAACGTGGGTGTCAACATCCAACCCCAGCGTTCGCATTATATCCAGCAGTATTTGGGAAAGCCCGTTGACACCGTGCGCACCGTGGTGAACCTCTCCCCCACCTTGAACCTGCGTTACCGTTTTGACCAGCAGACCAACCTGCAGGTGCAGTTCCGCGGACAGACACAACAGCCCAACATCACCCAGTTACTTGACATCTACGATGACACCAACCCCCTATCGGTCACCATGGGTAACCCTGGACTGAAGCCCTCGTTCACCACCAATCTCAGCTTCAACTTCCAGAAACAGCGCAAGCCCACCCTCGTGGAAGACAGTTTGGGTTTCCAGGTGCCTAAGAACCAGCGTCACTGGAGTTTCAGCAGTAACGGTTCTTTCCAACGCACCACCAATTCTATCGGTAATATCGTGACCTACGAAGAGAACACCGGCCGGCGCATCAGCAGGCCAGAAAACTTCGACGGAAACTGGAGCACCAGTGGCGGGGTGACCTTCAACATGGGACTTGACACCCTGAACCGTTGGGACGTGAGTGGTAGTATCCGTGGCAGTTATCGTCATCAGGTAGGTTATGTCAACTTAAACCGCACAGCCACACCCGACAGAAACGTAACACACAGTATCAATGTGTCGCCCGACGTCTCTCTGAGTTACCGCAACCGTTGGCTCAACTTCTCGCTCAATGGCCAGACAACCTATGCCCGCACTGAAAACCGACTGCAGGCCTCACGTAATCTGGACACATGGAACTTCTCCTACGGTGGTAACACACGTATCGACCTGAATCAACTGAACGGGCGCCAGTCTTCCAATGCCTCATCATGGCCCGTTCTCTCTACCGACTTCCACGTATATAGCAAGCGTGGCTATGCCGATGCCACACTGAACACAGACGAACTGATATGGAACGCGCAATTGAGCTATAGTTTCCTACGCGGCAAGGCACTCACCGTGATGCTGCAGTGGTATGATATCCTGAATGAGCAGACCAATTTCAGCCGTACCGTCAATGCAAACGGTTGGCGAGACCAAGAGGTCAATGCAATTACCTCATATGCTATACTCCATGTAAGCTATCGTATGAACTTCTTCGGAGGTCGCGGCAGCAGCGGATGGGGAGGCGGCGAAGGCGGTCGCGGAAATCGTGGCGAAGGCTTCGGAGGAGGACGAGGCGGTCGTGGAGGATTCGGAGGCGGCGGTTTCGGCGGAGGTCGAAGATAAACACAAGGAAGCCCAACATGCCGTTGGGCTTCCTTGTTGTTTAGCCAAGACTCGCGTCAGACCCAAAGGGACGCTTCGCTCTGCGAAGAACTGCAACCGGGAGCATGTGAAGAGTCTGCCGTAGAAAACGAAAAAAGTCCGATAGAATCGGACTTCTGTAGTTGCGGAGGCAAGACTCGAACATGCGACCTCCAGGTTATGAGCCTGGCGAGCTACCAACTGCTCCACTCCGCGATATTACCATTAAAATGCGCATCATTTCTGAATTGCGGGTGCAAAGGTACGACTATTTTCCGAGATATGCAAATTTTCATGCATCTTTTTTCCTTTTCCCCATAATTTATGCTAAAAAACTTGGCAGTTTAAAACAAAACCACTAATTTTGCACATGTTTATAAAGTGTGCAAAAGCTAAATTTCGCAACAAGCAATGTCAATATCCAAAACCAGACAACTACTCGTAGATGTGGCTCGCCAGCTGTTCGCCAAGAACGGATTGGAGAATACCACGATGAATGATATCGCGCAAGCCTCTGGCAAGGGACGTCGCACACTTTATACCTATTTTAAGTCAAAAGAGGACATCTACTACGCCGTTATCGAGACCGAGCTGGAGCGCCTTAGCGACAAACTCGACGAGGTAGCCGCTCGTAAAATCAGTCCGCAGGAGAAGGTTATCGAACTCATCTACACCCACCTCAGTATGATTCGTGAAACCGTGGTGCGCAATGGTAACCTGCGTGCCGAGTTCTTCCGCAACATCTGGATGGTAGAGAAGGTGCGCCGCCATTTCGACGATGCCGAGGTAGAGCTGTTCCGCAAGGTGTTTGCCGAGGGCAAGGAAAGTGGCGAGTTCGATATCGACAACGTAGATCTTGTGGCCGACATCACCCACTATTGTATCAAGGGACTGGAAGTGCCTTATATCTACGGACGCATAGCCCGTGGCATGACCGAGGAAGCCACCAAGCCCCAGGTAGCCAAGTTCGTATATGGTGCCCTGGGCAAGAAAGTGAAGATAAAAGATTAGAATACATTTTATATAAAAGTTTAGAAAATGGGATTATTAGAAGGTAAGACTGCGCTGATCACTGGCGCAGCACGCGGTATCGGAAAGGCTATCGCACTGAAGTACGCCGCTGAAGGCTGTAACATCGCATTCACCGACCTGCAGGTCAACGAGGAGACAGAGAAAGAGATTGCCGCTCTGGGTGTCAAGGCCAAGAGCTATGCCTCTAATGCTGCCGACTTCGCTCAGACCGAAGAGGTTGTCAAGGCCGTTAAGGAAGAGTTCGGCTCAATTGATATTCTGGTAAACAATGCTGGTATCACCAAGGACGGACTGATGCTCCGCATGACTGAGCAGCAGTGGGACGCTGTCATCGCAGTAAACCTGAAGTCAGCATTCAACTTCATCCACGCTTGTGTGCCCGTGATGATGCGTCAGCGTGGTGGCTCTATCATCAACATGGCCTCTGTAGTAGGTGTTCACGGTAATGCCGGTCAGGCCAACTATGCCGCTTCAAAGGCTGGCCTCATCGCCCTGGCTAAGAGTATCGCCCAGGAGATGGGTCCCAAGGGTATCCGTGCCAACGCTATCGCTCCAGGCTTCATCGAGACAGCCATGACCGCTGCCCTGCCTGAGGATGTACGCAACGAGTGGAAGCAGAAGATTCCCCTCCGTCGTGGTGGACAGGTTGAGGATATCGCCAATGTAGCTACCTTCCTGGCTTCAGATCTGTCAAGCTATGTCAGCGGTCAGGTCATTCAGGTTGACGGTGGTATGAACATGTAAGCATCCGTTTGCAGATACACACAACGGCTCCTGAAGCACATGCTTCGGGAACCGTTTTTTGTTTCAATCGTTCCCATAGTTTTAATTTTGAGTTTTAAACGTACCTTTGAGCTGGCGCTCGAAGGTACTCACGTTCGAAAAAACTCAAATAAATTTGGTTTTTTACTCACTTAATCGTACCTTTGCAGGCAAGAAAAGACAAAAGCATGCAAGTAGTCTACGAAGACAACCATATTATCATAGTCAACAAGGAAAGCGGAGAGATTGTGCAGGGTGACAAAACTGGCGACCGCCCCCTTTCTGAAATTGTGAAAGACTACATCAAGGAGAAATACCTGAAACCCGGGGCCGTGTTCCTCGGAGTGGTACATAGACTGGACCGTCCTGTAAGTGGTCTGGTGGTCTTTGCCCGTACCTCGAAAGCCCTCACCCGCCTTAATAAGATGTTCGCCGAAAAGGACAATATCAAGAAGACGTACTGGGCGATAGTAGAGAGGGAAAAAGGAATAGTGAAAAGTGAAAGTGGGGAACTTACTCATTGGCTGGTCAGGAACGAGCAGCAGAACAAGAGTTATGCCTACGACCACGAGGTACCCCGCTCGAAGAAGGCGCAGTTGCGCTACAGGGTGCTGACCCAGGGCGACAACTACGACCTGGTGGAGGTGGAGCTGCTGACAGGCCGCCATCACCAGATACGATGCCAGTTGTCCACCATTGGCTGTCCCATCAAAGGCGACTTGAAATACGGTGCCAGACGGTCGAACCCCGACGGCAGCATCTCGCTGCAGAGTCACCGCATAGAGTTCATTCACCCCGTGAGCAAAGAGACTATCTGCATCGAGGCTCCCATCCCCAATGATTCGCTCTGGGAAAAGCTGGCAGAAGGAGCAAAACTAACGTCTTGACTCCTTAACTCCTTTAACTCCTTAACTCCTCAGATTTAACTCCTCAGAATGAAATCCCGTCTGAAACATATTGCCATCATCGCCGCGGTAACGGTTGTAGCCGTACTGGCTCTGCCACTGCTGATCTATGTGCCGCCCATCCAAAACTGGCTGGTGCAGCAGGTGGCCGAGGTGGCTTCAGAAAAGACGGGTTACGACATCACCGTGGAGCACGTGGATTTGTGTTTCCCGCTGGACCTGGGCGTTGATGGCGTCACCGTTGTGCAGCAAGGTGACACGATAGCCGACATCCACAGGGCGGTGGTAGGCATCGGACTGATGCCACTGTTGGCCGGCGACATCGTGGTAGATGAACTAGAACTGCAGGAGTCGCGCATCAACACACTCGACCTGATCAGCGACGTACAGGTAAAAGGAGCGCTGGGCCGCTTCGCATTGAGTCCCAGCAAGATACAACTGGCCAGCAATCGCATCAAACTGGGCGACGCCCTGCTGTCGGATGCCGATATCACCGTATTGCTGAGCGATACCGCCGCCGTTGACACTACCGAGTCGGAGCCCCTGCTCTGGCTTATCGATGCGAAAAAATTTTCAATTTTAAATTCTAAATTCTCCATTCACATGCCCGGCGACTCGATGCTGATAGCGCTGAGTGCCGAGAAGATGCAGGCCGACGGCAGTCATATCAACCTGGCAAAGGAGCGCTACGAAGTGGATAAGTTTACCTGGCAGAACGGAACGTTCCGTTTTGACATGCCCTTCGAACCACGTCAGGAGCCCGGACTGCTGGACTATTTCCACATAGACATGAGCGCCATCAACTGGCAGATAGACTCCCTACTCTACGCCAGTCCGACGACCAGGATGAACGTACGCCATGCGGCGATGAAGGATGTGTGCGGACTGGTGGTCAACGAGCTCAGCGGTGCCGTCAGCCTCGACGACAAAGCCATCCACCTGCCCGGCATGACCCTGCAAACGCCCTACACCAATATCTATGCGAGGGCCGATGTGGACTTCAACGTAGCCGACTCGGTATTCCCCGGACAGATGGACATCACGCTGGATGCACAGATGGGCAAGCAGGACGTGGCATGGTTTTATAACGGCATGGATATGAGCCGTTTGCCCGAATGGCCCCTGCAACTGAAAGGCGACGTGAAGGGCAACATGCAGCACCTGGCGCTGAACGTCCAGCAACTGCTATGGCCCACGATGCTGGAAGCCAATGCCCGCGGCACCATCAGCAACCTGACGGACCCAGGCCACCTGGAGGCCGACGTAGACCTGTATGCCAAGAGCTACGACCCGCAACCGCTGCTGGCCACCTTTGACGTACCCACGAAAGACATCAGGATTCCCCACGGACTGAGCATCGACGGTAATGTGCAGGTGGACGGACAGCGCTATATGACCTCGCTGACCGCCTGTGAGGGTAAGGGCACGGCCAAACTGAGCGCCTTCTTCGACGCCAGACAGATGGCTTACGACGCGCAGGCCGATGTGCAGAACGTGGACCTGAAGCATTTCCTGCCCAACTATCCACTCTCAACTCTCAACTCCCAACTCTCCATTTCCGGCAAGGGCACCGACTTCATGCAGCGCAGCACCTGGATGGATGCCGACGTGAACATAGCGCACCTGGGCTACGACAAATACAACATGGATGATATCAAGATGCAGGCCCACCTGAAGAACGGGCACGCCATGATAGACCTGATGACCTGTAACGCGCTGGTTGACGGCACGCTCAACATGGACGTGAGCATCAGCAAGGAGGGCAAGCGCAACAGCATCCTCTCGACACTGTCTACCCAGATGAGTCATATAGACCTCTACGCCCTGGGCGTCACCCCCGACCCGCTGACCATCGGACTGGCAGGCGACTTCGAGGTGAACAGCAACCTGAACGACACTCACCGCCTGAGCGGACTGATAGACCATATCTACCTGCGCGACTCCATGAAGAGCTACCGTCCGGAGAAGGTGGGCATCCTGATGAACCTGAGACCTGACACCACCTACCTGCGCGCACAGAGCGGTTCACTCATCGTGAAACTGGATGCCAGCGGTGGCTACCAGCCTCTGGTCAACCAGCTGTCGGTACTGGCCGACAGTGCGGTGTCACAGTTCAACCGTCGCGTCATAGACCAGCCCACCCTGAAGGCACTGTTGCCCACGGCACGCCTGTACCTGACCAGCGGACGCGACAACCCCATGTCGGACTTCCTGAAATCGGTGGCCAACACGGACTTCCAGGAACTGCTGATCGACGTGAACACATCGCCCATCACGGGTATTAACGGCGAGGCCCATCTGTTCAGCCTGAATGCCGACTCCACACGCATAGACTCCATCTACGTGACACTTGTAGACAAGCCCAACCACGGACTGACCTTCCAGAGCCGCATAGCCAACAACCGCAGGAATCCGCAGTTTGTCTTCACATCCACCATCGACGGTCTGCTGCAAGAGCACGGTGCCAGTCTGGGCGTACGTTTCTATGACGACAAGGACCAGTTGGCCCTGCGCCTGGGAGCGAAAGTAGAGATGGAGCACAACGGACTGCGCTTCCATCTGTTGCCCAGCAACCCAACTATCGGCTACCGGGTGTTCACGCTCAACGACGACAACTTCCTGTTCCTCCAGAACAACCTCAGACTGCAGGCCAAGGTGAGTCTGCTGGCCGACGACGGCACGGGTGTGAGGGTCTATTCGGAAGACCAGGACTCAACGCTGCTGCAAGACCTCACCATCAGCTTGAACCGTTTCGACCTGGACAAGCTGACGACCGCCATCCCCTACATGCCCCATATCACGGGTCTGCTGGACGGTGACTACCACCTGATGATGGATGAGCAGAAACAGATATCCGTGGCCAGCGACATGCAGGTAAAGAACATGAGCTACGAGGGCTGCGACATGGGTACCCTCAGCACGGAGTTTGTGTATATGCAGCGCGAGGACGACACGCACGCCGTAGAGGGCACACTGGCACAGAACGGACGTGAGGTGGCCACCTTCAGCGGTAACTACAGGAACAAGAAGGTGACCGGTGGCAACGAACAAATAGACGGTACGCTGAGCCTGATGCGTGCACCGCTCGACCTGCTCAACGGTTTCATACCCGACCAGCTCATCGGCTTCGAGGGCTATGCCGAGGGTGAGATGAGCGTGGAAGGTTCGCTGAGCCAGCCCAACGTCAACGGTGAGGTATACGTCGACTCAGCCTTTCTCATCAGTCAGCCCTACGGTATCCGCCTGCGCTTCGACAATGACCCCGTACGCATACAGCAGTCGAAGTTGCTGCTGGAGAACTTCACCATGTATGCCTATAACGATAACCCGCTGAATATCATGGGTAATATCGATTTCCACGACCTGGACCACATGACGATGGACCTGCGTATGCGTGCCACGAATTACCAGTTGATCAACTCACGACAGACGGCGAAATCAATCGCCTATGGTAAGGGATATGTGAATTTCTACGCCAGCATGAGTGGACCCGTGGAACGTCTGCGCATGCGTGGACGACTGGACGTGCTGGGCACCACGGATCTGACGTACCTATTACTGGACTCACCTCTATCTACAGACAACCAACTGGATGAGCTGGTGAAGTTTACCGACTTCAACGATACCACCCAGACCGTCGTCCACAGACCGACACCTGGCGGACTGGATATGGATCTTCGCATCAGTATTGACCCGGGCACCCACGTAAAATGTGGACTGAATGCCGACTTGAGTAACTATGTGGACCTCTTTGGCGGTGGCGATCTGCGCATGATTTATAATACTGACGACCTAAGACTCACGGGACGTTATACAATGACGAGCGGACAAATGAAATACTCGCTGCCCGTGATTCCCCTGAAAACATTTACCATTCAGGACGGCAGCTATGTAGAGTTTACGGGTGATGCCATGGACCCCACCCTGAACATCACAGCAACGGAACATACCAATGCCAGCGTGGGACAAGAGGGAGAGCAGACACGTAGCGTAGCCTTCAACTGTGGCGTAGCTATCACAGGCTCACTCAATAAGATGGGACTGGAATTTATCATTGAAGCGCCCGAGGACTATAGTATCAACAGCGAACTCAGTGCGATGTCGACCGAACAACGCAGTAAACTGGCTGTCACCATGCTGACAACAGGCATGTATCTGGCAGATGGAAATACAAGTGGATTCTCCATGAACTCAGCCCTCAGTTCCTTCCTTGAGAGTGAAATCAACAATATCACGGGTAACGCCCTGAAGAGTGTTGACCTGAGTGTAGGTCTGAGCAACAGTACGGATGCTACAGGTCAGACCCATACCGACTATTCGTTTAAGTTTGCCAAGCGTTTCTGGAACAATCGTCTGAAAGTACAGATAGGCGGTAAGGTATCGTCGGGCAATGATGCTACTCAGCAGAACGGCCAAAACCAGTCGTTCTTCGATAATGTCACGATGGAGTACCGTCTCAGTCCTACCTCCAACCAATATGTCAAACTGTTCTACGACCAGAACTCGTACGACTGGCTGGAGGGCTATACCAGCAAATATGGTGGCGGCTATATCTGGAGAAAGAAGTTGCAGAAACTCACTGAACTCATTAAGCCAACCCCAAAAACAGTTCCCGTTCCACGTTCTTCATCACGTTTAAGAAATGACTCGATACGCTAAACTCCTAATCCTACTGGTGGGCATCATATGTCTGTCGGCTTGCTCCACAACGAAGCATGTGCCCGATGGTGACCAACTGTTCACTGGTCTGACAAAGATAGAATACAAGAACTACGTCGACGATGAGAACTTCATCGCTACGCAGGAAGAGGTAGAGGCAGCACTGGCCACGGCGCCCAACGGTGCCCTCTTTGGCAGCAGCTATTATCGCACCCCGTTCCCCTATGGGTTGTGGATATGGAACTATGCCTACGGCTCCAGTGGTAAAATCAAGAAATGGCTCAACAAATCGTTTGGCAAGGCACCTGTACTGATGAGTCAGGTAAACCCTGCCCTACGCGCCTCTGTGGCTCAGTCGGTGCTCCGGAAAAACGGGTACATGCACGGACAGGTGAGCTACGAAGAGAAACGTCAGCGCAACCCAAAGAAGATGAAGATTGGCTACACGGTGACACTCGACACGCTATTTACCATCGACACGCTGAGTTACGTGAACTTCCCGCCGCAGATGCAGGCGCTGATAGACTCCACGCAGAATGAGGCGCAGGCCAGGAAAGGCGACCCGTTCAACGTGGCCACACTGGATGCCGAGCGCTCACGTCTCAGTCAGTTGTTCCGCAACAACGGCTACTACTATTATCAGTCGGGCTACGCCAGTTACCTGGCAGATACCTTCGACGTGCGCAACAGGGCAAAACTGCGTCTGCAGCTGGCCGATTCGCTGCCGGAACAGGCCCTGCATCCCTGGTATGTGGGCAACATCAGGATGCAACTCCGTGAGAGTTCCCGCCAGCAGATGACAGACAGCATCGGGCGTCGCTTCCTGAAGATATTCTATGGCACTGGCAAGAAACATGCGCCTATCAGTCCGCGTGTCATCCTGCGCGACCTAAAACTGCGTCCGCGCCGACTGTTCAGCTATGCCGACTACTCTGAGTCCATCCAGAAAATCAATGGCACGGGCGTCTTCTCGTCCGTCGATTTGCAATTCACGCCACGCGATCGCGACACGCTCGACCTGACGCTCAACTGCACGTTCGACAAGCCCTGGGATGTCTATCTGGAGACCAATTTCGTAAACCGCACCATCGGTCGTATGGGCCCAGAGATAAAACTCGGTTTTACACGGCGAAACGCCTTCCGTGGAGGCGAGAAACTGGACGTCAACCTGCATGGTTCGTATGAATGGCAAACCAGTTCACAGGAATCCAATATGAGTACCTATCAGTATGGTGCCGATGCCTCCCTGGAATTCCCCCGCATTCTATTCCCCTTCATCAACGACAGTCCTCAACGCGATAAGGATGGACGGGTGAAGCGTGACAAGAACGGACGCATCAAACGTCCACGGCAGTTCTATGCCACTCCATGGACCATTGCCAAGGTTTCCACGGACATCATCAACCGTCCCGACTATTACAAGATGCACATCGTGAGCGGTGAGTGGACCTATCGCTGGCAACCACGTGAAAGCCAGCGCCATGAGTTCTCGCCCATCACCCTGAAATACCAGTTTATCAACACCCGTACGGCACAGTTCAATGAGCTGCTGAACCAGAATCCCTACCTGATGACCGCGATGGACGACTACTTCATACCCAAGATGCGCTACACCTTCACCTATCAGGGTTCGGCCAAGAAACACCACTCGCCCGTACGCTGGGAGACCACGATAGAGGAGTCGGGCAACGTGACGGCACTCTACGACGTGCTGATACAGGGCAACGGATGGAACCAGAAGGAGAAGACGCTCTTCAAGAACCCCTACTCCCAGTACGTGAAGATTGAGACCGACGTGACCAAGACGTGGCCCATCGACTCGAAGTCGCAGGTGGTAGGCCATATCAACGCAGGTTGGATGTGGTGCTACGGCAACTCTACCGATGCACCTTTCAGTGAACGCTTCTACGTGGGCGGTGCCAACAGTATCCGCGCCTTTACCGTGCGCAGCATCGGTCCTGGCGCCTATCCGTCGATGGGCGGCGTGGGCAACAAGCAGATATCGTACCTGTTGCAGAATGGTGACTCCAAACTGGTGATGAACCTGGAGTACCGCCGCCAGCTGGTGGGCAGTCTCTATGGTGCCGTCTTCCTGGATGCAGGTAACATCTGGAGCAACAGCGACTATACGCTTAGCTATGGCGACGTGGACGATGACGACCACGATTTCGTGGATAAATGGAACCAGGATGTGTCGGACATGAAGTTCAAGCCCGGCAAGCTCCTCAAGCATCTGGCTACCGGCACGGGTCTGGGACTGCGCTACGACATGGACTTCCTGGTAATCCGTGTGGACTGGGGATTCGGTCTCCACTTGCCCTACGACACGGGCAAGTCGGGCTACTTCAACATCCCCCGTTTCAAGGATATGCACTCTCTGCATTTCGCCATCGGATATCCGTTCTAAGACGATAAGCGTGGCATGAGGAGAGAGGAAAAAGCCGTCATTTATTGTTAAAAAAGGTAGAGCAGAGGCAAATTCTCAATGCTCGATTCTCAATTCTCGATTAAAAGTAGTATCTTTGCCACGAAAATAATAAATACAAATACAAAACGAAATGAAACCAACCCTATTTCTTCTTGCAGCAGGTATGGGAAGCCGTTATGGCGGCCTGAAGCAGCTCGACGGTCTGGGCCCCAACGGCGAGACCATCATGGACTATAGTATCTACGACGCCATCCAGGCTGGATTCGGCAAAATCGTGTGGGTGATCCGTAAGGATTTCGAGGAGCAGTTCCGCACCCAGATTCTGGCCAAATATGAGGGTCACGTACCCTGTGAGCTGTGCTTCCAGGCACTTGATGCACTGCCCGAGGGCTTCAAGGCTCCTGAAGGTCGTGTAAAGCCCTGGGGAACCAACCATGCTGTACTGATGGGTAAGGACGTTATCAAGGAACCTTTCTGCGTTATCAACTGCGACGACTTCTACGGTCGTGACGCCTTCATGCAGATTGGTAAGTACCTGAGCGAACTGCCCGAGGGAACAAAGAATAAGTACGCCATGGTAGGTTTTCGCGTATGCAACACCCTGAGCGAGAATGGTTCTGTAGCCCGTGGTGTATGTGCCTACAACGACAAGCGTCATCTGACCGACGTCGTAGAGCGCACCGAGATCCTGCGTATGGACGGCGTTATCAAGTACAAGGACGAGCAGGGCGAATGGCAGGCTCTGGAGGAGAACGCTCCTGTATCAATGAACATGTGGGGCTTCACACCCGACTATTTCGAATACTCAGAAGCTTACTTCAAGGAGTTCCTCAGTGATCCTAAGAACATGGAGAATCTGAAGGCCGAGTTCTTCATCCCCCTCATGGTCAACAAGCTCATCAACGACGGTACGGCTACCTGTGAGGTGCTCGACACCACCAGCGTATGGTTCGGCGTAACCTATGCTGCCGACCGCGATGCTACCGTTGCCCGCATCCAGAAGTTGGTTGACGAGGGTGTTTACCCCAACAAACTGTTTTAAATGCTCGACAACATTATAACAGAACAAGCGTGCGAACAACTCCGCACGCTTGTTTCTCATGCTGACACTATCATCTGTGTATGCCACCGCAGTCCCGACGGCGATGCCATCGGTTCTGTGTTGGGCTGGACGGAATGCTTGCGTATGCTGGGAAAAGAGGCACAGATGATTATTCCCGACCAGTATCCCGACTTCCTGCAGTGGCTGCCCAACTCTGAAAAGATTATCCGTTACGACAAGCATAAGGAGGGCTGCGACTGGACCATCCAGCACGCCGACCTCATTTTCTGCCTGGATTTCAATTCACTCAGTCGTACGGGCGAGATATATGAGGCCCTGACGTCAACCAAGGCAAAGAAGGTGCTCATCGACCACCATCTGGATCCTGATGTCGAGGCTGCGCTCACCATCTCCGTTCCGCAGGCCTCTTCCACCTGCGAACTGGTGTTCCGCTTGGCCTGGCAGCTGGGGCTCTTCCCCGAAGCCACCAAACATTTTGCCATCCCCGTGTATTGCGGCATGATGACAGATACCGGCGGTTTCACCTTCAACAGCAATGATCCTGATATTTTCTTCATCATCGGACAGTTGCTCACGAAACATATCAACAAGGACAAGATCTATCGTAACGTCTATCATAACTATTCCGAAGACCGCATCCGACTGATGGGCTACGTGCTCTACGAGAAGATGGTGTACGACGCAGCGCGCCATGCAGCCTATTTCACCCTGAGCCGTGCCGACCTGAAGCGTTTCCACTTCATCAAGGGTGACGCCGAGGGACTGGTCAACATCCCACAGCAGATTAAGGGTCTGAAGTTGAGCATCTCCCTGCGTGAGGATACCGAGAAAGAGAACCTTATCTGGGTCAGCCTGCGCTCTGTCGACGACTTCCCCTGCAATGAGGTTGCCGCACAGTTCTTCAACGGCGGAGGTCACCTGAATGCCTCTGGCGGCCGTCTGGAGTGCTCGCTCGAGGAAGCTGTCAAGATTGCCCAAAAGGCTATCCTGACGTTCGAGGACAAATTGAAAAGTTAAACAAAATAAGATAAGCTACATGAGAAAAGTATTCTTCGTTATGGCTGTTCTTGGCTGTCTCGTCAGTTTCACATCATGCAACGACTACGAGACCTACGGTGAGAAAAAGGACAAGGAGCGCGCAGCTATCAGGAACTTCATTGCCGAACAGGGCATCAATGTGATCTCTGAGGCCGACTTCCACGCCCAGGGTGACATGACCGATACCGCCAAGAACGAGTATGTCTATCTGAACAACGACGGTGTTTACATGCAGATTGTACATAAGGGATACGGTACACCTGTGCAAAACAATGAACGTGTGACGCTCCTGATGCGTTTCTTTGAGATGTGCATCATGGACTCCACACAGGTCTATAATGATACCGACCCCTACGATCCCGACTATATGGTGGTACAGCGCACCGGTACATCCTACTCTGCCTACTTCCTTTCAGGCAGTCTGATGTATTCTACCTACGGCACGTCATCCGTAGCCGCTGGTCTGCTGTCACCGCTGCCCTATATCAATGTAGGTCGTGAGGACGATGAGACAGGACATATTGCCCAGGTCAAGCTGATTGTGCCCCACTCCAAGGGTCACACCACAGCCTCCAGCTATGTCTATCCCTATTATTACGAAATAAGTTATCAACGAACATACTAATTTTATGACACTTATCAAATCTATCTCAGGTATCCGCGGTACGATTGGCGGACATACGGGTGACACGCTCAACCCCCTGGACATCGTGAAATTCACAACGGCATACGCCACGTTTATCAACGGTAAGAAAATCGTTGTAGGTCGTGATGGCCGCATCTCTGGTCCTATGGTACGCGACGTTGTCTGTGGCACGCTTGTTGGCATGGGCTACGAAGTGATTGATATTGGTCTGGCTACCACACCAACCACCGAGTTGGCAGTACGCTGGCACAAGGCCGACGGTGGTATCATCATCACCGCCTCTCACAACCCCACACAGTGGAACGCACTGAAACTGCTCAACAGCGAAGGTGAGTTCCTGACTGCAGCCGACGGTGCTGAGGTACTGGCTATTGCCGAGAAGGAAGACTTCGACTACGCTCCCGTGGAGAAACTGGGTCGTGTTATCAAGGACGACACCATGAACCAGCAGCATATCCAGTCGGTACTCGACCTCCGTCTGGTTGACGTCGAGGCTATCAAGGCCCGTAAGTTCCGTGTCTGCGCCGACACCATCAATTCTGTAGGTGGCATCATCCTGCCCGACCTGTTCAAGGCACTTGGTGTTGACTTCGAGATCCTGAACAGTGAGTGCACCGGTCAGTTCGCCCATAACCCTGAGCCCCTGGAGAAGAACCTGCAGGGTATCATGGACAAGATGAAGCAGGGCGGCTTCGACCTCGGTATCGTGGTTGACCCCGACGTGGACCGTCTGGCATTCATCTGCGAGGACGGCAAGATGTTTGGCGAGGAATACACACTGGTATCTGTAGCAGACTATGTGCTGTCACACGACAAGGGCAACACAGTCTCTAACCTCTCTTCTACCCGTGCATTGCGCGACGTCACAGAGAAGCACGGCGGCAAGTACACCGCTGCAGCTGTGGGCGAGGTCAATGTAACAACAAAGATGAAGGAAGTAGGTGCCGTGATTGGCGGCGAAGGCAATGGTGGAGTTATCTATCCCGAGAGCCACTACGGCCGCGATGCCCTCGTAGGTATCGGTCTGTTCCTGAGCAGTCTGGCCCAGAAGGGTATGAAGGCCAGCGAACTGCGCAAGACGTTCCCCGACTATCAGATTGCCAAAAACCGTATTGACCTCACACCCGAGACCGATGTTGACGCCATCCTCGTGAAGGTGAAGGAGATGTTTGCTGCCGATTCTGAGGCTGTGGTCAATGATATCGACGGTGTGAAGATTGATTTCCCCACCAAGTGGGTTCACCTGCGCAAGTCAAACACCGAGCCCATCATCCGCGTCTATAGCGAGGCTCAGACCATGGAGGAGGCCGACGCCCTGGGCAAGCGCCTCATGCAGGTGGTCTACGACATGCAGTAAGCAATTACAATCCCTATACAAATGTCTTCCAGATACGCCATTGCGTGTCTGGAAGACATTTTTTCGGGGATTTTGTCCCATTGTTCGTATATTATATAATAGTAAACCTATACCTATATAATATTAACTTACAATGTGGACTAGTATTTTGTCTGTAATAGTAGTCATCAACGAACTGATGGCTTCCAACGCAGGATCAGTGATGAGCCCTGCCGTGAATTTCGACAGTTGGATAGAGTTCTATAACCCCACCGAACAGGCTGTCAATCTTTCTGGTATGTATCTCTGTGATGATAAAGAGCACACATGGCAGATGCCCAGCAACATAGGCAGCATCCCCGCTAAAGGATATAAGGTCGTTTGGATGGGGTCAAACGATATCAAGTCGAACCAGGCCCCGTTCAAACTGGATTGCGACGGAGGAGTCATCACCCTCATGGACAAGAATGGTACCGTCGTTGATAATCTGCAATATCCATCATCGATGAGTCGTACTGCCTACGCTCGTACCACAGATGGCGGCGACGAATGGGGATGGACCTCTACGCCTACGCCAGAAGCCACGAATACTACGGCTTTATATGCCGACACACGCCTTGAAGCTCCAGTTGTCGACAAAGGCAGTACCATTTTCAAGAACACCATCAGCGTTAAGGTCAACATCCCTGAAGGCACCCGTCTGATGTACACCACCGATGGCAGTCTGCCTGACGCCCCAAAAGGTAACGGGCAGGATTCCCCCTGGACGGACTATATTGTCAATGGCAATTGTGAGGCCACTGAATGCGTAAGTCTCATCACCCGTAATGCCGATGGTAATGGCGATGAATATGTCATCACTAATGGCGTCGGCTATAACAACTCACGCGGTATTAAGATTCATGCCACGAAGAATGCATCAAACGATTACAGTTCACAACTTTTTGTCTATACCCCCAACCACGTATGGCAGACTGGCGAGAAATACCGTTTCCGCATGAAAGTACGTGCCGACAAAAATGCCCGTATTACGGCTCAGACACATAGCACGCCTCACAACTACATCTATAATAGCATACTTGATGGCAGCTACAATATCACAACCGAATGGCAGGAGTTTACATATAAAGGTGAGGTTACAGACCAGCAGACAGGTGCAAACTACGACTGGTGGACACAACAGAGTTCAGAAGGCAAGATGCAGACCATTGCCTTCAACCTGAATGGAGACAAGCAGGACAACTATTTTTATTTCGATGAGGTTAGTTGGGAACTCTACACTGCCGATGACCAAGCAACAGAAGCCAGTCAGGAGAGCAAGGACGGCATATTCACCTTCGACAAGACCACCAACCTCACAGTGCGTCTCTATAAAGAAGGCTACTTGCCCAGTGTGCCCGTTACACGCTCTTATATCAAAACCTCAAACAACTACACCCTACCCATCATCTCTATCGTAGGTGACAAAAAATACTTCACCGACCCGAAGATTGGTTTCGACTGTGATGGTGATGGCACAAATGGCAAGGTTGCCAGCTACACAGGTGGGCAAGCCCGAAACTATGCCCAAGAATGGGATCGCCCCGTAAACTTCTCGTATATCAGTTCCGACGGCGAGATGCTCTTCAATCAGGATGCGAACATCAAGGTTTCAGGCGGATACACCCGCACACAGCAATACCGTTCGTTCAAGCTGAAGGCCAGCAAGATTTTCGACGGACAGAACCGCTACGACTATCCTTTCTTTCCCCAGAAGCCATTCAACCGCAACAAGACACTGCTGATTCGCAATGGCGGTAACGATATCTGGCGTCATAATGCCCGTTTCTTTGATCCCGCCCTTGAGACCATCATCCAGCGCTCAGGCATCGACCTTGATGTGCAGTCATACGTACCCGTTATAGAATATGTAAACGGACAACTGCGTGGTGTTTTCAATATGCGTGAGCCAAACAATGATGATTTCGCCTATGCCAACTGGGGCTACGATGATGAGGAGATAGACGCTTTCGAGAACCTCACGATAAAGAATGGCGATGATGAGGCTATCAAGCGCATCTTTGAGTTAGGCAAGAAAATCAATGACGAGGGGGCTTATGAAGAGTTGCAGACATTACTTGACATTGACGAGTTCACCAACTACATGGCGGTCACCTTCTATCTCTACAATGACGACTGGCCCGATAACAACATCAAGGCCTATCGCAGTCGCAACGATGGCCGCTATCGTTTCGTGAGCTTCGATCTTGACTACGCCTTCAAGGGCTGTTGGGACACCAGCGTTGACAATCCCTTCACAAACTTTGCCAAGTTCAAAGACAACAACGCCCCCCGCACAAGCTACAACAAGGATATCGTCAACCTCTTCCTGAACCTGATGGGACATGACGGTTATCGCCGTAAGTTCATCGATACATTCAGCATCATGGGCGGTAGTGTCTTCGAACCCTCACGCTCTGCGGATATTGTGAACGAGTTACTGGACAATGTCAAGGCTATGTGCCAGCTGATGAAGAACCAGGGCATCAACGACGGTCATGATCCCGACCGCTCTGCAAACACCATCAAGAACAACCTCAGCGGACGCTCAAAGAAGATGGCCGACTACCTGAAGGCTTTCTCATACGCCAAACTTAACAAGAGTGCACAGGCCGTTACACTGTCTACCAATATTGAGGGTGCACACCTCTTCATCAACGATATCAACGTGCCCTATGCCGACTTCGACGGTCACCTCTTTGCCCCTGTCACTCTGCGTGCCGAAGCTCCAGCCGGCTATCGTTTCTCAGGGTGGAAGCAGGGCAGCAGCATAGTTAGCAACAACGAGGAGATGAGTCTGCCCAGCGGCAGCAACATCAGCCTCACAGCCACTTTCACCAAACTCAGCAACAACGAAATGGCAAACCAAGGCATCGTCCCCGTACGTATCAATGAAGTCAGTGCCGATGATGGCATCTACGTCAACGAGTACTTCAAGCGCAAGGACTGGGTGGAGCTTTACAACACCACAGACAAGGATATCGATGTGGAGGGCATGTATCTCACCGACAATCCCGAGAAGCCCGAGAAATATCAGATTAGCAAGAGCAACAGTCAGGCCTCAACCATTATCCCCGCCCATGGCTACCTGATCATCTGGTGTGATAAAGAAGAACCCCTTTCACAGCTCCACGCATCATTCAAGCTTGACAACGATGGCGATGAACTGATGCTCACTGCAGCTGACAAGTCGTGGAGCGATCGCTTTGTCTATGCTGCCCACACATCCGACCAGACCGTTGGTCGCTTCCCCGATGGCAGTAATAACATCTATGTGATGAACGTGCCCACCATTGAAAAGAGCAACATCACCAGCAGCTACCTCGTACCTGTAGAACAGGCCGACCTCACAGGAATCGATATTGCTCAAATCTCAAACACCAAACCTCAAATCTACAATCTTGCCGGTCAGCCCGTCACCACCCCACGACGTGGTGCTTGCTATATAGCCCGCATCACCGATAGTCAGGGTAACACAAAGACCGTGAAATTCATTCAGAAATAAAGACACATACAAATTATAAAAGAGGGACGCACCTGATATCGCATCAGTTGCGTCCCTTTCTGTATTAAAAGCAAACAATAACCTAAAAAACAAACCTATAAACATTCTATCTTTATGATACAAAGTAGATGACACTCGCCTGTGTTTACAGATGCAAAGATAGGCACTTTTCCATGACGTTGCAAAAGGAAATCCCTAAAACAAAGTGGGATTTTCCCTAATTCTTAGAGGAAAATCCCACTCACTAGGCCAGTAAACTCTGGCAATATCACATTATAAAAATGTCTTCACAACCAATCTCACCGTAATTTACTTCACTGCAAACAGCACGGGTAAATCCCTTACACTAGTGGTGCTAACCAACTGAAACTCTGAAGTAGGACAACTGCGGTGATAGCAGCTCACATTGTTTACGCTGTCGTCAGGCATCAATGAGTAAACCATCTTATCAACAGGCTGGTCAAAGCTATTGGCTGTAGGGTTATAACGACTGAACTCTGCGTTATACTTTCCATTTGTCAGTGTATAGTCGTGACGAGAAGCACATACCCAGCTACCCTCAACCCAGTTATAAGCCACGCGACTGGTCAGCGTGCCGTCAGCAGCATAGGTGTATTCATACTTCAGGTGGGGCTTCAGGGTCATCATTCCCTTGCGGCTGCAATTCTTCTTATAGACATACATGGCAGTGATATCCTTGCCCGTCTTCTCGACATTATAGGCATAATCGCCATCAGACAGGTTTGACACTTTCTCGTAGACGTTGTTTACAGTCTCAGAGGTCAGTACTTGTGCGTCAGCACTCATAGTAGCTACACACATCAGGGTTGCAAAAACTAACTTTTTCATATTCGTTCGGTTTTAAAAATTATTGTTATGTTCTTTTTGTTTGTTGTCTTTACTCTTTAGATGCAAAGTCTGGTTGTTTTGTTACAGACATTTGCGTTTTTTTTTTTATTTTTTCTTTCACCCGTTAGACGTAAGAAGCAAATTAAAAAGTTGCAGGCAATTGATATTTTTTTCTCATTATTATTGTCCCACATTTCTTGACATCTTTAGATGTCATATATATAAAGAATTCAAGTTTTGCATTCGCGCAATTTCTTAAAACATAGGGGGCAATAATCATAGTTCTTTTGCGTTAAGGAAATATAGAGTATCTACAATCTAATATAAATGACGATTTGATAACCATGAGATTTCTATACATAACATTATGCCTGTGCATGATGAGCCTTGGCTGTATGGCACAGACAGAGGACTTTTCCGTGGACACACTGAGCAATGAGGTGTTTCTGCGGATGCAAGGGAAGTCATATCCTGAGGGATGCAGCGTGAGGCGTAGCGAGCTAAGGTATCTGCAGGTAAAGCATTATGATGCGGAAGGAAAGATACATAAGGGCGAACTGGTATGCAATAAAAAGATTGCCACAGATCTGCTAGACATCTTCCGAAAGCTTTACGAGGCCCGCTACCCCATCGAAAAGATAGCACTGATTGATGACTATGACGCCGATGACGAACGCTCGATGACAGCAAATAACACCTCATGTTTCTGCTTCCGGAAAATTGCAGGCAGCAGCAGACTGTCGAAACATTCCCTGGGTATGGCCATCGACATCAACCCTTTGCAGAACCCCTGCATCAAAAAACGCAAAGACGGCAGCTTATTCGTCCAACCCAAGGCAGGATGTAAGTATGCCAACAGAAACAAGAAAAAGCCTTATATGATTATGAAGGGCGACCTGTGCTACAGACTATTCATAGAACATGGTTTTTCGTGGGGTGGAAATTGGCGTTCTTCGAAAGACTACCAACACTTTGAGAAGAATTAAGGCTTACATCAACAAACGTTCGAGCGACGGTATCCCAATGATGCCGCGACGAAGATGAAGAAGGCCCTCCGTCTGCATAGCATTCAGCACATGCGATACATCCAAACGACTATCGCCTACCTCCTGCGCCAATTGGTTCATCAGAATACGGAACTCCTTAGGTCCCGCCGGATAGACGCTATGATCCAGGAAAAAACGTATAATGCGTTGACGCAAATCAGCAGGTGCCTTACGCCAAGGCCAGCGACCACGGCGTTGCGACTGCGTGGCCAACAGATTCAACAGGTTCAGACGTATAATCAGGAAGTCATCCAGCAACCGGAGCACCTCATCCTTGGTGAGCGTAATGAAATGACTCTCCGTCAGCGTCGTCACACTACTCTGATACTGCGGATGAGCACCAAAGGTACTCTCGGGCTGCAGGAGCCAGGGAGCAGCCAACTGTTCAATGACGCTATAACGACGATCATCATTCACGGTGGTGACAGACAGGCTGCCACTAATCAGGAAGAAAAGCTGTTGACACGCATCACCCTCGCGTACTACCGTCTGCCCTGCCTCTAATTTCAAGAAACCAAATTTCGTCTGTCCGGCCAACTGGAGTAACTCCGCACGACTCAGGCCCTGGAACAGAGGGAAACGCAATAAACTGTCGTATAGCCGGAAGTCAGACATAGTAACTTATTTTAGAGACACAGTAACACAATAACAGATTAACAGATTTATTGAAAATCTGAGAGAGCGGGCGATGCCCAAGTAGTCAGCTGGCCCTTCTCGTCGGTATAGATAAGATAAGCCATCAGCTCTGGGTGACGGGCAAGAACGGCCTTGGCACCTTCTACGCCAAGCACCATAAACGAGGTGGCATAAGCATCGGCTGTGGCACAATTCTCGGCTAAGACCGTAGCCGACAGCAAACTATGTTGTACAGGATAGCCCGTACGGGGATCAATGGTATGAGCATATTTCCGTCCGCCCTGATAGTAGAAGTTACGATAGTTGCCACTGGTAGCCATGGCATGGTCGGTAATACTCAGCACGGTCTGCATCTCACCCTCCACGTTCAGCGAGTCTTCTGTAGGTTTGGTGATGCCGATATGCCAGTCATCCCCCTTCGCATTCTTACCACTTACCACGACCTCACCGCCAATCTCCACCATATAATTATGGATGCCGTGAGACTCCAGCAGACGAGCCACCACATCGCAGCCATAGCCCTTCGCGATGGCGCTGAAGTCCATCTGGTTGCGCAACTGCAAGAGACTATCCACCTGCTCGGGTGTAGGCAACTGCTCATGCTTAAAACCAAAGCCCCACGCATTCACCAGCGGTGCCACAGTGATATCAAAAGCACCATCCGTCTCTTTGCTGACCGTCTGTGCCAACTGATATATCTCGTTGAACATCTCGCTGCGCTCCACGGTAGAGTCGCCGCTATTGATACGTGCCACGGTACTCTGAGGGTTGAACATCGAGAACTCACCATCCACCTTCATCAGTTCGGCCTCTATCTCCTGTTGCAGGTCCTTATCACTCTGATACGTGATATTATAGATAGTACCAAACACAAAATTGGTATTCTGCCTATACTCCTTCTGAGCACAGGAAACAAGCAACAGCAAGCTGCAAGCAATAAATAGTAAACGCCTCATCAGCTATGAACTAAATATCTATGATAACATTAAACGTAACACCCAGCGTCGATGAATCCTGAATGCCATATCCAGGTACATACCACGTATTCCCCATCTGTCCGTCGTTATGACTCAGACGGTTACGATAGCGGGCTGTCCATCCCAGGTGCAAGGGACCGGCAATCTTCGCATCTACGCCAAAGACCAGTTCTGCCCAGTGCTGCGAACACTGTTCGTCTGTCACACCATACGACGTATCCCATTTCCACACAGGGTCAGGGAAAGTCTGCCGGCTGATATCCACCTTATAACTGGTATAGCCATAGCGCAAGCCAGCATAGATACGGTTGGGTGCATGCTTATTCTTCATGATATTGAAGTCCACACCCAGGCGAAAATAAGGGGCGCTGGTCTTATACGTGATACCCGTCACCTCATCGTCCTCATGGTTTGCCCTTCCCACGCCCACCTCCAGGATGGGAAAATACTGGTCGTGCAGGTTCACACGCAGCGCAGCCTCATACTGGCCATAGTCACCCAACTGCATCTGCGCCAGTCCCACGAGGTCTGCCGATACGGCAAAGCCACGGAAGAACGGCACCGTGTCGCGCTCAAGTTTCAGGAATCCCTGAGCGGAAGACGAAAGAAGCGACAAGTGGAGCGCCAGGATGACAACAAGCCACCGCTTACTTCTTGAAGTGGATGTGAATATGGTCGAGAGACGGGTCATAGTTTACTTTCGGATTATTGATGAAAATCGTGTCAATCGCCTCGTGGGTGCTACGTACGGCAGTCAGCGTGTGGAAGAAATGCGCACTGCAGTCAACCGACTCAAAATGCGGTATATCCTCCTTCTTAATCCACACGGTGTCTATCTTAGCCACCTTATTCGTATCTACCAGGCAGAACACGAGTTTATCCTCTGGATGGGTATAACTGACAGGCAGGGAGAACGAGCTGATATCAATGCCACTATTGAAAATCAGCGTATCATCGCCATCGCTGCGTGTGGACCACACATACAGCGTATCCTTCAGCGTGTCGTTCACCTCAACGCCCCCTACGATGGTCTTCACGGCATAGTTCACCGCCACCTTGTTCTGTACAGGACAGTCGATGGTAGAGCAGGCCGCAAGGAAAAGCAGGAAGGCTGAAAGGCAGAAATACCTCATATCTTCTTTTCTATTTGATACTCGTTGCGCACATTCGACGTACGACTAATCAGGTCGCCCAAGAAGCCAGTCAGGAAGAACTGCGTACCCATCATCATCATGGTCAGCGAGAGATAGAAGAAAGCTGAGTCTGTGATATAGAGCATGCCCAATACCTTTCCTACACCCAGGATGAAGGCAGCACAGAAACCAATCAGGAACATGATGGTACCCAGGAAACCGAATACGTGCATAGGTTTCTTGCCAAAGGTGCTCAAGAACCACAGTGTGAGCAAATCCAGGTAACCATTCACAAAACGGTTCCAGCCCATGAACTTCGACTCACCGTATTTACGAGCCTGATGGTGAACCACCTTCTCGGCAATCTTGTCGAAACCGGCATTCTTAGCCAGGTAAGGCATATAGCGGTGCATCTCGCCATAGACCTCGATATTCTTCACCACGTCATGGCGATAAGCCTTCAGTCCGCAGTTGAAGTCGTGCAGGTTCTTGATACCACTCACGGCACGTGCCGTAGCGTTAAAGAGCTTTGTAGGCAACGTCTTTGACAGGGGGTCATAGCGCTTCTGCTTATAACCACTTACAACGTCGTATCTCTCCTCCGTAATCATGCGATAGAGCTCAGGAATCTCATCGGGTGAATCCTGCAGGTCGGCATCCATCGTAATCACCACATCGCCCTCGGCCTCTTCAAAGCCGCAATAGAGCGCAGGACTCTTACCATAGTTACGACGGAACTTGATACCTTTCACATGAGCAGATTTCTCTTTCAGTTCGGTGATGATATCCCACGAGCGGTCTGTACTGCCATCGCTGATAAAGATCACTTCATACGAGAAGTGATGCTCGTTCATCACACGTTCAATCCAAGCATAGAGTTCGGGAATCGACTCTTCCTCGTTATACAGAGGTATTACTACTGATATATCCATTGTTATTACTAAATCCCCTAAGTTAGGGGGTTGGGGGATGGAACTACCACCCATTTTTATTGTTAATACTATTGTCTCTAATCACCTATACCAGGTCTGTTCAGACCCCCCATCCCCCTAACTTAGGGGGCGAGTACGCCGCATGATAGCCGCGATGGGCAGTCCCAGCATGATGCCACCCATGATAATCGTGGTGAGCATGTTCAGCGCGAAGTCAATGGGGCGCATAGCCTGAAGCATGTGGATACTCTCGCTCACCTGATCAGCCATACCCAACTGCTTGATGACCTCAGCATTCTCTGGCAAAGCCAGTATATTGGTAATCGTCATCACCAGATAACCCTTGTCCATATAGGCCATATAGGCATACTGAGCCAGGGCGAATATCAGTCCGCCGTAGAAGAACATCAGGCAGATATAAGCCCAGCCGCGCATGAACGAGATACTACCTTCCAGTCCTGTGTCGCGGAAGCGCTTCAGGCGGATGCCCGCAAAGAAAGGCATCATCACAATGGCGACAATCGACAGGAATCCATACAGTGGGGAGGTAAGACCTGCGATGTAGCAGGCAAAACAGGCTATCATCAGTACAGCCAACAAGGCGCCGTCAACACGGGCGAAGGCTTTCAACTGTTTATATTCTGGTGCAGTCACGTCTTTTCTTTTTGTTATATAATAATGTATGACGGTGCCAAAGTACGCATTTTCTTGCACATAACGAGGGCATTGTCTTAAAAAATAGTTAAAATTTTCAAGGCGGAAGCAAATTCTTCACTCTTCACTCTTCACTCTTCACTTTTTTTCGTACCTTTGCACCCGCAAAACACGGGCAGTCCTGTACGGTCAGCTCCCTCGGAATCCCCCAGGATGGGAACGTAGCAAGGGTACTTGGTCGTAGCGACGCGATGCAGACCGCTGCCCACCCGCCTCTTTAGCTCAGTT
>Ga0265298_10002181_pt1 | contig 27721 bp, 21 predicted proteins | sample AusTroGonzalo_MG_3_FD_193486 | JGI IMG/M metagenome (GOLD analysis project Ga0265298, IMG submission 193486) | Bovine rumen microbial communities from tropical cattle in Woodstock, Queensland, Australia - Gonzalo_01 | ecosystem: Host-associated > Mammals > Digestive system > Stomach > Rumen ...
TTCTTTCTCATCAAAAGGAATCTCCCCTAAATCAACTAAATGCAACCGCTTTCTCCTTATTCTTCCAGCATTACTGACAGCGCGTTCTTGATTGCCCGCGCAATCTCTGGCTTATTCATCGTGTATACATGCACGTGCCTGATCCCGTTCGCGAATAAATCAATAATCTGATCACATGCGTAAATAATCCCTGCCCGCATCATCGCCTCCGGCGTGCTGCCGAAATGATCCACAAGACTGGTAAACCGCCGCGGCATGAAACTGCCGCTCAGCTGCAACGCGCGTTTGACCTGGTTCGCGTTAGTAATCGGCATGATCCCCGGCACCACCGGTACCGTCACGCCCCTCTCCCGCAGCTTGTAAAGGAAGTTGTACAGCAGGTTATTGTCGAAAAACATCTGCGTCGTCAGGAAGTCCGCCCCGGCCTCCACCTTCTCCTTCAGGTATCGCAGATCCTCTTCCTGGCTTGCGCTTTCCGGATGCACTTCCGGATAACACGCCGCCCCGATGCAGAAATCCCCGGCCTTCCGGATCGTCCGGATCAGGTCCGCCGCGTGCGGAAACGGGCTGTCCTTCATCTTCTCCGGATCCATGCTCTCCGGCAGGTCCCCCCGCAGCGCCATGATGTTGTGTATCCCGTCTTCCCGCAGTTGCCGCAGGTATGCCTCCACGTCCTCCCGCCCCGCGCCGACGCAGGTCATGTGGGCCATCGTTTCCACGCCGTCCGCGTTCTGCAGCCGGCTGGCGATCTGCCGGGTATATTTTCCCCCCGCGCCGCCCGCGCCGTAGGTCACGGAGATGAAGGAGGGCTTCAGTGCGGCGATCTCCTCCGCCGCCTGCAGCACCCCGTCAAAAGCCGCGTCCGTCTTCGGCGGAAACACCTCGAACGAGAGACTCCGTTTTTCGTTCGAAATGAAATCAATCATTTTCATCCTGCCGTTTCTCCATTCTTCCCTGTCATTCACCATGTCATTCCAGCACAATCTCTTCCCCTGCCGGCACAATCAGCCGTCCGGGCACGTCAAACTTCTCCGCCCGCTTCTGGTCAAACAGCTTCCCCGGCGCCATGTGATACGGGATGCTGTGTTTCGCGTTCACCAGTTTCGCGCACGCAATCGCTTCCTCCATGTCCATGTTATATACCCCATCGCACACGAAGAATGCATAGTCGATCTCCCGCTCCGCCAGTTCCGCCATCTGCTCTGTCGTCGATGTGTCCCCGGTCGCGTAGATCACGGTTCCGTCGGAAAGCGTGATGAGCCATCCGACGCAGTTTTTGATATTATGGTTCTTATTGTTCCCTGCCTGCACCGCTTCAACCGTGGCGTATCCCACGTCAAACGTCTTGTATTCGCCCTTCACCAGCGCTTCCTCGTATGTGATAACCTGGCAGTCTTCGTTCCGGTTTTTGATCAGTTTCAGGGCCGTATGGTCCTGATGCCCGTGGGTCACAAGAATCAGGTCTGCGGGAAGATCATATCCCTCCCCGGCGTAAGGATCGATATAGATGACTTTCCCTTCCCCCGTAACGATCCGCAGGCTCCCGTGTCCCTGATACAGGATCCTGCCGGTCCCTTCAGCCATCGCGGATCCGCAGCCTATCAGAAGCAGCGAAAGAGACAGAATACCGCACAGCGTTCTTTTCATGTTGTAAGCCCTCCTCTTGTCTTGTCACTTTTTATTTTACAGCATGCGCCTGTTTGATGGCAAGAAAAAACAGCCAAAACATAAAAGAGCTTTGGAAAACGCCATTCCCAAAGATTGCATGGAACATTCACTTTTCTCAAGGGATATGTTAAGATGCTGTATGAATTCATGAAATGAAGTCTCTGCAGGAGGAACCGGATTGAAGATATACTTTGCTCCGATGGAAGGAATCACAGACGGAATCCTGCGGCAAACCCACAACAGGATCTTCGGCGGTGTCGATGTGTATTGTCTTCCTTTTCACAAACTGACACAATCCCTTTCATTGCTGACTCGTGAAGAAAGAGATATCTCCCCTGAAGAAAATGAAGGATTAACTGTTTTACCACAAGCACTCACTCGAGATCCGGAACAGCTATCTGCCTGGTTGTACTATGTGAGCGAATGCGGTTATTCCTGTGCGGATCTGAATATCGGCTGCCCGTCACCGACTGTAACCAAAAGAGGCCGGGGCAGCGGTATGCTTCGTGATCTCGGGTATCTTCGTTCTTTCTTTGACCGTCTGTTTTCAAACACACTTCCCGTATCGCTCTCCGTGAAGACCCGTATCGGATATGACAGTGCTGAAGAATGGCCAGAGATCGTGTCCATCCTTGCCGATTATCCCTTTGCGCATGTGACAATCCACGCCAGAACAACACAGGAGCAATATATCGGTGCTGTTCATCCGGATGCTTTTGAACTTGCTATACAAAAAAACTTGCCACACCCGGTTTACAACGGTGATCTCCGGACACCGGAAGACATCGAAAACCTCCTCGACCGCTATCCGAATGCAGACGGTGTTATGATCGGCCGGGGGTTATTGGCAGATCCTTCCCTTGCCCGCCGTTTCCGGGGAGGAGCTTCTGCAGGCAAAGAAGAACTGATTACCTGGTATTCAGCGCTTTATGAGGGCTGGAAAAACAGGTTTGATGCGACCATAGCCCTGGGAAGAATTAAAAAAATAATGGAATATCCCGTCGGAGAAAATATCAGACAAAAAAGGCTGCTGCGAAGAGCAAACGACATCGAAAGCTGTATCGATGCAACAATCTGAATCTTGGGAAAAGAAAAACCCTGAGAACAACATTCTCAAGGCTTTCTTCCAGTGCCGAAGATGGGACTTGAACCCATACGCTTTTAAGGGCAACGGATTTTGAATCCGCCGCGTCTGCCATTCCGCCACTTCGGCATCGCAGTAATTATAACATAATCCATTCCATGATGCAATGGAAAATGACTACTGCGGATTATATTCAATGGTCTCCTGGTATGCCTTATAGGTAGTTTTGAAAAGAAGCTCGCGTTTGATCTCCCTGTTTCCCTGATACCATACTTTCCAGGTATTCACTTCATATCCCTGCCGACCGGTAACAGTCTTCTTGCTCTCGCCGGGCGTTAGGGACGTATTGATCACATAATTGATTCCTTCGGGCTTAGGGATCGTTCGGACCAGCTCACTCTCCAGATCAATGCGCACATCCGACCCCAGACTCATCCCGTAGATGTTGACGGTTACCTTCTTTTTGTTGTACCCGGCAATAATAAAAATCGGCCATTCGGTATTGTTCCTGAACTTGAAATCAAGTCCCGGCCAGTTAACTGTCGCGTCAAACCCCTTCTCAATATAATGCGACGGCCATGCATGAGGATTGCGTTCAATGATCTCCAGATCCGCCCTCGCTACGGCGTTAAACAAAGTGGAGCTGGTCTGACAGACACCTCCTCCGACTTCGTCCTTACTCTGTCCGCCGGAAATTGCCGGGGCTTCCTGATATCCTTTCGCCGCTGTGCGCTCCCCGGTAGCACCGTTAAAAGAGAAAATCTCCCCCGGAAGCACTGTCTTTCCGCTGATCGCCTGGGCGCTGAGCTGAATATTGGTATTTCGTTTATTATCGTTTGTGGTAGTTGTCGTATAAGCCGAAATCAGACCAAAGCGGTTCATCAGCTCGGTCTTGGTCACCTCCGCCAGGATCTTTTCTGGCACAATCCGAAGTTCTTTTTTGGTCACCCCGTCATCCAGCAGTTCCGCAACCTGATTGTACAGATTGTCAGGATCGATCCTGGCACCGGGACGATCATCGGTAAAGGTGAAAGTTGTTGTATTGAAATCAAATGATCTGACCGTACTGTTGACAGGGTCTCGGTTTACATAATTGACTATACCATCCGTCAGTGTCCGCAGAGCTTCACGGTCATAATCCTGCTTTGTGACAAAGGTTTGTGGATCCGTTGTTCTCATCTTTGATGCCTGGTTGACACGTTCCTCAAAAGGTGTCGCAGCGCTTCCGGTCAGACTGGCAGTATTGCCCCGGCCGCACGCAAAAGCCTTCTCCACTGTTTCCTCAATGTTCCGGGAAACCGGTACACGTTCGCTGTTTACATGCCAGCTCTCGTTTCCCACCGAGATCACAATATCAAAGGAAGCACTCACCGCCTCATGAACCTGCTGAACAGCAGCGGCTGCTTCTTCTTTCGTCATCCCGCCCACATGAACATTATCAATATAGACCCCCGAATAAATACGGTCGTTGTAAATCTCTCTTCTGTTCAGATCGAATGTATCCTGCTGTTCGCTGTCCAGGCGAATCAGATTCCCGTTGGCAAAAGCCATATTCGGCAGAAAGCGGTACCGGATCCCCGTCAGTTGTGGCAGCACAACAATACCCATCGTCGCAAGGATCAGCAGACAAACTACCGTAGTCACAATCCAGGCTGCACGGTGTTTCTCTTTCCGGCGATACTTCGGCCGCTCGTCGCGGAGCGGGAGTGGGGATTCAAAACGGTCAAAATCATCAAAAACGGAGGATGGTGCACCAAGGCCATCATCTTTCTCGTTGGAAGCAAAATAGCGGCGTCGTTTCTCTTCCTCTTCTTTCCGGCGGTCATATGCATCCCTTTCCTTCAGGCCTTCATCCCGGCCCATCGGTTTCCTTCCGGGAAGTGAAGAAGAGATAAACTCATCGTCCCCTTCATAAAGGTCATATCGCTTCAGTTTTGCCATCCTGATTCTCCATCGTTTTCTTGTCAGTTTCTGCTCCTGTCGCTGTCATTCCGGTGATTGCGCACAGGGCCCCGCAGCATATCGCCCGCCGTACATCCGGGCAGCGCCATTCGAATCGTCTCGCCCGCGACGCCGAATGTTTCCAGTATTTCTCCGGTCTTTTCCCGCAGGAAAGGACCCGCCTGAATCCTGCGAATCCCCGAAGGGGTCATCAGTTCCAGTTCATCTCCGGCATAAAACCGGTTTTTCATGAGTAGCCTGGCTCGTCCATCCAAGCCTTCCGGTTCGATAACCTTAGCGACATATTCACGGCTCTGCCAGAATCCTTCCGCCTCTCCGGGGATTTCCGGCGGCCCTTCCAGAAAACCGGTATCGCTCAGCCGATGACTGGCACACTGCAGTTCTGCCATCAGCTTCGGCAATGTTTTGCTGAAAGCTTCCCGATCTTGTTTCAACAGGTCCAGAGCATGCCGATAGGTCCCTGTAACGACCGCAACATAATACTCTGTCTTCATGCGTCCTTCGATTTTCAGGCTGGAAACACCCGAGTCACACAGTTCCGGAAGCAAAGGCATCAGGCATAGGTCCCTTGCGGAAAACAGGTAAGTTCCCCGTTCATCCTCTGTCACCGGAAGATATTCCCCGGGTCTTTTATTTTCCATCACAGTGTACTGCCATCGACAAGGTTGAGCACATTCCCCCCGGTTGCCGCTTCGTCCGGTCAGATAAGCTGAGAGCATACACCGCCCGGAGTACGCCATACAACTGGCGCCGTGAACAAACATTTCCAGTTGAATCCTGTCTCCAACTTTCTCATGTAACGTTCTGATCCGGTCCAGGCTCATCTCCCGTGCCAGGATCACCCGCTCGCAGCCAAGTTCACTATACAGTTCCACTGCCGGCGCGTTCATGGTGTTTGCCTGTGTACTGACATGAATCGGTAATTCAGGCACCTTCTCACGCAAAAAACAGATGGCGCCGGGATCCGCAACGATCGCCGCGTCCACGCCGCAATTCGCGGCTTCTTTGGCAGCCTTTCCAAAGTTTTCCAGTTCGTCATCGAAGGGGTAGATATTCATCGTGACATAGAATTTTCTGCCGGCAGCATGCGTCAGTTTGACCGCTTCCCGCAACTCTTCCGGACCGAAATTTCCCGCAAAGGCCCGTAAGCCGAAATGTTTCATCCCGCCATAGACAGCATCCGCTCCGAAATGCAGCGCTGCCAGAAGGGAATCCATATTTCCCGCCGGTGCCAACAGCTCAGGGATCTTCATCATCGGATTCCTCTGTCCTGATCGTATTTCTTCCACTTTGGGGCATAAGTTTCCACTGCGCGGCGATGCTGCTCCAGGGTCTTGGAGAAGTATAGTTCACCGCTCTCGGGTTCTTTGGCGCAGAAGTACAGATATTTCTCCGCAACCATCGTCTCATCCGGATAAAGCGCAGCCCGGATTGCGGCAGGTGACGGGTTACAGACCGGCCCGACCGGAAGCCCGTTGACCTGATAAGTATTGTAGGGACTGTTGACTGTCAGGTCACTGTCAGCCAGCGCCATCTTCCGTATGCCGGTAATATAGTGGATTGTGACATCACTCTCCAGTCTCATATTTCCCTTCAGGCGGTTATGAAAGACCGCGCTGACCTTTGCAAAATCAGATTCTTTTGCTTCTTTTTCGATCAGGCTTGCAAGTGTCAGCGCCTGATCCATTGTCAATCCTAATTCATCCGCCCGTTCCTGCAGTTCGACCGGGAAGGCTGCCTCTGTCTGGCTTAGCAGTTTTCGGATAATTTCCTCCTCGGTTGCCGTTCTGTAGACTTCATAGGTATTCGGCGCCAGATATCCTTCCAGTACATATTTCCGTTGTTCCGGATGACCGGAAGTCAGCACATCATCAATATAATAGTATTCGCGGAATGTTTTCCCGTCCCGGCAAAGTTCAAGAAATGTATCTGCCTTCTCCAGAACCCCGTCACGCACCATTTTGGCAGCAAACTCTTCCACCGATTCGCCCGGAATCAGAGTGATATTGCGAACCAGCGGGTTGCCGTCACCTGTCGTAAGCCGGTCAGCAATCTCTGTCATCGTCATGTCTTTTTTCAGAGAGTAATTGCCCGTCTGAATCTTCTGGCCCATTCCGGCAAAATCGCAGTAGTACTTGAAGACCGTTTTGCTTCGGATCAGTCCGGCTTTTTCCAGATTGGAGGCCACCCGACTCAGGCTTTCCCCGCTGCTGATTTCGAAAGAATATTCCTGCTGGTCCGTCTGGTCCACCGGCGCCAGAAAACTGCCATAAAGCTTATTCCATACAGTCATCCCGATACCGATCACCAGCACAAACACCGTAAGCCCTACCAGAATCGGACGCAGAATATGCCAAAGTCCGCTGTACCAGTAGAGCCCGTATTCCCGCTCATCCCGCATGCTGCGGTAGGTATAGTTCTCGCCTTTCTTCACTTTCAGCCCTCAGTGCCCGGAACAGCCATATCCACATCCGCCGCTTCGGTCAGGATCTTGAAAATATCTGCCAGCATCTGCTGCAGCCGCATTTCGGAGAGCAGAAATTGACTGACCTCCGGTTTGGAGAACAGAAGGGTTGAGATTCCGGAAAAGCGCTGCACATCTTCTTGGTTTGCGGCATTTCCGCTCATAGCAGATATCTGAATCGTCATCTGCAGTTTCCTGTATTCCCTGATCAGCGCTGCAGTCGTTTCCTCCGCCATAACCGTTTCTTTCAAATCATGATAGGTCTTGTACTCCTCGCTGTCGCGGATTTCCTGTGCCAGCCGGTAGGTCGTTGAATAATCCATGATACTGCCCCCTGCAAAATCAATAACGGTCAGAAGGGTTGTTTTCTTCCTTCTGACCGTTATTATATCCGTTTTGCGCTTTCCTTGCAAATAAAGCAAACTACCCGATTATACATCCAGAATAATCGGCAGGATCATCGGATTCCGCTTGATCTTTTCAAAAATGAACCGATGTACTTCATCCTTGATGGTATTTTTCAGGTCAGGCCAGTTGTCACCATTCAGACTGCTGCCCGCAAGGATTTGCCGTACCAGTTCCTGAGTATTGTCAATAATGTCTTCATTCTCTTTCACGTAGATAAATCCTCTGGAAACAATATCCGGGCCGGAGATCAGTTTCTCCTCATCGCGGTCGATTGCCATGACGACGATCAGCAGACCGTCCTGGCTGAGATGCTTCCGGTCACGCAGGACGACGTTCCCCACATCACCCACACCAAGGCCGTCAACCAGCACACCGCCGACTGGCACCTGCTCGCCCAAAGCCAGCACTTCTTCGTTCATCTCGATGACCTGGCCGAGTTCCGGAATAACGATGTTCTGGCTGGGCACGCCCATGGACTCCGCCAAAATCGCATGCTGCCACATCATACGATACTCACCGTGTACGGGAATGAAGTACTTCGGCCGAACCAAGGCATGAAGAAGCTTCAGTTCTTCCTGGCAGGCATGACCGGAAACATGAACTTCCGCCATGGCACTGTAAACCACTTGTGCTCCCAGGCGATACAGCTGGTTGATAACTCTGGAAATAAACTTCTCATTGCCGGGAATCGGCGTAGCGGAAATAATCACCATATCGCTCTGGCGGATCTGCAGTTTTCGGTGCTCCGCATATGCCATCCGCGTAAGTCCGGCCATAGGTTCACCTTGGCTTCCGGTCGTCATAACCAGAACTTCGTTGTCCGGATAGTCGTCCAGCACATCCATATCAATCAGGTATCCCTCGGGGATCTTCAGTTCCCCGATTCCCATCGCCACACGGCTGACGTTCACCATGCTCCGCCCGACAAAGCATACCCGTCGTCCGTAACGGATCGCATCGTCAATGATCATCTGCATTCTGTGGATATTGCTTGCAAACATCGCGACGATTACACGGCCCGCCGCCTGGGCAAACATCTTCTCAAATGTTTCGCCAACCTTCAGTTCGCTCATCGTGTAGCCGGGCCGTTCCACATTCGTGGATTCACACAGAAATGCCATGACGCCCTTCTTACCGTATTCAGCGAAAGTCTGCAGATCAGTGATCTGCCCATCGATCGGTGTGTAATCCACCTTGAAGTCTCCGCTGCAGATCACCGTACCCGCAGGACAGGTAATTGCAATGGCGCAGGCGCCTGCGATGGAATGGCTTACATGAATAAACTGGCATGTAAACTGACCCAGCTTGATCACTTCCCGGGGCTGAACCACGTGCATCGGGATCCCGTCCACCCGGTATTCTTTCAGCTTCAGGTCTACCAGTGCCATCGTCAGCTTGGTGCCATAGATATGGGCAGGGGCCTGCTTCAGAATATAAGGAGTTGCGCCTATATGATCCTCATGGCCGTGGGTAAAAAGGTAGCCGCGGATATGGTCCCGCTTTCCCATCAGATAAGTAATATCGGGGATCACAAGGTCCACGCCCAGCATATCTTCTTTGGGAAAAACACTGCCACAGTCCACTACTATGATGTCGTCTTCATATTCAAAGACGTACATATTCTTGCCGATTTCGTCCACACCGCCGAGGGAGACGATCCGCAGTCTGCCGGCCTCATTTTCCTTCGCCTTCGCGCTCATCGTGAACCTCCTTTCGTACATACAAATACATAATAATATCGGCAAACACATCGGGCTTCCGTCCGTGCGTGTCTTCAGCAAACTATATGAAGCTCACACTTGTTTGAATTATAACACATTTTTTTGAAAAGCGCTACCCCTTATTTTTCAATTTGTTCAGGGTTTTTCTTTTTGTCCTGCAACACGCATAAATAAAGGGCTCCGCCTTCAACGGAACCCTTTTTCAATCGTTCTGAATATTCTTTATCAGACATACAGCGGATAGCCTGCCATCATTTTTTCCACCTGTGTCTTAATCTCCGGTACAGCGGCTTCGCCTTCGCGGAGAACACGGGCAATCCAGCCGGCAACTTTGGTCATCTCCGCTTCTTTCAGGCCGCGGGAAGTAGCTGCCGGGGTACCTACACGGATGCCGCTTGTCACAAAGGGGCTGCGGGTCTCATTCGGAACGGTGTTTTTGTTGACCGTGATATTTGCTTCCTCCAGCAGATTTTCCATCAGTTTCCCGGTCATCTCGGTACCTGTGAAGTCCAGCAGAAGCAGATGATTATCTGTTCCGCCGGAAACCATGCGCACACCTTCTTCCCGGAATGCACGTTCCATCGCCTTTGCATTCAGAATAATCTGGTGTTGATAGGTGCGGAAGTCTTCCTTCAGTGCTTCGTAAAAACAGACCGCCTTACCGGCGATAATATGTTCAAGCGGGCCACCCTGTGTGCCGGGGAAGATCGCCTTGTCAATGGCCTTTGCATATTCCTCCCGGCACAGGATCATACCACCCCGCGGGCCGCGAAGGGTCTTATGGGTTGTCGTCGTCACAAAATCGGCATAAGGCACTGGGCTGGGATGTTCGCCCGCGGCTACCAGACCGGCAATGTGGGCCATGTCCACCATCAGCAGAGCACCGACTTCATCGGCGATCTCCCGCAGTGTCTTAAAATCAATTACTCTGGGATAGGCGGAGGCACCGGCAACAATCAGTTTTGGACTGTTTTCTTTTGCCAGGCGGCGAACTTCATCATAGTCGATCATTTCCGTTTCGGAGGAAACGCCATAAGGGACAAAATTGTAATAGGAGCCTGACATGTTCACAGGGCTTCCGTGCGTCAAATGGCCGCCGTTGGAAAGGCTCATGCCCATCACAGTATCCCCGGGTTTCAGCATAGCAAAATAGACCGCCATGTTCGCCTGGGCGCCACTGTGAGGCTGCACATTGGCATGTTCAGCACCAAACAGCTTACAGGCGCGGTCGCGTGCCAGATTTTCCACAATATCCACGTACTCGCAGCCACCATAATAGCGCTTGCCCGGATAACCTTCGGCATATTTATTGGTGAGGCAAGTTCCCATAGCCGCCATCACCGCCGGAGAAACAAAATTTTCACTGGCGATCAGCTCTACGTGAGTACGCTGGCGATTCAGTTCCAGTCCGATGGCATCTGCCACCTCGGGGTCCACCTGCCGGATCAGTTCAAGCTCCATTGTACATCCCTCCAAAAATCGCATCGATTCAGTATAACATACATCTCGTGACGCACAAGAATGCAAACAGAAAAAAAACCGCCTGCGCTCAGACCGGGCAACCCCGCAGCACATCCCGTCAGATGCTTACTGCTGCTTCCGTCAGGACCTGACAGGGTTCACACCGAAGGATCGCACGGGACCCAATCTTCATCGCGCAAACGGCAAAGTAGAGTATACCGTTTTCCGAGCGGAAAAGCAAGCCCGCTCCTTCACATAACCTGTCTTTTTTTGTTTTTCCTGGCTGAAAATCTTGACCTTGTACCGTCCGCAAGGGTAAAATATTTTTTGTTGTTTAATCCGGATATCGGGGGTAGCAAGGCATGAGAATCGGCTTTGATCACGACAAATACACCAAAATGCAATCCGAACGCATTATGCAGCGGATCGATGAGTTCGGTGGCAAGCTTTATCTGGAACTGGGCGGCAAGCTTTTCGATGATTATCACGCCAGTCGTGTCCTGCCTGGGTTCCAGCCGGACAGCAAGGTGCAGATGCTGCTGAAAATGAAAGATAAAGAAGAGATCCTTATTGCAATCAATGCCAACGATATCGAGACCAGCAAAGTCCGCGGCGATCTGGGCATCACCTATGACCAGGATACCCTGCGCCTGATTGATGCCTTCCGCGGCATTGGGCTGTATGTCGGTTCCGTTGTTCTCACACGATGGGCCGGACAGCCGGCCGCCATCGCGTTCGAGCAGCGGCTGAACGCTCAGGGCATCCGGACCTATCATCATTTTCCGATCGAGGGTTATCCCACGGATATCGAGCATATTGTCAGTGACGAAGGTTTCGGCCGCAATGACTATGTGGAGACGACCCGGCCGCTGGTGCTGGTCACTGCACCCGGCCCCGGAAGCGGAAAAATGGCGACCTGTCTGAGCCAGCTTTATCAGGAAAACCGTCGGGGCATCAAAGCCGGCTATGCCAAGTTTGAAACCTTCCCAATCTGGAATCTGCCCCTGAAGCATCCTGTCAATGTCGCCTATGAAGCGGCCACCGCGGATCTCAGCGATGTGAACATGATCGATCCTTTCCATCTGGAAGCTTACGGCCGGACTACTGTCAACTACAACCGTGATATCGAGATCTTCCCGGTTCTGAACGCCCTGTTTGAACATGTCTGGGGGAAATCTCCCTACAAGAGTCCGACCGATATGGGCGTAAACATGGTCGGCATGTGTATCACGGATGACAGGGCCTGTGTGGAAGCCGCCGAGAAGGAAATCGTCCGCCGGTACTATACTGCCCGCTGTCAATACCTTCAGGGACATGCAGCCAAGGGAGAAGCCGAAAAAATCAGGCTCCTGCTCAAGCAACTGAACCTTGATGACAGTATCCGGCCCGTGATTGCCGCTGCCCGTAGCCGCGCCGAAGCCACAGGTGATCCCGCTCTGGCGATCGAACTGCCCAGCGGCGAGATCGTTACCGGCAAGACCACTGACTTGCTCGGTCCATCCGCCGCTGTGATCCTGAATGCCTTGAAAAAGCTGGCCAGCATTGATAAAAAGACTCACCTTATCTCCCCGGAAGTCATTGAGCCTGTACAGGAATTGAAATGCAGATATCTGGGTAACCATAATCCACGCTTGCACTCTGACGAAGTATTGTTGGCTCTTTCCGTTTCGGCTGCTTCTGATCCCATTGCCGCCAAAGCCTTGAGCATGCTGCCGAAACTGAAAAACTGTGAAGCACATTCCACAGTCATCCTGCCCGCCGTAGATGACAATACTTTCCGCCGCCTGGGTATCACCCTGACCTGTGACCCGGGTTATCAGAGCCATAAACTGTATCACAAGTAATCTGAATAGTTTTCTCCACCTGCCAAATAAACAAACGCCCTCTCCGCTGAGACCTTCGGAGAGAGCGTCTTGTTTTTATTCGTTTATCATCTGCATGATTCTTGAATCTCCGACCATCGCCTTGTACAACAGCAAGCCCAGTAAGCCGCAAGCAATGATTTCTCCGATTCCTACCGTCACAACCAGCATGATCCAGATGCTTTTCCCGGAAAACACGCTCCCGAAAACTTCCACTTCCGTCACACCGTAAACTTTCATCAGTACTACCGGGATAATCGCCATATTGCTGATCACCGGTGGAATCCATGCTAACAGCGGCTTCTTCCTCAGCAAGCGGGTGCCGATTGCGCCAAGCAGTGTTGCCAGGCTCCCGAATACCACATCCCAGGCCGCACAACCGGTAATCAGATTGGCCAGCACACAGCCGACTGTCAGCCCGGGCACAGCCGCGGCTGTAAACACCGGCAGGATTGTCAGTGCTTCGGAAAGGCGGACCTGGATCGCGCCGCTCGCCAGGCCCAGAGCCGCTGCCAACATCGTGAGCGCCACATAAAGTGCGGCAATCATCCCGCCGAAAGCAACCATTTTTGTCGTGTTCTTTTTCATGATTTTCCATCCTTTAGTTTTGTTTAAGGTGAGGAAGGTCTCGAACTCACCGCACGTGACGTGCCGGACGAGTATACCTTATTTCCGTTCCTCTTTCAAGAACAAAAATTAAACCTGCGAGTTTTTGCTTTTTCCGCTGCGTTGTGCTATACTTTGCCTGCTTCATAGAGATGGATATTACGGCACCGAAAAGGAAAAAACGGGAGGATTTCCTTTATGACCGAAAAGCCGAAGCTGATCGGTGTGTGCCTGTCCCAGGCTCACAGTTTTCCAAATACCGGGTTTGTCCACGCCCTGAGCAGTGCAGCTGTTGCCGAGGGCTTTGGTGTTGCGCTTTTCAATTCTTCGCTGGATTTTTTCTGGCACGAAAAAGACAACAATGCTGCCCGCGCCGTCTACAAAGCCATCCGATACGAGCTTTTCTCGGCAATCCTGATCCTTTATCATACCTTCCATGATGATCTTCTTGTATCCGAAATCGTTAAGGGCGCTCAGGATCATCTTGTCCCTGTAATCTGCGTCGGATATGAACTGCCAGGCTGCTGGTCCATTGTCAACGGTTATGAGCAAAGTTTCAAATCCCTGCTCCGCCATGTCATCCTGGAGCACGGGGCAAAGAATACTTTCTTCATGGCCGGCATGAAAAATGAGCCCAATTCCGAAGATCGTTTCCGGTGTTACCGGGAGGTGCTGGAAGAGCTTTCCCTTCCTTTCCGGGAATCTCAGATGGCTTATGGAAACTACTGGTCGCAACCTGCGCGTGAAATTGTTCGGAGACTGATCCGCAACCGTAAAAAACTCCCGCAGGCAATCTTCTGCGCCAATGACACCATGGCTGTTGCCGTATGTGACACGCTCCGTGAAAACGGTTATCGCGTTCCAGAAGACGTGATTGTAACCGGCTTTGACGGTTCGCCCGTTGCCTGGATGGTTAAACCGAATCTGACCACCTGCGGCGAAGACCCCGATGCGCTTGCCGCTCAGGCTATGGATCTGATCCGCCGTCTGCTGGCGGGAGAGAATCCACCCCGAAGGATTGTTCATTTTTTCCGGCCGGTTCTGTCGGAATCATGCGGCTGCCCCGCCGAACAAAACAGCCGCTTTGATGCTGCCTCTGTTTTCCGCAAAGCCGAGATGCTGAACACCCACGAAAATGATTTGTTCTATAAAGTAGAGTTGATGCTCAACCAGCGGGATCCGAATTCCTTCCTGACGCTGGTTTCCCAGTCTATTCTTCAGGATTCGGTGATCTATCTGAACCGACGTTTCCCGGATATCTTTAACGGGATCGATTTTTTTGCAGATACGATTGAGGAAAATCTGCTGGCTGTGCCATTCCGCGAGCCAGATCAGCCCCTGGTCATTACGCCCTGCACCCTTTCCTCCCTCCGGCCGGTTGCCGGTCAGAAGCCTGCCACGACCGTCTTTGACGTCATTCGGGCCGGCACTATGGTCTGCGGCTTCTACGCCGCCAGAACAGAAGACCTGAGCCGCGACATTCAGCTGATCAAACGCCTTTCAGACATATTGAACCTTGTGTTCAATATCCAGCTCGGAAACAACCGTCAGCAAATGCTGATTACTCATCTTGACAACTCACTTTACCTGGATGGCGTTACGGGACTGAGCAATCTGAAAGGACTGACCCGCTGGTTCGAAGACTACTGCGCGGATCAGGACAGCCATCTTCATCCTCTGGCGCTCTCGGTTTACTGTATCAACCGCTATTCATATATTTATGAAAATTACGGGATCGGCGACACGGAAGAGATCGCGAAGCTGACAGGCAGCAAGCTTTCATCTGTCAACAGCAATGCCCTCATTGTCGCACGGATCTCCGATGATCAGTTTGTTGTTGTCAACTCCGCCGAAAGCAATGCAGACCTCAGCCGGATGGTTGACCGGTTTGCCAAAGTCTTCTTCACCCATATTGAAGCCTGGAATGCTGCCAGTTCCAAGCAGTATTATGTCGAAATCAACAGCGGCTTTACCATGATGGAATCAGGCTGGAAAAACACGACCCTGGAAAACCTGATCCGGCTTGCTTTGGGTGAACTGTATCTCAATCTGATGCGTTCCGCTTCCCGCGATATAGTCAAGCAGCCTGCCAATTCTCCCGCAATGTACAGCGCCTTCAGCCTGCTCATGGAAAAAAACCTGCTCCGGTTCCACTTCCAGCCGATCGTGGATGCCAGAACGGCCCAGATATTTGCCTATGAAGCGCTTATGCGAACAGATAACCTGGTTCAGTTGTCCCCTCTGGAGATTCTCGATATCGCCCAGGAATACAACCGCCTCTACGATGTGGAAAAGGCAACGCTTTTCGGCATCATCGACCGTTATGTCCGCGATTTCAGTGACTTTAACGGCTGTAAAGTCTTCATCAACACAATCCCCGGGCATTTTCTCAACCAGGAGGATTGCGACCTCCTCAAATCCCGCTATGAAAGTTATCTGGATTGCTTTGTTTTCGAGCTCACCGAGCAGAACTCAACCTCTGATGAAGAACTTGCCAGGCTGAAAAACCTCAGTAAAGACGGTAACCATACGCTCATTGCCATTGACGACTATGGCACCGGACACAGCAACATCGTCAATGTTCTGCGCTATGCCCCGCAGCTGATCAAAATCGACCGGGAGCTGATCTCCGGCATTCAGAATGACGCCAACAAACAGCTCTTTGTCCGCAACACCATTGACTTTGCTCATCAAAACGGGATTCGCGCTCTGGCTGAAGGCGTTGAGACAGCTGAGGAGCTCAGGACCGTTATCGGTCTGGGGGTGGATCTGATCCAGGGATTCTTTACCGGCCGACCGACGGAACGGCCCCTCTCCGCCATCAGTGAACCGATCCGCAACCTGATCCTGGAAGAAAATCAGACGCTTACCCGTTATGGCCGGAATGAACGAACCTACGCCGCTTCCGATGGCGAGATCATTGATCTGCTGAATCTGGCGCTGGAGTCCTATACCTGTCTCCGGATCCCTGCCGGACACGTCATCCTTATTGGGCATGAAAAACAGGGCGTGGATATGGTGATCCGCATCCCGAATGATACTAAAACAGAAATCACCCTTCGCAATATCAATATAAGAGGCATCAACGAACCTGCTGTTCAGCTTGGAGACCGGAGTGATCTGACCCTGCGTGTGGAGGGAAACAATCTGCTGAACAAGGATGGTATCCGCGTACCCGCCACCGCTCGTCTTGCTGTCGTGGGCGATGGCAGCCTGAAAATTGTGAACAACCGGAATGATTCCATCGGCATCGGCGCCAACAGCAACGATCCCTACGGGACAATTATTATCAACCTTGCCGGAACACTTACAGTACACTCCTCAGGCGATAAGATGGTCTGCCTGGGCGGCGGCCGCAGTGCAGGTAATGGGATCCGCATTCTCCGCGGCACCTGTATCCTTCAAGCCGCCGGCAATACTGTTCTCGGTGCCGGCAGTATCGCAGGTGACGCTTTGATCAGCATTCTGGATGCTTCCGTTTCCGTCAGTCTGGACAGTGATGACGCTGTCGGCCTGGGCACCTTCTCCGGCAATGCTTCCATCCATTCTGCCGGCCGGCTCAGTCTGCTTATGAGCTGTCAGCGTGCCACCGGCATCGGCACCATGAACGGCACCGGGGAAACCATCCTGGAGGGCGGTTCCGCTTCAGTCTCGATCCACTGTGATGTTGGTGCTTGTATTGGTACTTTCAGCGGTGAATATTCCTCCCGCATCCGCAGTGCCGCAGTCAGGTTCAACGGAGATGGTAACCGTGTCGCCGGCCTTGGCAGTCCGGACGGCGCCTGTAACACACAAATTGAAAGCGGTGACGTCCAGGGAGAAATTGCTGCCGGAGAGTGTATGCCCCTCGGCAATGAACATTCCAGAGTAGTAATCACCGGTGGAAATATCTGCCTGTTTCCAGAGGGATCGCGGGGTCCGGTTAGTCCCGGTGGGCTTCCCCTCTTCCGCAGAACCCCGGAGGGAGACCATTTCGAGCAGACATTTTCCGACCGCCGTGAATCCTGGACCTACGTAGCTGACCGGAATGCACAGGGCAGGCTAACCGTCTGGCTTCCTGCCGAAGGGATATAAGGGCGCAATTGAAAAGCTCTCTTATTCTAACCCGTAACCCTGCGGCAACCAGACTTTGTCCGTACCAATCTGATCTATCTCACTGTACCAGGGACTCGGCAACTTCCCGGTAAACGGTTTTTTCCCACACAGCACATTCGCGACGCCCTGCCCTTCACTGCCCGGCAGATAGCACATCACCGTCCCATCCCATTCATCGATATAATCCCTGATAAACACTTGCCGTCCGGCCACGATACACGCGACTGTCGGCTTGCCGAGCTGTTTCGCTTTTTCAATGGCGGTTTTGTTTCCGTTCAGGCCCATCGGCCCGCACAGGTCCGGGTTCTCCGTGTCGCCGTTCCATTCGGCATAGGCCCGCTCGCCCACAACAAGCAGCACCACATCCGCCTGCTGGGCTTCCGATTCATTCGTGATCACCCGGATGCCGTATTCCTCCGCCTTCTTCCGGAACCCTTCGAGGATTGACGTCACGCCCGGGATGTCCTTGTCGGGGCTTTCGTTCCAGGCGACGGTCCAGCCGCCGCACTGCGCCTGGTCATGGTCCGCCGCCGGTCCGGTAATGTACACGGCCGTCCCGGCTTTCAGCGGCAGAATATTCCCTTCATTTTTCAGCAGCACCAGGCTTTTTTCCACCGCTTCCTCGGCCACCGCGCGGTAGGCCTCCGATCCGGTTTCCTCCTGCTCGGTGTTCAGGTTCAGGCATAGCGGATCATCCATGATCCCGGCATCGATCTTTACCTGAAGAATCCGCCGGACCGCGTCGTTCACGCGTTCCCCGGAAACGTCACCCTGCTGCACGGCTCTGACGATGATATCCCGGGCCTCTTCAAACGTGTCAACTTCCATGAACATATCGATCCCGGCGTTCACGGCGGTGACCATCTGGTTGTAATACCCTTGCGGGGAGGTCTGCTGCACGCCGTTCCAGTCGCTGACGATGAACCCTTTGAAACCCATCCGGTTTTTGAGCAGATCGAGATACTGTTTATTCTCGTGCATCTTCACGCCGTTTAGGGAGGAAAAGCTGACCATGACCGTCTGCGCGCCGGTATCGATCTGCGCCTGGTAAACCGCCAGCAGTTCCTCAATCTGTTCTTCGCCCAGCCGGGCGTCTCCCCGGTCGATCAGCCGCATGCTTTCCCCAGTCCCGAAAGTAACATTCCCGTCCCCGAAGAAGTGCTTCGGGCAGGCAACAATTCCAGCATCTGTCAATCCTCTGGTATACGCTGTACTCAGCCTCTTAATAATTTCCAGATCCGCGCCGTAGCTCTCGTAGGTTCTTCCCCAGCGCAGGTCCGCGCTCTGGGCCACGCAGGGCGCGAAGTTCCACAGCATGTGGCATAGTTTCGCTTCGTCCGCCGTGATCTGCCCGATCCGGTACATCAGTTCCTCGTCGTTCGCGGCGCCCATCCCGATATTGTGCGGAAAATACACCGCGCCGAGGCAGTAATTCACGCCGTGAACATCGTCCTGACCATAGATATACGGGACTCCGGCTGCCGACTGCAGCGCCGCTTCCTGGAACCAGGCCGTGTAATCCCGCCATTCGGCCGCATTCAGATTCGGCCCCTGCGACAGGATGCTGCCGTAGCAGTTCCTTTTCATGTCGTCCGCGAAAATGTTGTAGCAGGCCGGCTGCACCATCTGGGAAGCCTTCTGTTCCAGCGTCAGCTGATCGGTGATCTCCTCCGCAGTCATTCCCGCCCACCGGCTCTCCTCCGCCAACGCGCACAGCACCAGGAGTAACAGGCAGAAGAGCAGCGCCAGCCCGGAACAGAGTCTGAGAATGATGAATAATTTTTTTCGTTCCATATTTATTTCCCCCGTGATGCGTATTTGTTCGTACAGATTGTATCATGCTTCGCCCGGGATCACAACGGGGAAATGGATTTGGCGCTTTTTTTGCTGGCTGTTTTCTGGTATAATCTTTACAGAAACCAACAGGAATATTCGAAGCTCTTCCGTAATGAAAGCCGAAGAGGGTCAGTGGGGCGATCGGAAAGCCCCGTGAGAAAGGACATATTATGGAACAGAAAATCACCCGAATCGTCATCACAGGCGGCCCCTGTGCCGGAAAAACCACCGCCATGAGCTGGATCCAGAATGCCTTTACGGAAAAGGGCTACCGGGTTCTCTTCGTGGATGAAACCGCCACCCAGCTTTCCAACGGTGGAGCACCCTGGAAATATACCAGGAACAATAAAGAATATCAGTACCGGGTCACCCAACTGATGCTGGCCAAGGAAGAGGTCTTCACTGAGATTGCCAGAACCTTTGACGCGGAGAAAGTACTCGTGGTCTGTGACCGCGGTGCGTTGGACAACCGCGCCTATATGAACGACGAGGAATTCCGCTACGTCCTCGAAAAATTGAATACCAACGAAGTTGAACTCCGTGACCATTACGACGCGGTTTTTCATCTGGTAACTGCCGCCAAAGGCGCGGAACAATTCTATACCTACGCAAACAACGCCGCCCGCTATGAAACACCTGAGGAAGCCCGGCGTGTGGACGATGAACTGATCAGTGCCTGGACAGGACATCCCCACCTTCGGATCATCGACAACCGGTACAACTTTGAAAAAAAGATGCTCATGCTGATTACGGAGATTTCCTCCTTCCTCGGCGAACCTCGCCCGCTGGAGACCAAACGGAAATATCTGATTCGCTATCCTGACGTTGAAGCGCTCGAACGTCGGCCCAACTGCCAGCGGGTCGAAATTCTCCAAGCCTATCTCCGCAGCGAGATTCCCGGCGAGATGATCCGCATCCGGCAGCGGGGCCGGGACGGCAACTATGTCTATTTCAAAACGCGTAAACGTATGATTGATGGCGCGCAACGCATCGAAATGGAAGAACGCCTCAGCAAAAATGAATATCTGGAGCTGCTGATGCAGGCCGATCCGGACTACCGGCCGATCCGCAAGCAACGCTACTGCCTGAGCGAGAACGGACTGTATTACAATATCGATATTTATCCCCAATGGAACGATCAGGCTTTAATGGATATCGAGCTGTACGACCGTAATGAACAGGTTTCCTTCCCTGAAGGCATCGAAGTAATTCGTGAAGTCACCGGGGAAGAAGCTTTCACCAATCCTGCCATCGCCCGGATCGCAAAGCCTTGAATGATGTTCAGCAACTATCTTTATTATTCTATGCCATCTTTATTATATGATCATTCTGAATTATGAATTCCGAATTGAAGTAAGGCTCTCATACGTCACGCCGTATTTCTCGGCAATGTCTCTCGCAAAACTTTGTCCCTCCGGGGGCGCGATCATCACGCGGAAAGAGTGTTTTCCTTCCTTTGTTTCGGCAACGAGAGAAACAGCTTTCCCTTCCGCTTCGGTCGTGTTGATCACGGTTTCCAGATCCTGCGCAAGCTTGTGCATGTGCGTGTTGTAGATCGTGCGCGCACCCATCCGGAGAATAGCCCGAACAGCGTCCGCCGCAATAAAATATCCCTCCTCAAAAGACGTCGTGGAGAATGTTTCGTTCAGTAATATCAGGCTCTTCGGTGTACTGCGCGTATAGAGCTCCCTGAACCGTCGACATTCTTCACCCAGTCTTCCGAGATCGAGTGTCTTGTCCTCGTCTGCCGGGAAATGAGTCAATATCTGGTCCGCCGGGTCAAAACAGAACCGCATGCCCGGGATAAAAATGCCGCTCTGGGCCAGCAGAAACAGCTGACCGATTGCCTGCGTAACGGTTGTCTTTCCACCCCGATTGGCACCTGTCAGGACGTAAACTCGCTTTTCCCGGTCAAATGCCAGATCGTTCGGCACAACGTTATTCGGTTTTTCCGTAGCAATCAGTTTCAGATTATAGAACCTCTCTGCTTTCATTTCGGATGTTTCGTCCGTCCGCTTCATAACCTCCGGCTTGCAGAATGCCCAGCCTTCTGCCTGCCTCTTTTCAATGTATTCCGCCCAGCGAGTATAGAATACCAGTTCCGGAATCAGGTCCGCCATCTCCTTGACGCTGATGTTCAGGTACTGCCCGAGCATATCTTTCAGTTTGCGCGCAATGCGTGAGGTCAGCATCGACGCGGCGCTGTCCATCTGCCGGGGCACATTGGCGCTGCCGTCCGCGGCGGGAATCCGCGCCAGGGACATAGTCACCAACGGATTGCGCAGGATCACTGACGTTTCCGCAATTTGCTGCACCGATTCCAGAAGCCCGATCTCTGTGTTCGCCGGGTAATAGCTGTAGCTGCCGCTCCAGTCCGCTTCCTTTCGGATCTCATCCCGGGGCGTCACTGCAGTCAAGAAATTCTTCAGGAGGCCGGATCTTGTAAACGGTTTCCCGTTAACCGAGACCAGGCCCATACTGACAGCTTCAAACCGGTCATTTACGTTAATGCCGACGGTCAGGCTGCGGATCTCCGAGGCTGTGATACGCATTTCATCAACATCTTTTCTCAGAGCGTCAAATCCTTTTTCTTCATAGATCCGGTTAACCGTATCTCGCAGGGTGATCAGCCCTTCCGATTTCAGATCCTTGTCTGTCAGGCATTCCCGAATTGCTTGCACGGTCAGGACATAGTCATGGTATTCCTCCAGACGATGCATCAGATCCCAGATACTTGCTTCGTCACACTCATGACGGTTCACTACGCCGTAGTCATAGAACATCCGGACTTTTTCCAACAGTTTCAGCATTTTCTCCCGGATTTCCGGGTGGCGCAGAATATCCTCAAATACATCGATGCGAAATGCCGCCACATGGGGATCCGCCGTCAGATTCATCATCACCCGGCGGATCAGCGGAATCTCCTGTGGCTTCTCGGCCACCTTCTCCGTAATCGCATCCAGGCCCAGATCATGCCAGGTTTCCTCCGGTATCTCCCGGTAGGTCACCTCTTCCTGTCGCGGAAACAGAATGCTTAGTTTTTTCATTTTTAACTTTCCTTTCCAGTTCTTTCCCGTTTATTTTACCATAATTACGCCAGAAAAATAACAGCCTGTGCTCCCAGACTGTTACCCGAATCATTCTTTTCTATAATTATTCGAAAAAACTGTTAAACCATGTCATTCCCTGCATTCTGTCAGTAGGCGGATATGCTCCATCGCGTCAGCCAGAATAGCAGCTGAACCTTTGACCGTCCCGGCAACATAGGTCTCGCACAGATTCATGGGAATCAATACCCGATAGGCGTTACTGGAAGCCACGGCATTCGCCATCGCAGGCGAGATTTCACCCATCATGGCATCCGCCATCGCAATCCCGATCGGTCCCACGATAATCTGTGCTTTCCTGCAGGCTGTAATGACCGCGTTTTCTCCCGTGGCAAAATGATCGGCACAGTTCATCTTCATCATATTCCCCGTGGCTATGCTGTTCGTTCCGACTGCTGTGATGACTGCTTTCGGACAAATTTTCCGGATCTCCTCTGCAAGAGTTTTACCCATCCGTCCTCCCTGACCGTCAATAATCAATATATTCATGCATATTCCTCCTGCCCGTTGTTTTTGCTCTTTCGGCAAAAAAGCTGTCTTGTGCTCCTGACGTCCTTCCTGATCATACGACATTCTCTCTCGTGATATTTCTCAGCCACTTTTTACTCCTGTAATGGCCGATCACCCACGGCCATTTCACAAACTCATCCGTACACAGCAGAAAATAAACCCACATCGGTGGCAGCTTCAGTACCGCTGCGGCCAGAAAGCCCAGCGGCACCGCATAGCACCACATGTCGATCGTGTCGCAGATAAATCCGAAACGGCTGTCCCCGCCTGCCCGGAAAACGCCGGCGATCAGTGTGGTGTTGACCGCCTGGCCCATCACGTAATAGGTATTGATCAGCAGCATACCTTTCAGGTAGCCTTTTCCCGTCTCCGTCAGGTTGGCAAACCGCAGTACGAAGGGCATCGCCGCCAGCACGATCAGACCGCCGATGATACCGGAAAAAACCGTCAGTTTCATCAACGCACTGGCACTTCTTTCCGCTTCCTCCATCTGGCCGTTGCCCATAATCTGCCCCAGCAGGATCCCGCCGCCGCTTGCCACACTGAAGCATAGCACTGTGCCAAACGTCCTCACCAGTGATGTAAAGGAATTGGCCGCTACCATGTCCGTTCCCAGGAATTGCCCGATGATCACCGAGTACATGGAAAACGCCAGACCCCAGCTGACGTCGTTCAGTGTCGCTGGCATCGCCATTCTCAGAAAATCCTTAAACAGCACCTTGCTCCGGATGAACATATAGGAGAGTTTCAGCTTGACGTCCTTGCTCCGCGAGGAGACCAGCAAAACCAGGATCAGTTCGACCACACGGGAGATGGATGTCGCCAGCGCGACACCTGCCGCACCGAGCTTTGGCGCGCCAAACAGGCCGAAGATAAACACAGCGTTCAGCAGAATATTCAGCGAAAAAGCCACGGTATTCAGCGCCGTGCTGATTCCCACACGACCCACCGAGCGTAGTGTAGCCAGATAAATTTCAATCAGTCCCCAGCAGATATAAGCCACTGATACGTTCCGCAGATACTCCGCGCCGATCGCGATCAGCTGCGGATCTGGTGTGAAAACCCGCATCATGAATTCAGGCACGGTCACTGCAGCCAGACCAAATAACAGCGTCACGCTGATGGAGAACCGCAGTGCAATCCCCTCTACCGCATCAATCGCGCGCATGTCACCCTTGCCAAAATACTGGGCGCTCAACATCGTCACGCCGGTCCCGAGCCCGTAAAGTACCATGAACAGTACCGTGGCGTACTGCGTCGCCAGCGACACGGCTGAGATATGCTCCTGCCCCACAAAGTTCAGCATCACCACGTCCGCCGAGGTAACAAAAGCGCTCAGCAGATTCTGCAGAATAATCGGCCCGGTCAGCTTCAGGATCCGGCCGTATATAGCTTTTTCATCCTGCGAAATATTCAGCAAATTCATCCAATAAGGCTCCTGATTTCCAATAATTCATTAACGATCAGATCTTCCATTCCGATCGGCTCAACGCATCCGTTAGCCGGCCGAAACAGCACCGCCGTCACTCCCGCATCCCGGGCACAAAGAATATCCATCGGCCGGTCGCCGATATAGCAACTCTCATTCGGCGTCAGCCCGTGCCTGCGTATCAGTTCCCGAATCCCGTCCCCGGAAGGTTTCGGCGCAAACCCGTCCTCATTCGTAATCAGATCGTCAAATTCGCCCAGAACACCGAGCCGCTCCAGAATCGAGAAAGAAGAATGTCCCCTGTGAGTGTAGACGTAATTGGTGCCGCCATCCTCCCGCAGCCCGCGCAGCGTTTCCGTCGCTCCGCTCATCAGCATGATCCGGTCGTCCCGTGCATGGGTGATCTCCGTATACCGGCCCATCAGCTTTTCAAACGGAACCCCTGTTTTCCCGGACGCATTCCGGAGATAAGATGTCAGGGACTCGTTTTTCATATACCGGAGCAGTTCCTCCGGATCGGCGGGAATCCCGTAGTCCCTCAGCGCGTCAATGGCGCTGGAAGTGATTACCCCATAGGAATCCAGCAGCGTCCCATCCAGATCCCAGATAAATGCCCTCATCCCGTCTCTCCTGTTCCGTCTCTGCTTTTTCATGGTTTCGCGGCTATCATATCATGTTGCCCGGGATAACACAACGTGGTAGAATGTGCCATCACCAAAAAGGATGGAATTGAAATGGATATTCAGGAACTGAGACAGCGCATTGACGAAATTGACCGTGATCTTGTAAATATTTACTGCAAACGGATGGAAATCTCTCGTCTCATCGGAGAATACAAACGTCAAAATGGCCTTCCCGTCCGGGACAGCGAACGGGAGCGTGCGCTTTTAAACAAAGTTGCTGACCTTGCCGGCGAAGAAAACGAGCAGGGCATTCGTGCCCTCTATCAGCTTTTGCTCGACCAAAGCAGACTCCGTCAGCAAATGGATGCCCGTCCGCAAAGCGCTCTCGGCCGGATGATCCGGGAAACAGCAACAAATACACCGCCGCTCTTCCCGGAAAAGGCTCCCGTTGCCTGTCAGGGTGTGGAAGGTGCATATTCCCAGCTTGCCTGCGAAAAGATCTTCCGTTATCCTTCAATCACTTACTTTCGTACCTTCGGGGATGTCTTCAGTGCTATTGAGAGCGGGCAGTGCCGTTACGGCATCCTGCCCATCGAAAACAGCCTGGCCGGTTCCGTCAACAGTGTTTACGATCAGATGATCCGGCATAACTGTTATATCGTCCGCTCCGCCAGGATCAGAATTGATCATACCCTGCTTGCTCTGCCCGGCGCGAAACCGGATCAGATCCGGGAAGTCTGTTCCCATGAGCAGGCCATCCAGCAGTGCTCGGCTTTCCTGGCCGCGCACCCGCAATGGCATGTGAACGTCTGCTCCAATACCGCCGCAGCTGCGCGGATGGTTCGGGACAGCGGGCGGGCAGATCTGGCCGCCATCTCCTCCGCCCACTGCGCGCCGCTTTACGGGCTTGATGTCCTGGAAACCGGAATCCAGAACAACAGCAATAATCACACCCGCTTTATCTGCATCTCCAAAAAGCCGGAGATCTTCCCCGGGGCTAACCGCACTTCCCTGATGCTTGTGCTTCCGGACCGTCCTGGTGCCTTGTATCAGCTGCTGAGCCGTTTCAATGCCCAGGGGATCAACCTGACAAAGCTGGAAAGCCGGCCGATCCCGGGCAGGGATTTTGAATTCATGTTCTATTTTGATCTGGATGTCTCTGTCGCCTCTCCGTCCTTTGCCAGGCTCATTGAGGAACTGGACGCAACGCTGGATCAGTTCACTTATCTCGGCAGCTATTCCGAGGTGATCTGATTGCGTCTTTCATCTCTTTCACAAACGCGCCGACATGCAGCGCCGCATCCTTCCCGTACTGCGCGATCACCTTCACGATGGCAGATCCGACGATGACTCCGTCCGCTTTCTCCGCCATTGCTTTTGCCTGTTCCGGATTGGAAATGCCAAAGCCGATCGCGCAGGGAATATCCGTATTCGCGCGGATGGTGCGGACAATCGGTTCAAGATCGGTGGTGATGCTGCTGCGTACGCCCGTCACGCCCAGGCTGGAAACCAGATAGATAAATCCCTCCGCTTCTCCGGCAATCATGGCGACCCGATTCTCGCTGGTTGGGGCAATCAGGCTGATCAGCGCGACCCCGTGCACCCGGCAGACGTTCAGAAATTCTTCCTTTTCCTCAAAGGGAAGATCCGGCAGAATCAGTCCGTCAATCCCCGTTTCCGCGCAGGCCGCAAGAAACCGCTCCGCGCCGTAGGAAAAAACGACATTGGCATAGGTCATGAACACAAACGGGACCGTCACGTCCCGGCGCAGTTCCTTTACCAGGTCAAAAATACGGTCCGTCGTCACGCCGCCGGTCAGGGCACGCAGATTTGCTCCCTGAATCACGGGTCCCTCAGCCGTCGGATCCGAGAAAGGAATCCCGAGCTCGATCAGATCCGCGCCGCTGCGGACCATTTCCCGTACGCACTCCGCGGTCGTCTGCAGATCCGGGTCGCCGCAGGTAATAAACGGGATAAACGCTTTCCCCTTACCGAATGCCTGTCTGATTCTTTCTTCTCCGGCTTTATTCATGCAGATCCTCCCCCCTGTAGCGTGCGATCGCGGCACAGTCCTTGTCACCTCTTCCCGAGATCGTGATCACAACGATCCGGTCTTTTCCCATTTCCGGCGCCAGCTTCTGCGCGTAAGCCACCGCGTGAGCGGATTCGATCGCCGGGATAATTCCTTCCGTCCGCGCCAGATATTCGAACGCGCACACCGCTTCTTCATCTGTCACCGGCACATATTCTGCCCGTCCGATATCATGCAGCCACGCATGCTCCGGTCCGATGCCCGGATAGTCAAGTCCAGCGGAAATGGAATAGACTGGTGCGATCTGCCCGTATTCATCCTGGCAGAAATAGCTCTTCATCCCGTGAAAAATGCCGACCCTGCCGGTGTTCACCGTAGCCGCGGTTTCAAAGGTATCTATACCCCTGCCCGCAGCTTCGCAGCCGATCAGCTGCACGCTTTCATCCCCGATAAAGTGGTAAAAACTCCCGATGGCGTTCGATCCGCCGCCCACGCAGGCAATTACGGCATCCGGCAGTCGTCCTTCTTTCTCCTGTACCTGCGCTTTGATCTCCCGGCTGATCACTGCCTGGAAGTCCCGTACAATCGTCGGAAAAGGATGCGGCCCCATCACGGAGCCAAGACAGTAATGCGTGTCGCTGATCCGCTTTGTCCACTCCCGCATCGCCTCGGATACGGCGTCCTTGAGCGTCGCGGTTCCGGTCGTGACGGGGATGACCTCCGCCCCCAACAGCCGCATCCGGTATACGTTCAGTGCCTGGCGTTTCGTGTCTTCCTCCCCCATGAACACCACGCATTCCATCCCCATCAGGGCCGCCGCCGTAGCAGTCGCCACTCCGTGCTGTCCTGCGCC